>ENA-OQAR01000485-OQAR01000485.1-human-gut-metagenome-genome-assembly--contig:-NODE-485-length-11993-cov-1.875780_pt1 | contig 11993 bp, 13 predicted proteins | sample MGYA00242738_ERZ504533 | MGnify/ENA primary metagenome ERZ504533 (study PRJEB26092, sample SAMD00036276) | human gut metagenome | host: Homo sapiens | study: EMG produced TPA metagenomics assembly of... | reverse complement strand
AGTCCGGCAAGGACTGCTCGTTGTGTTGCTTCAGAAGAAGCCATGAGCTCTCCCCATCTTCCAGCACCCAAATCGCATCATTCAGTTGGCTGCGCGAGAGAAGATGAAGCGGGGCTATGCCCCAAAGCAACGGTATATGGTTCGTTTCATCTGCGTTATCCGTCGCGAAGCTTAAAAGCTATTATGCGAAACCGCCCCGTCGATTGCAAGCGACGATGTCGGATTGAAACGGGAAACCTGCTGCTTGCCAGTCTTATGGTCAAAAATAAGCGCGGATACGCGATATGGAAAAGGGCCGAGGCGCAAGCCCCGACCCTTTATCGCATTGATGGCTATCGCTGCGCGTGGATGACAGCCTAGAACGTCTGCTCGTAGTCGCTGTGCTTTTTGGCCGAACGCACCAGGAACTCCTGGTTGGTGTTGGTGCCTTTAAGACCCTTAATGAACGACGCGGCTGCGCGCTCGGTGTTGTTCATGCCGGCAAGAATGCGACGCAGACCAAAGACAAACGGACGCATCTGCTCGTCGACCAACAGGTCCTCGTTACGCGTACCGGAGGCAACGGGGTCGATAGCCGGGAAGATGCGGCGGTCGGCCAGTTCGCGATCGAGCTTAAGCTCCATGTTGCCGGTGCCCTTGAACTCCTCGAAGATCACCTCGTCCATCTTGGAACCGGTGTCGATGAGGCAGAGGCCAGGATGGTGAGCGAGCCACCGTTCTCGATATTACGGGCTGCACCCAGGAAGCGCTTGGGAGGATACAGTGCCGCCGAATCGACGCCGCCCGAAAGGATGCGGCCTGAGGCGGGCGCGCCAAGTTGTAGGCGCGGGCAAGACGCGTGATGGAGTCGAGCACCACCACAACATCGCCGCCCAGCTCCACGATGCGCTTGGCGCGTCGATGACAAGCTCTGCCACGCGAGTGTGGTTATCCGGCGGGCATATCGAAGGTCGACGCCACAACCTCGCCCTTGATGGAACGCTGCATATCGGTGACCTCTTCGGGGCGCTCGTCGACGAGCAGGCAGATGAGGTGCACCTCGGGGTTGTTAATCGAGATAGACTGGCAGATCTTCTTGAGGATCGTGGTCTTGCCGGCCTTGGGCGGGGACACGATCAGGCCACGCTGACCCTTGCCGATCGGCGACACGATGTCGATGGCGCGACCGGTAATGGAGTCCTTGCCGTGCTCCATGCGCAGCGGCTCGTTGGGATAGACAGGGGTGAGGTCGCCGAACTTGGGACGGTTGCGAATCTGCTCGGGGTCCAGACCGTTGACGGTCGTGATTTTGGCGAGGCCGGCGAATGATCTTCTGGGACTGGAACGGCACTTTTGATGGATGATGTTGATTTCACCCACAGCTGTCTCAACTGGATGCTGGAGACCCACGGTTATCCGCAGCGGTACGATCTTGCCGCTTACCGGGAAATTTTCGGTTTTCCCATTGAGGAATACTACATCCGCGCCGGCTTCGACTTTGCCAGACATCCCTATCCGGAGCTGGCCGAGTGCTTTATGGAACATTATAACGCAGGTGTGGATGCCTGTCCCCCCTCTGCACACGCTGCCGAAACGCTGGCCGAGCTTTCGCGCCGGGGCTGGCGGCAGAGCGTGCTTTCCGCCTCCCGCCGGGACTACCTGATCGAGCAGGTAGCCGCACGGGGCCTGCAGGGCTATTTTACTGAGTTGCTCGGCCTTGCAGACATCTATGGCGTAAGCAAAGTGCAGGTGGGCAAACAGTGGCTTGCACAAAGCGGCATCGCCCCTGCTGCCTGCGTGATGGTGGGCGACACCCAGCACGATGCCGAAGTTGCAAAGGCCCTTGGCACAAAATGCGTGCTCTACACCGGCGGCCACCAGCCCGCGCGCGGCTCGAGGCTGTGTGCCCGAATGTCATCGACGATCTGGCACAGCTGCCGCAGCTGCTGGAAACCTTATAATGTACACCTGACCACTTCTGATTTGCAAAAATCAGAGGTGGTTTTGTTTTAGCTGGCTCACCAGCTCCCCCAAAGGGGGAGCCTCTGGCGAAACCGGAAACTTTGCGTGGATTGCCAAGGCCTCCCACTTTGGGGGAGGTGGATGCGACCAGCGGGAGCAGACGGAGAGGGCGAGGCTGTTCGCCTCCACCACATATCTTTTCCTTTTATGCCCCCCGCCAGCGCAAATTTACAGAAAATTCATTCAAAAACCGGCTAAAATAACCTTGCAGGTTTGACGCGTCTGCCGCTTTGGTGTATCATATATGTGTGTATTTATGTCTATCTCCGGGAAGCATTTTCCCGAATTTGATCTATGAGGTGTTACCAATGTCCCTTGTTTGAAAAACTCTTTGGCAGCTTCTCGGACCGGGAGCTGAAAAAGATCAACCCCATTGCCAAGCAGGTGCTGGCTCTGGAAGAAAAATATGCCGCCATGCCGGATGCCGACCTGCAGGCACAGACCGCTGTGTTCAAGCAGCAGCTGGCCGACGGCAAGACCACCGATGATATCCTGCCCGATGCCTTGCCGTCTGCCGCGAAGCCGCATGGCGCGTGCTGGGCATGAAGCACTTCCCTGTGCAGGTCATCGGCGGCATTGCCCTGCACCGCGGTGATATTTCCGAGATGCAGACCGGTGAAGGCAAGACTCTTGTGGCTACCCTGCCCGCCTACCTGAATGCCCTCGACGTGAGCGTGCATGTTGTCACCGTCAACGATTACCTTGCCAAGCGCGACAGCGAGTGGATGGGCAAGCTCTACCGCTGGCTGGGCCTTTCTGTCGGCCTGATCGCACAGGGCATGGACGGCGATGCACGCCGCGCCGCCTATGCTGCCGACATCACCTACGGTACCAACAACGAGTTCGGCTTCGACTACCTGCGCGACAACATGGTGACCTATAAGGCCAACATGGTGCAGCGCGGCCACGCCTATGCCATCGTCGATGAAGTGGACTCCATCCTGATCGATGAAGCCCGCACGCCCCTGATCATTTCCGGCCGCGGCGAGGATTCTTCCAGCCTGTACACACAGGTGGACCGCTTTGTGCGCACCCTGCGCAAGAGCGTGGTGGTAGAGCTGGAGGATAAAGTCTCTACCGACGAGCAGACCGACGGTGATTACGTCGTGGACGAAAAGCACAAGACCTGTACCCTGACTGCCAGCGGCATCAAGAAAGCGGAAGCCTACTTCAAGGTCGAAAACCTTGCCGCCGCCGAGAACATGACCCTTGCCCATCACATCGATCAGGCCATCAAGGCTTACGGCGTGATGCAGCGGGACATCGATTACGTGGTCAAGGATGGTCAGGTCATCATCGTGGACGAGTTCACCGGCCGTCTGATGATCGGCCGCCGCTACAACGAGGCCTGCATCAGGCCATCGAAGCCAAGGAGGGCGTGAAGATTGCGCCGAGAGCAAAAACGCTGGCTACCATCACCTTCCAGAACTCTTCCGCATGTACAAAAAGCTGTCCGGTATGACCGGTACCGCCAAGACAGAAGCCACCGAGTTCACCGAGATCTACGGCCTGAACATCGTTACGGTGCCCACCAACCGCCCCCGTCAGCGCATCGATTATCCAGATGCCATCTACAAGACGGTCAACGGCAAATACAATGCCGTTATCCAGCAGGTGCTGGAATGCCACCAGAAGGGCCAGCCCGTGCTGGTGGGTACGGTCAGCGTGGAAAAGAGTGAGACCCTTGCCAAGATGCTGCAGAAATACACCCGCGACTTCAACGTGCTGAACGCAAAGAACCACGAGCGTGAAGCCGAGATCGTGGCGCAGGCCGGCAAAAAGGGTGCCATTACCATTGCCACCAACATGGCAGGCCGTGGTACCGATATCATGCTGGGCGGCAACGCCGAGTTCATGGCCAAGGCCCAGATGCGCAAGGAACACTTCTGCGAAAACCTGCTGAACCCGGAAAAGCCCGAGGATGCCGACCCGGCTGCAGTGGAAATGCTGCTGACCGAAGCCAACGGCCACGGCGATACCGAGGATGCCAACATCCTTGCTGCCCGCAAGCGCTTCGATGATCTGTACGCCCAGTGCAAGCCCCAGATCGATGCCGAAGCTGAGCAGGTGCGCGCTGCAGGCGGCCTGTTCATCATCGGTACCGAACGCCACGAGAGCCGCCGTATCGACAACCAGCTGCGCGGCCGTGCCGGCCGTCAGGGCGACCCGGGTGCTTCCCGCTTCTACCTGAGCCTGGAAGATGACCTGATGCGCCTGTTCGGCGGCGACCGCGTCTCCAGCCTGATGGATACCCTCAAAATCGATGAGGACACTCCCATCGAGAACCGCATGATCACCAACACGCTGGAAAGCGCCCAGAAAAAGCTGGAAGGCCGCAACTTCGAGATCCGCAAGAACGTGCTGAAGTACGACGACGTGATGAACCAGCAGCGCGAGATCATCTATGGTCAGCGCCGAAAGGTGCTGGATGGCGAGGATATCAGCACCGAAATGCACAAGATGCTGCGCGAGAACATCGATTCCAGCTGCGACCAGTTCCTGGCCGGTGATGTGAAGGACGACTGGGACTTTGGTGCCCTGCGCCGCCACTATCTGGGCTGGCTGACCACCGAGGAAGACCTCCACTACACCGTGACCGACTTTGACGATATCTCCCGCAAGGGCATTGCCGACCAGCTCTATGACCGCGGCATGAAGATCCTCGCCGACAAGGAGCAGCGCTACGGTGCTCCCATCATGCGTGAGCTGGAGCGCATCTGCCTGCTCAAGTGCGTGGACCGCATGTGGATGGACCACATCGACAACATGGACCAGCTGCGTCAGGGCATTGCGCTGCGCGGCTACGGCCAGAAGGACCCCGTTGTGGAGTACCGCATCGAGGGCTTTGACATGTTCGACCAGATGGTGGATTCCATCCGTGAGTCCAGTGTGAAGATGCTGCTGACCATCGAGATCCGTCAGGCCGGTGCTGCCCCCAAGCGTGAGCAGGTGGCAAAGCCCACCGGCGAAGGCTTTGTGCCCGGCAACGGTGCACCCGGTGCCAAGGGTGCACCCCACGGCCAGCCTGTGCGTGTCATCAAAATTGGCCGCAACGACCCCTGCCCCTGCGGCAGCGGCCTGAAGTGGAAAAAGTGCACCTGCGCCAAGTACCACCCGGAAGGCACATCGACGAACGAAAACTAAGTAAAAAACCTCTCAGGCTCTGCCATAAGGCAGGGTCTGGGAGGTTTTTGATAAAATAGAGGGAGTTGATTTTGGAATGATCACACCAGAAAAACTGCTCGAATCCGCAAAGGAGCTGGAAACCCAGCTGCGCACATGGCGGCGCACCCTGCACCGCCACCCGGAGGTAGGCTTTGACCTGCCCGAGACAAAAGCGCTGGTCAAAAAAGCCCTGACCGAGATGGGCTACACCCCGCAGGACTGCGGCAAGTGCGGCGTACTCGCGCTAGCGGGCGGCAAGCGCCCCGGCAAGACCATCCTGCTGCGCGGCGACATGGATGCCCTGCCCCTTCAGGAGGAATCCGGCGAAGAATTTGCTTCCGAGGTGCCGGGCAAGATGCACGGCTGCGGCCACGATATGCACACCGCCATGATGCTGGGTGCGGCAAAGCTGCTCAAAGAACACGAGGACGAGATCGAGGGCACCATCAAGCTGGAATTCCAGCCTGCAGAGGAGATCTTCAGGGTTCGCTGGACATGCTGAAAACGGCCTGCTGGAAACCCGAAGGTGGATGCCGCGGTCATGTTCCATGTTCTGGCCGGGATGCCCCTGCCCGTTGGCACCGTGCTGGTGCCGGGCGGCGGCATCACCATGGCAAGCTGTGAGCAGTACCACATCACCGTACACGGCAAGGGCGGCCATGGCTCCATGCCCAACGCCTGCATCGACCCCATCACCGCAGCGGCCCACATCCACATTGCCCTACAGGAGATCAACAGCCGTGAGCTGGATCCCGCCAAGTTTGGCGTATTCACCACGGGCCGGTTTGAAGCTGGCAAGGCATCCAACGTCATCCCGGATTCTGCCGATATGTGGGGCACTATCCGCACGGTGGACCCCGAAGGTGCCGTGAGCGAGCAGATCCACCAGCGCATGACCGAGATCGCGCAGGGCGTGGCGGCAGCCTATCGCTGCACTGCTGATGTGGAGTTCAGCGACCACTGCCCCTGCATGGTGGTGGATACGCCTCTTGCCAAGAATGCCCTGACCTATATGACCGAACTGCTGGGCCGTGGTGCCATGGATATGACCGTCCTCACCGGCGGCAAGCCCGGCGGCGGCAGCGAGGACTTTGCCTTTGTCAGCCACGAAGTGCCCACCGTAAGCATGTTTCTCTCCGCAGGCAACGCCAAGGAGGGCTATGTTTACGGCCAGCACCACCCCAAGGTACGCTTTGACGACAGCGTGCTGTACGAGGGCGCAGCGGCCTATGCCTATATGGGCCTGCGCTGGCTGAGCGACCACAAGGCATAACCATTTAGAATAGCCGCCATTTCATTCTGGCTATCTTCAGCGGAAAATTTATTATTTATTTGAACCTCCGAAAAATCCGCGGATTTTCCGGTGGTTCTTTTTCACGGATGGGTTCGGAGCAGCACGCTGCATCTCTTAAAAATCGCCTTTATAAACAAAAAATCCCGGAAGGTTCACACCTCCGGGATCTTTTTTTATATCAGCTTTGCCCCCGCATGGGGCAGGCTGTCGGCCCCATGGCTTTGCAGCTGCTGCGGCAGGGCGGCGAGGTCGCGCCGGTGTAATACCACGCAGCGGCAAACGCGGCCAGTGCCAGAATCAGCAGAAAAATCAGGCATTCCGCACCCTGTGCCGTTTGCGCGGCGCTGCTGTCGGTGCATCCGGCTCCGGCTTGTCCGGCAGGCGCTGCGCCGTCAGGGCATCTGCCGGGATGGCCCTGCCATACTTCTGCCAGATCGTTCCCGCCGCCTGCGGCAGGCCGGAAGCCGCCCGGCGGATCATATCCAGCAGCCACAAAGCAGGCGTATCTGCATTGGCCACCGTGCGCACCCAGCAGCCTTTCCGGCTGCCCAGAAACAGCACCGTGTCCTCGGCGCGCTCCAGACACCCGGCTGCAAAGTCTGCACCCACAAGGCGCTGCGCTGCCCGCACACGGGTAAGCTTTGCCGGCACCGGCCCGCCCTTGACCCGGCAGACCTTTGCGCTCAGCTTTTCCCGCACCTTTGCATCGGCATAGCTCATGGCTCCAAAATCAAACACTTTTTCTGCGCCGGCCACCGTTTCCATCCGGGCTTCCAGCAGAGTGCCTGCATCCGCATCACAGCATACCAGCAGCCTGTGGTGCGTTTCCAGCGCCTGCACCGCTGCATGAACAAGGGTCATCTCCCCTTCTCCGTACAGCTCTGCCGCAAAGCGGTCTGCCAGCGCTTTCCGCGCCTTGCTCAATGCCGCGGGCGTTTCTGCCTGCAGCGCAGCCAGTGTTTCTGCACCGCGGCTGCGGCACTGGGCAGCAAGTCCTGTCTGCTGCACTGCCTGTTGTACTGCCCACAGCGGTGCGCCAAACAACCGCAGCACACAGGTGGTCTGCGTTTTTTCTTCGTGTATCAACTGCTTCACCCCCGCGGCCCGGGGCCGCTCGTATTAACCCTTGAGGAAGGTGCTGTCCAGTGCCGTCAGAGCCGCAGTATCATGCCGGGCGCTTTTTGCCAGTGCCTGTGTATCTGCAGGAACTTTGCCCTGAGCCAGACGCAGCGCCAGTTCCAGTGCCGCCTGTGCCGCGCGGGCACGCACCAGCGCACGGTCGGGGCGGGAGACGAAGAGCTTTTTTACATAGACGGTCTCACCGCAGGCCGCACCCAGATACACCGTGCCCACCGGGCGGACGGCATCGCCGCCGTTGGGGCCGGCCAGACCGGTGACGCTGACAGCGATATCGGCCCCGGCAGCTTCGGCTGCGCCCAGTGCCATCTGTGCTGCCACCGGTGCGGACACCACATGTACTTTGCGATCGCCGCCGGGTCTACGCCGATCATCTTTGCCTTGGCCTGCTCCCAGTAGGTAACAAAGCCGAAGCCGAACACCTCACTTGCACCGGACACATTGGTCAGCCGCTGGGCGATCATGCCGCCTGTGCAGCTTCTCGTGCCGTGGCAATGGTGAGCCCCTTTTTCTTCAGGGTGTGCACCAGAGTCTCTTCCAGACCGGTCACATCCTCATCATACACCGCATCACCCAGCAGATCATAGAACTTTGTGGCGTATGCGCGGCACATTTTTTCGGCTGAACTGTCGGTTTCTGCCCGGGCAGTAATGCGGATCTCGCACTCGCCGGTCTTGCAGTAGATGGCGGCGGTGGGATTTGCGTTTTCCAGCAGATGCCGCACACGGTATTCGATATCGCTTTCGCCGCCCAGCACCCGCAGCGTGATGGAATGCAGGGTGCAGTTCTGGCGGGCCAGCAGCAGCGGGCGCACACTCTCCTCCCACATGGCCTCATTTCGTGAGGCACGCCGGGCATCAGCACAGCACAGTGGCCATCCTGCTCGAACCATGCCCCGGGGGCAGTGCCGTGGTTATTGATGATCTTGTGGCCGTTCACCGGCACCATGGCCTGCTTGCGGTTGTTTGGGGTCGTCTTGCGCCCGGTACGAGTGAAGAAATCCACGATCTTCTGCCATTCTTCCGGGTCAAAAGCCAGCGTATCACCGTAGCATCCAGCAACCGTCTCCTTGGTCAGGTCGTCCGCCGTGGGGCCAGCGCCGGTGAACACCAGCAGGTCGCACCGCTGTTTTGCTTCGTTGACAAAATCTGCCAGACGGTCGTGGTTGTCGCCGATGGTGCTCTCGCGCTGGACGGTGATGCCCAGAGCCGCCAGCTCCCGGCTGAGGTACTGGGCGTTGGTGTTGAGAATGTTGCCGAGCAGCAGCTCGTACCCACACTGATGATCTCTGCTGTCATGGCTTTCACCCCTCAAATTCGACCTGATCGGTGATACGGATGCGGATGCGCTCGGCGCTCTCTGCTGCTTCGGCTTCCAGCGCGGCAAGGCCGGGCATGGCGGCTTCGGCTTCCAGAATTTCGGCCAGCTCCGGGCGGATCTTCGGGTGCGGCGGGGTGAAGATGGTGCAGCAGTCCTCGTAGGGCAGGATGCTGGTCTCAAAGGTGTTGATGTGGCGGGCCGTCTCCACGATCTCGGTCTTGTCCATGCCAATGAGCGGGCGCAGGATGGGCAGATCCTGCGCAGCATCGGTGCACTGCAGGGCCTTGACGGTCTGGCTGGCTACCTGAGCCAGACTCTCGCCGGTAACAAGGGCTTCGCAGCCCTGCTTCTTGGCAATAACGTTGGCAATGCGCATCATGCTGCGGCGCATCAGCACCGTGAACAGCACATCCGGAGCATTATCCCGGATGTACTCCTGCGGCTTGGTGTATGGCACGACGAACAGATTGGAGCTGCCCGTATAGATGCTGGTGAGCTGCGCCAGAGCCTTCACCTTAAGCTTTGCGCGCTCCGAAGTGTACGGCGGAGACGCAAAGTGGATGTGGTCCAGTGCCAGACCGCGCTTTGCCATGCGGTAAGCTGCCACGGGACTGTCGATGCCGCCAGACAGCATGTTCAATGCACGGCCGCTGGTGCCCACGGGCAGACCGCCCTCGCCGGGCACTTGGGGCCGTGGATATACGCGCCGTAATCACGAATTTCTACGATCACCTTAAAATCCGGGTTATGCACATCCACCTTGAGGTAGTTGTGTTTGCCCAGCAGATAGGCACCCAGCTCCCGCATCAATTCAGGGCTGGTCATGGGGTAGGTCTTGTCGGAGCGGCGGGCTTCCACCTTGAAGGTACGGATGCCGTGCAGGCTGGCACCGAGGTAATCCTCAGCGGTCTGGCAGATGGTGTCAAAGTCCTTGTCGCAGACCACGGCGCGGCTGAGCGCCGCAAGGCCGAACACCTTGCTCACCCGGTCAAAGGCGAGGTCCATATCCACGTCCTCTTCCTCAGGCTCCATGTAAAAGGTGGACTGGGTGCAGTAGACCTTGAACTTGCCCACGGTCTTGAGCCGGTAGCGCAGAATTTTCATCATCGCCGACTCGAACTGGTTGCGGTTGAGGCCTTTCAGGGACATTTCACCCTGATAGCCCATGATAATTTCATGCATAAATGTTGTATCTCCTGATCGTAGGATTTGTAATAGATAACTTTTTGAGGGAACACCCCCAGTCACCTTCGGTGACAGATTCCCCCGGCCGGGGGAAGTCGTCCTCTGAGATGGGGCCTTTTGGCATAACGGAAAAAGTTGTCCGCTATATCCCAAGGCTCCCTCCTTGAGGGAGCTGGCACGGCGTAGCGTGACTGAAGGAGTCTCACTTCCGGATCCTCTGCAAGCTCTTCATTCCGTCCTCAAAGCGGTTGAGGAAAGCATCCACATCCTCGGGGGTGTTGTCGCCGCAGAAGGACACGCGGATGGCCGTGTCGATGGCAAGCGGGTCTTTGCCCATGGCTGCCAGCGTGTGGCTGGGCTGGCCGCGGCCGCAGGCACTTGCCGAGGAAACATACACCTGTGCTTCGGCCAGCCATGCCAGCATGGTCTCGCTCTTGATGCACATCTCACTGAAGTTCAGCACCTCGGGCACCGCGTTTTCCGGGCTGTTGAGCTCCACCTCCGGAAAGGCCTTCAGGCGTCCCGCAGACGCTGATTCAGGGCCTTCATAGCGGTGTCACGGCTCTTCATGGTCTTTGCAAGGCGGGTAGCCGCTGCGGCAAGACCCATGGCATAGGGCAGGTTCTCGGTGCCCGGGCGCAGGCCGCGCTCCTGCTCACCGCCGAGGTACGGCGGCCGGAACGCCTGCACCAGACGGTCGGAAAGATACAGCGCGCCAATGCCCTTGGGAGCGTGGATCTTGTGGCCGCTCACCGACAGAGTATCGATGTTCGTCAGCTTGATGGGCACACGCATCCACGCCTGCACTGCGTCCACATGGACAATGGTGCGGCTGTTGCGGCGCTTGACCTCGGCGGCAAGGCGTTCCACATCGTTGCGGGTGCCCACCTCGTTGTTCACCATCATGCAGGCCACGAGGATGGTGTTCTTGTCCACATGCTCCAGCATTTCGTTGATATCCAATGTGCCGTCCGGGCGGGGCTTGACCACCGTGACGTTGTAGCCCTGCTTCGCCAGCTCTTCCAGCGGGCGCTGGACGCTGGGGTGCTCAAAGCCGGACACCACGATGCCCTTGCCGAAAGTGCGGGTGCGCACCGCGCCCAGCAGGGCCAGATTGTTGCTCTCGCTGCCGCAGGAGGTAAAGTACAGCTCCTTTGGCTTGCAGCCCAGTGTACGGGCACAGCGGCACGGGCGGCGTTCAGCGTTTCCTCGCTGCGGGCACCGGGGCCGTACAGGCTGGACGGGTTGGCCCAGTGTTCCCGCATGGCCTTGTCGATGACATCCGCCACCTCGGGAGCACCATGGTGGTAGCGGCGTTATCCAGATAATGCAATTCAGGGTTTTGCAGCATAAAAAGGGATTCCTGCTTTCTGTTTTTATAATAATCCAGTTTAATTATAGCACAGAAAGCTGTAGAACGCAAAATATTCGCGTTTTGCGAGCGCAGCGCAGCAATGAAAGCCCCAGTGGGGCTTTTAAGCGACAGAACGGTCTTGCGCAGCAAGATGGAGGGCCTCGCCCCGACAAGTTCGTATATGTTTTTCCTTGACAAACACCCCGGCATTGTGCTATCTTTACTGCATAGAGACCGTATCTCTGCTGACGGAACCTTGTGGAGCACCACAGTGCAGGGATGGCGGGAGAGTCAATGCCGACCTCTGGGCAGCCTTGCGCAATTGCTGCGCAAAGCTCGCCTTTTTTGTTGTCGGAAGTTGTTTTTTATAAGCAGGGTGCGTTGATGGCGGGATTTTTTGTCCGCAGACAAGGCGATTTTTCGCAGCAATCCTGACGGATTGCAAGGGAAAGCAACGCAGGATGCGAGCAAAAAGGCCGTTTAGGCGGCGTGCAATGCTTGTAAAAAGACTTCCAAAGGAGGATGTCTGATGAAAAC
>ENA-OQAR01000484-OQAR01000484.1-human-gut-metagenome-genome-assembly--contig:-NODE-484-length-12019-cov-2.026572_pt1 | contig 12019 bp, 16 predicted proteins | sample MGYA00242738_ERZ504533 | MGnify/ENA primary metagenome ERZ504533 (study PRJEB26092, sample SAMD00036276) | human gut metagenome | host: Homo sapiens | study: EMG produced TPA metagenomics assembly of... | reverse complement strand
TGGTTACAAAATTTAAGCGAAAGGAGTACGCTATGAAAAAGAAAAATCAAAATTGCTTCGTAACCATTTTTATTCTTAATTTTATCTGGCACTCTTGGTTTGGATCATACTTTTCAAATTTACAATTTTTCAATCAGTGATCTGGACAAAGATAAAGAAAGTATAAACTTAATTCCTTTTCACTATGACAAGGAAATTGGAGCAGCATTTCACTTAACAGAGGTGCTCGAAAAATTTTCTTGATATTTGTGCCTATGGGTATTTATCTTCAAATGCTTCTGCCAAGAACAAAATTATATGTGAAATTCATGCTGATTGCTGGAACAAGTTTTTTTATTGGAAACTATGCAGTATATCTTAGCAGTCGGACGGTCTGATATTACCGATGTACTCACAAATACGGCAGGCGGTCTTTTGGGACTTGCTGTATATTCGATAGCAGCCCGGTTAATCGGAAATAGAATAAAAAGCAAACAGACTGTTTTCCATTCTGGCAGGCATAGTAAGTGTTGTCGTGATTGGCCTGCTTGGCTTTCTTCTGTTTGCTAATCGGTAGGAGGTGTATTCATGTCGAATAAGAAAATGGCAACAGAAAAGCGCCTTAAAGTGCGCCTATACCTATCATTGCTGGTTTATACCGTTGTTGGATATGGTTTGACCCTTATCTTGGACTACATCTTTTCAAAATTTGACAACGGTATTTTTGCATGGCTCTACTGGCGGCTTGATCTGCTTTTTATTTTGTATCTGATGCTCGGCTTTATATGTATCTTCAATTACTATTGGAAAAAGCCGTGGGGCTATCTGGATGAAGTAATTGACGCAACCCAAACAGTCTATGAGCAGAACAATCATACAGCATCGTTGTCTGAGCCACTGAAAGAATTGGAGGCACAACTCAATCAAATCAAAAATGTCTGTTCTGTTGAGCAAACGGGCTGCAAAGCAGGCAGAAGAAAAGAAAAATGAAATTATTATGTATCTGGCACATGATATACGTACCCCTCTCACAACGGTAATCGGCTATTTGAGCCTGCTCCATGAAGCCCCTGACATGCCTGAACAGCAAAAGGAAAAGTATGTAAAAGTTGCGTTGAATAAGGCAGAGCGCCTTGAAAAGCTCATCAATGAACTTTTTGAAATTACCAAGTACAATGCACATACGGTTATTATCAAAAAAGAAACTGTGGATTTACATTGTCTGATTGCGCAGGTAATAGATGAAATATATCCGACACTCTCTGCAAATGGCAATACAGCGGTATTTACTGCGGAGGATAACTTATCCGTGAACGCTGACCCTGAAAAACTGGCGAGAGTTTTCAGTAACCTTTTGCGGAACGCCGCGTCATACAGCTACCCACAGACAGAGATTACTATATCGGCCAAACGGTTAGAACATGATATTCAGATCACTTTTGAAAATCGTGGGGAAACAATCCCGGAGGAACAGCTTAACAGTATATTTGAAAAATTCAATCGGTTGGATGAAGCCCGGCTTTCCAATACAGGCGGCGCGGGACTTGGTCTTTCTATTGCGGAAGAAATTATACATTTACATGGTGGAAAGATTACTGCATCCAGTCAAAACGAAACCATAGACTTTGTGATTACATTACCCCTTTCCGCTTAGGAAAATAAGAATGTGATCTTAGGAATACCTTAGGAATTTAAGCGTGTGATTTTTGAGATTGAAAAGCCTTTGTTCGGTACAATGATTATCGAACAAGGGCTTTTTATTGTTCAGCTGAAGCAAAAGAAGGAGTGTAAGCATGGAACTGAAAATAGAGCATTTAAGCAAGCAGTTCAAAGACAAAACAGCAGTAAATGGATGTCCATCTGACATTGACTCCCGGCGTTTGGGGACTTTTGGGGGCGAATGGCGCAGGGAAAACAACGCTCATGCGCATGATTGCTGATATTATGACACCAACCAGCGGAGCGGTTTACTATGACAGAAAAAACATTCGAGAGTTGGGTGAAGTTTACCGAAGCAAGTTTGGCTTTCTGCCGCAGGATTTTGGGTATCACCGGGATTTTACGGTCAAAGATTATTTGGAGTATATGGCTGCGCTGAAAGATATTCCTACAAGGGCAACCACCCAAAAGATCCATCATTTGTTGGACATTCTTTCGCTCTCCGATGTGAAAAAGAAAAAAATCTCCAATCTGTCAGGCGGCATGAAGCGTCGTGTTGGTATTGCGCAGGCTATGTTGAACGACCCGGAGATACTTGTCATGGACGAACCGACAGCAGGACTTGATCCCGGAGAGCGCGTGCGTCTGCGGAATTTCATTTCCGAGTTTTCGCATGATCGAATCGTGTTGATTTCCACCCATATCGTATCTGACATAGAATATATTTCTACGCGCAACGCAATTATGAAAGCCGGAGAAATTGTTGATGTCGGAACTACCGCAGAACTTGTCAAGCGGATTGAGGGCAAGGTTTGGAATTGCATAATTCCGACCTCAAAGCTGCCGGAATGTGAAATGCGGCTGCGCATTATCAATCAGCGAGGCGAAGATCACAATCAGGTTTCTATTCGTTATCTGTCCGAGCATTCGGAAATTGATGGGTCTGTTACAACGGAGCCACGATTGGAAGATCTGTATCTGTGGTTGTTCCCGCAGACAGACTTGGAAAAGGAGGACAGATAATATGCGGCTCTTTAGACTTGAACTAAAACGTATTTTGAAGTCACGGCGCACCCTGATTTTACTTGCAATCGCACTTTTGCTTTCCGTAGCCATGGCATACCTGCCTATTTCATTTGAGGGTATTAACCGTCCAAACGAAGATGGCACGGTTACAGAATTAGATGGCTTGTCAGCTATCAAGTACAAACAAGATTTATATAAAACATCCGCTGGTGAAGTGACCCCGGATAGGATCAAATCGGCTTTGGAACTTATCAAAGCTGCGTTCGAGAATATGGGCCAGTCGAGGAAGAGGGCTTTCCTCTGGCTGTATTTATTGAAAAAATCGTCCCGTTCCGTCACTTGCTGATGGGTCTGTCCGAAGCGTTTGCTGATCCATTAACAGGCATTGGTGCTGATTTAATGGATATTGACCCGAATGACATTGACGGAGCCTATTATGAAAAGTGCGCAGAACATTTACAGGATGTCATGCGGAATGAGCAAAGAAAAAACGAAACCGCACAGCAGAAAGCTCTTGAAAAATATTCAGAACTTGATACGCCATTTTATCTTCATTCTGGAATTTCTAAAGATGCATTTGATTATATTGAGTTTTATATTTTGTTCCTTGCTATTTTGTGTGTGGCAATCGCAGCACCTACTTTCGCCGGAGAATATCAAACGGGCGGTGACAGCATCCTGCGAACCACCAAATACGGGCATAAACAATTAGCAATTACCAAAATTCTGGCGGCATTTACACTTTTCGTTGTTACTTTCCTTGTCGGGATCACGGTACACATTCTGATTTTAGATGCAGCGTTCGGGACGGATTGCTTAAAAACATCGTTTCAGATGCGATACTCTATCATTAATCTGCCAAACATCAATCTGGGGCAGTTGCAGATAATTCTCGCAGCAGCGGGCTTACTTTCTGTATTAGCAACGGTTAGCTGTACGCTGTTCCTGTCTGCAAAATGTAAAGACACATTGACAGTTTTGCTGATCTCTATTGTAGTTCTTCTCATGCCGCTTTTTGCATATGTGGCGATGGGAGCAACATGGCTCTCTACCATACTTCCATCTGCCGGAATTGGTATGCAGAACAATTTCCTTTCTCAGCTTGCAGATTTCAATTATCTGCATATCGGTGGAACGAGTTTCTGGACACCGCATGTTATTTTGATTTCGGCAGGAATTGAATTATTTGTGTTTACATTCTTGGCGATTCATTCCTATTGCAGACATCAGGTAGCATAAAAGAAGTTCAAAATAGAATGAATTGATTATCTGCCGCACGACGGCAAAAGAAAAAGCAGACAATTTGGAACGACGGCTTTGATTTTCAGAGCCAGCGTTTCTTTGTGGCAACACAAACCTATGATGAATTTTCCGGAAATATTGTAGCTAATAGCATTGTTTATGCGTTAGAAAATATCTGAAAAATTGAATGAAAGTAAGAAATATAATAAATTAAAATAAAAATAATATAAAAAATTGTTTTACTTATAGAGAAATATATAGTATAATACAACCATAAGAAGTGATAAAAAAAATAACAAGTTGACCTAGCCAAACATAATAAGTTTTACTGTTGTGTTTGGCTTTTTTATTTGATAGCCAGAGCGGGAAGTGAGGTGTCTGCAATGATAATCTGTGTTATCTTTGATTTGGGAATGGCAGTGATTATGTTTTTTATTCGGAATCTGCTTTGTAAAATCAAATGGAAAGGCCGTTGCATTTTTGTCTGGCTATAATATGAAATCTAAGGAAGAACGAAAACAGTATGATGAAAAAGAAATGTGCAGAGTATAATGGGAAATCGGATGATGTGGGATGGCACTGCCATTTGTAGCCGGTGCAGCCATAGATTTTTTATATAGTGGAGTTGGGTGTCTGGCAGCGTGTGTAATATGGACCGTTCAATTTGTTTTATTGATGAAAAGAACGTAAGAAACGAGAAAAATAGAAAAGAACATTTAGGCGAAAGACATATGCGAAAGGAGATATACAATCTATCTAGGAACAGGATAATTCTCGGGAACAAGAGGAGTTTTAATTACTTAAAGGAGATGACGTGAATATGAGATGTCCATATTGTGAAGGAAAAATGCGAAAGGGTCAGTTGCATGCGGTTGGTGCAGGGGCAGGACTGGAGTGGAAAGAAGGCTCTGAGAGTTTGCGGTTAAATACGGATCCAGAGTTGGCAGCAAGGATATCTGGAGACGCATAGCTGCCTATAATTGTGATTTTGCAGAAAGATTATTGTTTCTTACGAATATTGAGATTTTTAATTCTTTGAAAAATATGATTTATGTGATAGATATGGGAACTAATTAAATTTAACTATGATTAATTGTGAGGAATTAGGCAATGAAGATAAAACGTGGAGATAATTTACTATATAGATTTATATCTGGAACTGGAAAAATTTTCTGACCACAATAAAAGAAGCAATGGAACATTTGTCATTTACCGGAGTGGAACTAATGGATGCTATTGTGTCAGCTGGGATGCCAGATATATATTTGAACAAGGCGAACAAAGAAAATCGTAAAGAGGAGATATATTTCAAAATTAAACTGTTTGAAACATATGTTGCTTTATCGCCAAATGGAGAACTTTTATTCGATCCTGCAAGAAAAGTCTATTTGGATAGTACAGAAATTGGTGCAATTAATTATTGGATTGGAATGATACTTACTACGGTACTTGGAAAGAAAAAATATGGTTATGAGTATATGGTTCATTTATCAATGGTATTAAAACTCAGTTCACAGCCACCCATAGAAAAACATCGATTTCTTTCAGCTAATGGAAAAACTACATACAAATCACCGGATCTAATAGCAATAAACAATTCGAACCGTTATTATGGTGTTTTCGAATCAAAAGGTTATAGCACTTATAGTTCAAATGCTATGGAACGTGGTTATATTCAAGCAAAATCAATAGATAAGATAAATGGAAAACTTCCAAAAAATTCTTTAGTTGTAATGACCGTAACAGGAAAGAGAATAGAGATAACGGAAAAAGACCCAGAGGTGGAACGACACAGATAAAGTCAATTTAAGTTTTCTACAAATGTATCATTATTTGCCGATCGTTGAGTTAATCATGGAATTATGTCCGGAGGAACAAGAAAACTGGACATTTGGTTCACTCGTATATGAGGAAGAAAAGTATTCTATTGGAATTCCTACAGTTTTGTATGAGGAACTTCTGCCAATAGCAGAAGGTAAGGAAGAAAATTTACTGGATGAGTTTCTTGAAAAATTTCTTCTAAGGAAACATATTTATTAGATATCGTTCCGGATGAGGCAAGGCAGCATATTCTTCATGTAAAATAGAAATATGGAACCTTAAATCTTTATCAACAAATTAATGTAGATGTGGGAGGAAAGGGATATGAAAAAAGAATATAAGGTACTTATTTGTATTCTGGCTTTGATATTCAGCATAGGTGCGACTTACATAGGTTTTGGATTGATTGGGAGCTCTTCTATGAAATTTGGAATGAAATATGTGTGTGATTTCGTTTTTCTGATGCAAACAATAGCTACATGCTGGGTTGTTATAGAATTGCTCAAAAAGTAAGCTTATTAGAGGGCTTTGAGTAAATACCAGTATCTGACATATGAGAGGAAGGCACTGTTATGATGGTATAAGCAGCAGGAAATTAACATGGGGAATTTGCATCGTTGGAATTGCGATTGCAATAATAAGCTTCTTTTTCTTACCGGAGATTATTCCTGTTCACTTTGCTGGAAATGGAGCAGCAGATGACTTTGGCAATAAGATGGAAATTTTTTTAATGCCGATACTTCTTCTGACAGTTACGATCTTGAGTGGTATAAAAAGTGTAAAGTATGTTTCTGATGCATTCGAAAACTTGGCTAACAGTTGGTCAATATAACCTGATGATTGATTGTGTTTTAGGAACTATTTTGATTGCAGAAAATTTTTATGATTTATGCTTCGTTTGTTTAAAGGCTGATCTATAAATAAAGAAGCAAATATATGGCAGTTTCTGGTTCATTGAGCAGGCTGTTTTATATCAAAGTGTGAAGAGGAGCTGGTTCATGATGAAAAAAGTAATTCCAATTATTTTATTTACGGTATCAGCAATATTGCTTTCTGCATGTGGCAGAAAAGAAGAACTGTACGAGATTCCTGACCTGTCACAGTACAAGACAGATTATGTAGGAGATTCTTCGAATGTTATAAATATTGTAAGTGGGCAAGAGTATCCGGAAGGATATTCTTATGATAGCATACAGATACAGTCTGAAACGAAGCCTTATGGATTAACAGTATTTCTAAAAGTTGAGCCGTCTGCAGTTAAGATTGAAGATGAATTGCAAGTTAATGCGGATATGACATTTGATTTGATTGGTAATTTGGAAACGCTTGATTATAAAATAGCGGATAGTAAGGAAATCATTGCATCGTATGAACGGTAGATCATTCAGTGGTTAATATTTTGTCTGCTATTATATAGTAAGAAAAATAGGAAAGCGAAACATATATTTGGAGGACAGCAATGAGAAAATGCGAAAAGTGTGGAACAGTCATGAGAGCGGATTTAAGACTTAAAGTTAATGGCGGTGGCTATGGATCGTTGTAGAATGTAGATGAAAAACAAAAAAACGACAACTATAGATGATGTTTAAAGTTGCAGTCTGTCCAGAGTGTGGACATACAGAAATGTATTTAGAGGATTTAACTAAATTGAAGTAAAATTAGATATGATTGAAACAGGATAAAAAAATTTTGATGGAATGCTTGTGGAGAAAATAAATATGAAAAAACTTAACTATACAGAAGATTTATTGAGAGTTATCTTCTCTTGGATAGGAATATTCTTTCTTGTTTCCGGTGTCTTAAGTTTTCTTGGGATATTAAAACCAGCAGTAAACTCAGGCATTCAGAATCCAGACATGTTGGGAACTGTGTTTTCTATAACGGGAGTGCTTTTGTGTATAATAAGTGCTGCTCTTGGAATTTATACTGCAAAGCTTGATAAATTACATTTACAATTAATCGAAAATGGTACAAAAGTGAAGGGCTTGGTAGAAAAGTATATTTGCAAAAATACACAAGATATAGAAGACAGATTCCATACAGGATTTTATATAGTTTTACATATCATGATAAAGTGTATTATCACAAAAGCCGTTTGGTATGGGAAAATCCGGATCTTAAGAAAGGTGACTTGATTACCGTATATGTAAATAATCTTGGTAAATCAACAGTTTATAATTGCAATGAAGCGGTCTGATATCTAGCCTCTATATTTCGGAAAATACTGCACGATCTGTGGTTTACAGAAGAGCAGCTTCAAAGAATGCTGAGGATGAAAAATGCAAATCCATCAGATGTATGGAAATTCAGAGATTATTAATGGACAAATTGAAAGCTGAAAGGAAAACGGCCTATCCGTTTTCAGCATTGGCGGATCCGTCTGCTAATAAGTGGTTTACAAATCAAAAAAGTGGTAAGAAGTATTTTCATAATTCTGTTCAATTTTGTCTATGTTTTCGATAATCCTGTTCATGTACAAATGCAACTAAATTAGAGTATAATAAGGGAAACCATTGAAACTGGGTTTCCGTATTGGACATTCCTGTGATGGCAGGAATGTCCTTTACATATAGGGGTAAATTCTGAAGTAGTTGGCATAGAAGTTCATGAGGTAGTTGACGTATGCTTTAAATCTTTTCATTTCTTTTTCCTCCTTTCTTTATCTTACAAGCACATTATAATATCAGAAGACGTATATTACTTGCCAAATGGGAAGAAAAAGTAGACAAAATTTGCAGGAGATTAATTGGAATGTACTGGTAAGAGCATCACAGACATTTGCCTGGATGCAGGAGTTGAGAGCCAAAGGACATTTAACAGGGTATTTCGTGAAAGATATAAAGTAACGTCAAGGGAATACCGGAATCTTTATCATGAACAATATATAAGTCAGACCCAGGATGAAATATCTGGAATGGAGAAATAGGATGGCATTTATAATCTGTATAGCAGCACTCATAATCATGATGTTTGTATTTACCAAAATGTTGTTAAGTTTTGGCAATAACAGCAGTGCGGCAGTTGAATCTGTTGATGCGACTGTAGTTGAAAAGAAGCAAGGAATCTATACCCATATGCAGTCTGAAGCACATGTACCTTGGTTTCGCGTTGTATTTGAGATGACAGATGGAAGTTTGATGGAATTTCAAATGCAACAGGGAGATTTTCGTGAATTGGAAAAAGGCGATCGAGGTATGCTGACTTATCAGGGAAATCGGTATATATGTTACCAAAAATATAAATTTAAAAGTGAAGCACAGGAGGAAGAAAAAATGTTAAGTGAAAGCATTGCAAAAACTGGTACAGTATGGGATTACAACAGGTCTGACACCAGAATGTGAAAGAAATTACACAACAAATCTTCTGCTGGACGTTTTTCATGAGGATGACTATGAGAAACCGGACAACATTGAGGAATCTGTTAATCTTGAAGCAACATTGGGTGAATTGCTGGATGAAGCCGTAAAAAGAGGACTGATCGAAGACAGTATTGTATACCGGGATCTATTTGATACCAGATTAATGAACTGTCTGATGCCGCGTCGGGCCAGGTGCAAAAAGAATTCTGGGATAAATATAAAGAAAGCCCAAAGGAAGCAACCGATTATTTTTATAAACTGAGTCAGGACAGCAATTATATCCGCAGATATCGCGTAGAGAAGGATCAAAAGTGGAAGGTAGACAGTCCATACGGTGAGATTGACATTACCATCAATTTGTCCAAACCGGAAAAAGATCCAAAAGCAATTGCCGCGGCAAGGAATGTAAAATCCGGAAGCTATCCGAAATGTCTTCTTTGCCCGGAAAATGAAGGATATGCAGGACGTGTTAATCATCCGGCAAGGCAGAACCACAGGATTATTCCGATCACAATCAATGATACTCCTTGGGGATTCCAGTATTCTCCGTATGTGTATTACAATGAGCATTGCATTGTGTTTAACGGCCAGCATACTCCAATGAAAATCGAGAGAAATGCATTCATTAAACTGTTTGATTTTGTAAAACTGTTTCCGCATTATTTCCTTGGATCTAATGCAGATCTGCCGATCGTAGGCGGCTCGATCTTAAGCCATGATCATTTCCAGGGTGGACATTATACATTTGCAATGGCAAAAGCACCAATTGAGCAGCACGTGGTACTTCCGGGATTTGAAGATGTAGAGGCTGGAATTGTAAAATGGCCGTTATCTGTACTTCGTATTCGTCATAAAGACTCTAACCGTTTGGTAGATCTGGCAACACATGTGCTGGAAGTATGGAGAGGTTATACGGATGAAGCAGCATTTATTTATGCTGAAACCAATGGAGAGCCTCATAATACAATTACACCAATTGCACGTAAAGTAGGGGATATCTACGAATTGGATCTGACATTAAGAAACAACATTACAACAGAAGAACATCCGCTGGGTGTGTATCATCCGCATGCAGAATATCATCATATTAAGAAAGAGAATATCGGCCTGATCGAAGTTATGGGCCTTGCAGTTCTTCCGGCCAGATTAAAAGGTGAGATGGAACTTTTGGAAGAGTATATTCTTGAAGGCAAAGATATTTCTTCAAATGAGCAGATTGAGAAACATGCAGAGTGGGTTAAGAAGTTCCTTCCGAAATATCCGGAAATCACAAAAGAAAACATCCATGGCATTCTTCAGAAAGAGATTGGAATCGTATTTACCCATGTTCTGGAAGATGCAGGAGTATACAAATGTACGACCGAGGGAAGAGAAGCATTCATGCGTTTTCTTGAAACATTATAAAAACTGAAATAAAAGGATTTTTGGGAAAATGGGAGGTAAGTGAAACCTCCCATTTTTTTAGGGCAGCTACTCTTAAGAAGCATGGATCGGGCAGTTGCATTATACGAAAGTATGGAATTGCGGGGATTCCATGGGGAGTTTTATTATGCAGAGAAAGTATATAACAAACTTGTATCCTGGGGATATGTGATTTTCTGGGTATCAGTATTTATTTTGATGAGAACATGCTCAGTCACAGTGCTGCTGGGAAGAATGTTTGTATAGAAAGTGTAGACGAAAATGATAAAAATTTGAAAATGTAGTATTTGGATATGGAGAAGAGAAAAATGCCTTGAATTATGTGTCTTTCCATATCAGTGAAGGAGAACAGGTGGGTCTGATCGGAGCCAATGGTGCAGGGAAGTCTACGCTAATGAAGGCAATGCTGGGACTGATCCCTGCAAAGGGAAAGATCACTGTTGATGAAATAGAAGTAAATCAGGAAAATTCAAGTAGAATCTGGCAATGCCTGAGGTATGTGTTTCAGGATTCTGATAATCAGATGTTTATGCCGACGGTTTATGAAGATATGATATTTGGACCATTAAATTATGGTAAGAGCAGAAAAGAAGCAGATCAGCTTGCCAGGGAGGCCTTTGGAAGAACTGGACCTTATACATTTTGAAAGACCGCCAGAATTATAAGATGTCAGGTGGCGAAAAAGAGAATGGCTGCCATAGCCACCATCCTTGCAATGAACCCAAAAGGTAATGCTGATGGATGAACCATCAACAGCATTAGACCCAAAAGAACCGGAGACGGCTGATACGGATCCTGCAGAAGCTTCCGACAACAAAGATCATTGCAACCCATGATCTGGAGTCTAAGATGACTGCTGCCGATGCTGATATCTATATCTGTTTTTGTCAGAATCAAAAAAAACAGGTTGCTGAAATAGGCATAAATCTATATTTATAAATATATTTTATAGCTAAGCTCACTTTGGAGGTGATAACATGCCATTATTGAAAAGAAAGAAGCTTATACTATAGATGATATATATGCTTTACCAGATGGAGAAAGAGCAGAACTGATTGATGGTCGTATGTATATGATGGCACCACCAAGCCGAAAGCATCAGCGTATCTCAACAAGACTTGTCAGTATTATTGATCGTTATATTGAAGAACATAAAGGAAAATGCGAGGTCTATGCTGCACCATTTGCTGTTTACTTGGATGAAAGAAGTAATACCTATGTAGAGCCAGATATTTCTGTAATTTGTGATCCAGATAAGCTTGATGATAGAGGATGTAAGGGCGCACCTGATTGGATTATTGAGATTGTGTCACCTGCAAGTAAGAAAATGGACTAACCTGTTGAAGCTTCTGAAATATCGTTTCGCAGGTGTTAAGGAATATTGGATTGTTGATCCTGAGAAGAATCGTGTTATAGTATATAATTTTACCGGTGATGAAAGTGTTAATGATTATACCTTACAGGATTTTGTTAAAGTGGGAATCTATGAAGATTTTGTGATTGATTTCGGA
>ENA-OQAR01000483-OQAR01000483.1-human-gut-metagenome-genome-assembly--contig:-NODE-483-length-12028-cov-3.037980_pt1 | contig 12028 bp, 15 predicted proteins | sample MGYA00242738_ERZ504533 | MGnify/ENA primary metagenome ERZ504533 (study PRJEB26092, sample SAMD00036276) | human gut metagenome | host: Homo sapiens | study: EMG produced TPA metagenomics assembly of... | reverse complement strand
GACGAATCGACGCCGCCGGAGAGTCCGATAACCACACGTGCCATACTTTTTGCGCAAATTTTACTTTTCGACCGCACCGAAAGGCGCGTTTTGCCGGAAATATCCGGTCACGGAAGCACCGGGTTCCCACCGATTCTCGTTACAGTTCGATCAGTCCCTCGGGCAGTACCATCTTCACCGTACGGCTCTCGAAGTCGATGCCTGCGATGAACTCCTCGACCGCCGGAACCAGGATCCGTTTGCCGCCGATCTCCACCTCGAAGAGGGGATTGGCCTCGCTGTCGTAGTAGTCCGTGATTTCGCCCTTCAACGTCCCGATCCGTACCCGGAACCCGATCAAATCTTCCAGGTAGAATTCGTCGTTTTCGTCGTCCTCGTGCTCGAGGTACAACTCCCGCCCGATAAAGCTCTTCGCCCGGCGGGCGAGTCGATATCCGCGAATGTCGCCAATGCGTTGGTCTTGCCCCTCCGTTCGAAGCGGTCGCAAAAAAGAGGAACCGCCAGTGAATCGATCTTCACGAACAGCGGTTCCTCTGTTGAGAAGTCATCGGGAACGTCGTGTAGAGACTTCAGTAAAACCCCACCTTCAACTCCGAAGAGTTTACTCACGCGCGCAACCGACAACAACATAACGGTTGTAACTATGCCTCGGCAGGAGCCTCTCCCTCTGCGGGAGCTGCTGCTTCAGCCGATTCGGCAGCGGCAGCTTCTGCGGCCTCACGTGCGGCAGCTTCGGCAGCGGCTTTCTTCTCGGCGAGGGCGGCAGCGCGCTCTTCCTTGATTTTGGTCTCGGCGGCCAGACGGCTCTTCTCGGCCGATTTGGCGTCCGACGCCAGTTTGTTGGTCTTGTTCTCGATCTTGGTCTGCTTCTCGCTCAGCCATTTGTTGAATTTGGCCTCGGCATCCGACTCGGAGAATGCACCCTTGGCGACACCGCCCAGCAGGTGCTTCTTGTACATTACGCCTTTGTAGGAGAGGATCGCCCGACAGGTGTCGGTGGGTTGTGCGCCTTTGAGTAACCAATCCAGAGCTTTCTCGAAGTTCAGATCGATCGTAGCAGGATTCGTATTGGGATTGTAGGTACCCAATTTCTCGATGAATTTACCATCACGTGGCGCTCTGCTATCTGCGGCAACGATGTGGTAGAAAGCGAAACCTTTCTTACCGTGGCGTGCCAGACGAATTTTAACAGCCATTTGCTATAAAATTTTTTAAGTAAAATAATAAACGCTACCCACTTCTGGGGCTTTCAGGGGAGCAAAGGTAGCAACAAAAAACCGAATTGCCAAATCTGCCGGGAAACAAAATGGATCAATTCGGTAAAAGATGGGGTGTCCGGCCGTATTTGGTTGCTTTGCAGAAGCGGACAGGTGCCGTGAAGGCGGTTGCGATCAGGGCGGTACGGTTTGGCGTAACCTCCGATTTGCCGTTGATAAATCCCGAGTTTGGAGCACTCTTCGGATCGCACAGATCGTCTTCGGTGAAGGTTAATTCTTCGTAGTATAATTCGCCCCAGGCGCCGCTTTCATCCTGTCCGCAATAGTAGAATCCGAATGTTTCCATTTCGGCGGGGAGGAAATAATAACCATTTTCGGACATTTTTCCAGCCGAACAATGTGCCGGTTTCGAGATAGTCGAGGATCTGCATATCTGAAAGATTCAGTTGTGTTGATCGTGCGACATGCAGAAGGCCCCATGTATGGATTGTTTCAGGGCTTGTCGGGGTAACCTGGAAGATAAATACCCGATGGTCGCTTGCCCTTTGTAAATATCTGGGTAGAGTGTTTCCAGAGCCGTCCCGTCATAGAGTTGCCATTCCGCCTGCACGGTAGCGTTCATATTGCGCGGCAGGGGTTTGCTCGTCACGCGAGCAATGAATATATTATTTGGAAAATCATTGGTGTCGAGGAATCCATAAATTACATATTCTGTTCCCGGAATACAATTTATTTGCAATATTTCTCTATCCATATATAAGCTCGGCGAGTATGAGTTCTCTGGGGTCATATCTTGGATAAATTGGCGCCAGTCGTCGTAAGAATCGAAATACGAGCAGTGGTGATTCCCACATAATACCATGTATCATTGAAATTTGGGGTGACTTGCACGTTGAAGCTGCGCATTTCGATATCGTACGGTTCGAAAATCAGTTCAAACCTTTCTTCAAACGGATGGTCGAACCAATCATCCAGTTTGTCGATCACTCCGTTGCCGTCAATATCCAAGTACTCGTCGAACGGTGGAATTGCATAATCCGTAATGGAGAGTTCTTCATAACGTCGTTCCAAATTTCTCGTAACTCTCGCAGGTTTAATCCCCATACCGTTGCTCCGTACGGCTGCGAGCAGGGCTTCGTCTTTGATCTGTCCGTTCACCTCGATGTCTGTCGCGATTTTGGAAACGATTTCCGAGAGTTGGGCAACCGTTCGTCCGTGTTGCAGCGTGGCGGAAATAGCCAGCAGGATGGCGTTGCCGACACCCGGACGGGCGATGTCCATCTTGTCGAAGCCTTCCGGCGAGGGAAGTTCGTCTTGCGGGATGCAGAACGATCGGAGCACTTCCTGCTCGGCCGTCCGGCGTGCATCCGGAATGGTCCGGCCCTCGTTCAAAACAAGGTACTTGATGCGGGGCGTTTCCAGCGAAGTGAGCAAATTGACGTTCGACTTTCCTTCCATTGCAAGGTCGGACAGAGACCGCAGGGTCAGCGGGGCATCGGAAAGATTGCCTGTCACTTCGTTGAAATAGAAACCCTCGGCGATGATCTCTACGTAGCGGCTGTCAATATCCGATGTAAGTTCGAACGAGCCCATGTCGTCGAGAATCTGCGTTTGGTAACTTTTACCGGTCGGTTGCAGTCGTTCGTTCAGCTCCTGGATAGTGACGACAGAGCCTTGGATGAACTGCCCTTTCTGCACGCTTCCGTTGATCGAATATTCCGGAATGTCCGGTTTTTCATCCTCCGAGTCGTTACCGTCGCCGGGGTTCTCGGTGTTATCCGATCCTCCGTAGGGCGTTTCATCGATACCGCTGTCGGTACAGCCGCAGACAAGCAGTACGGCGATTGCGAATAAAAGAGTTTTTCATAATAAGATTATTTAATAAGTAGAAATTTGATCATTCCTGCTACTTACCGTATCGGCTCCTGCTGCGGTGGTTTGAACAAAAAAAAGCGTGGAACTGCAATATATGTTTTGATAACGGATTGGGAAAGTCGAAATGAAAAGAAAAGCATAACAAGAGAAAATATAATCACTAATATACAGTGTTTTATGTGATATCACTTTCGGGACACGCTCTTTAATTTGTCTTAATCCGCTACAAGTTTTTCGGGATATATGGGAACATATTCGGGAATTTATTTACCTTTGCAAGGTAATCCCAAAAACGCATTGCCGATGAAAGTTTCCGTCTATCTGAAAAAGAACAGTTCCTCGACTTCGAGCATCTGTTTCCGTGTCCGTGAGAAGAACGTGGATATAAAGGTTGTTTCGCCTCTTGTAGTCCATGACAAGTACTGGGATTCCGGACACTCTCAGTTACAAGCGCACGACAGCCGTACCTGCCGTTGAACAGAAACTGCTGCCCGAACAGATTGCCTCCATCATCGAGAAAGTGGAGAAGACTTTTTCGGACAAGGCAAACAGCGCATGGCTTAAACAGACCATCGAGGATGTACTGCATCCGGCACGGGCTTTCGAACGCAACCATCCGAATCTAATATGCCGCATCCATGAATATCTGGAAAAGTTTGACGGTGCGGACAGAACCAAAGAACATATTATCCGCTTCGAGCGCAAGATGATACGTTACCATGAATATCAACGTGAGATATTAGGTAATGCCGATTTCACCCTCTTTGTGGAAACCGTCACATTGGAGCAGATGAACGGTTTCCGGGATTATGTGACCAACGAATACCTGTTGCGCCAGCAGCATCCTGATTTCTATGCCGGGCGTATGTTAATCAACCATGCTCCAAGACCATTGTCGAATACGACCATCATCAACACGATGAACCTCTTCTGTACCTTTCTCCATTGGTGCAAGAAAATGAAGTATTCCGACAACGAGGTATATGAGCTTTACGGATGCAAGGAACCGACATACGGTGATCCGTTCTATTTGACATCTGAAGAAAGAAATATCCTGTACGATGCGGATTTGAACGACTGCCCTAAACTGGCAGTTATCAGGGATATATTCGTGTTCCATTGCTATATCGGCTGCCGTGTGGGTGATTTGTACAGAATGACGAGAGACAACATCAAGGACGGATTTCTGGAGTATATGCCGCAGAAGACCAAGAAATGTCAGGCGAAGACAGTCAGAGTACCGCTTCATCCCAAGGCATTGAAAATACTGGAACGTTATGAATCAAGTACGGGCAAGCTGTTACCGTTCAAGCCCATACACCAGTACAATCTCGGCATACGGGAACTGTTGAAGCATTGCGGTATAGACAGAATGGTAACCATCCTTGACACACATGGCTACAATACCGTGCAGAAACCATTATACGAGGTAGCCACCAGCCACACGGCACGGAAGACTTTTGTAGGCAATCTGTACAGACAGGTTCCCGACCCCAACCTGATAGCATCCATGTCGGGACATGTGGAGGGCAGCCGTGCATTCAACCGCTACCGCACGATTGACGATGAGATGAAACGCAAACTTGTGGAAATGATAAACTAAGGAGGACGCATAATGAAAGTTACCGCATTTATAAGAAAGACCGCCGCCAAGAATAATGTCACTGACCAGGCACGAGTTTATTTCAGAGTCCGTGACGCGGGAGGCGTTGACATCAAGGCTGCTAGCGAACTCTCCATAAACCCCAACCACTGGAGTGCGGAACGGCAGGGGTACAAGCCCCGTGTCGCACTGGTGTCGGAAGATAAACGGATGGGCTTTGAAAAAGACATCCAAAACATTACGCACCTTATTGCCGAGAAATACCATCGTGGAGTGGACGGCAACTGGCTGAAAGGACTTATTGAGGAATACCACCACCCGAATATCAACTTCCGTGGCGGCAATCCGGCAGACGAGTATCTGCTATCTTACCAGATACAGAAGTACATGGACGAGACACCCCTTGCCGCAGAAAGCTGGAAGCACCATCGAGACAATCTGAAAAAGGTACAGCGTTACGAGCGTTTCCGTCAGGAGGTCATGCACCAGCGGGGCTTCCATCTTTGCATAGATTCCATTACCACTGATGACATCCGTGATTTCAAGTTGTGGATGCAGGAAGAGTACAGGTATATGGAAATGTATCCCGTATTCTATAAAGACGAGCTGCCACGTGATGTCGCCCAGCAACGCTCCGAGAACAGCATGTCGGGTACACTCTACCGCATCCGCACCGTCATCAAATGGTGCATCAAACGCAAGCTCACAAGGAACAATCCTTTTGACCAGTACCAGATAGCCCAGCCTATGTACGGCGACCCGTTTTACCTTACCCTTGAAGAGAGGGACAAAGTCTATTACGCCGATTTAAGCGGTTTGGGCAATTCCTATCCGGTCTATCGTGACATTTTCATGTTCCAGTGTCTGATAGGTTGCCGGGTAAGCGACCTGAACAGACTTACCAAAGCCAATGTCGTGGACGGTTGCGTAGAATACATTCCGCAGAAAACCAAAATGGAGCACGCCAATACAGTCCGTGTCCCTCTCAACCAAAAGGCTTTGGACATATTGGAGAGATATAAGGACTTGGAAGGCGCATTACTTCCCCGGTTCTCGCACTCGGCTATAACAAGAAGATAAAGGAAATCCTTAAGTATGTGGGTATTGACCGCATGGTTAGAGTCCTCGATCCGAAAACGCGCGAGGATGTGGCACGACCGTTATATGAAGTGGCGACCACCCACACGGCACGAAAGACCTTTATCGGCAACCTCTACAAGCAGGTCAAAGACCCGAACCTGATTGCCTCCATGTCGGGGCATTCGGAAGGGAGCCGTGCCTTTGCCCGTTACAGGCATATCGATGACGAAATCAAGAAAGAACTGGTAAACCTGCTGGATTAAAATCGCCTGTCCGCTGTATTTTATTCTATCCCTATGTTCCATTTATATCCAACTACTTGCAGATAACACTATGCCTGAATCCCGATTGATATACGACCAGTTCAAGGCTGACATTCTCCAGTGGAAGAACAGCCACAGGGAAGAATACAACGCTTCGCGCGTCTGATGACAAACGGGGGACGAGAGGGCATTATCTCGCTATCTGCCGTGCCATTTTCAAACAGCATGCCCCAAGGCTCAAGACGGAAATGGGAAATTTGTGCTGGGGGCGATGACAGTGTGGAAAATTTTTGACAACATAAGCCTGCTGTTCAGTGAAGAATCCGTCCCGGAACAGATTGTTGAAGCATTCCAAAAGCAGAGGGAAGAGAATAATTCATCAGACGGAACTTCATCGTCCTTTTGGAACAAAGTCAAATCCTTTTTTAGAAGCAAGTCCAAAAGACATGGCATTATCCTTTCCGCACCGCTTGTACTTAGCTGGCTGTATTACGGAAAGAGTTTCGAGGCAATGGTCAGTATGGTCAACAAACAATCAGCCAATCCTAAAGCGGACAGAATGGACAGGCAGAGTTGTTCTTGGGTAGTCGAACGGATAATACAGGTATCCATCAAGAACGGCTTCCGAACCCAGGCTGACTGGGACAAATACTTTTCCATGAACAGAGCCATTGAAAATGGAACCATTGGTGAATGGGCGTTGCAATCCGCAACAAATGAGAATGTAACCAACGATATGACAGACGAACCTGAACAGCAGCAACAGCACACGACAAAACAAGCTAACACAGAATACTTTGGTGACATGCCAATAAACGATGCCCCAAAATCAAGAGGTCGGCAGAAAGCAAAGGAAATGCCCCTTGTAAATTATCTCAACTGTGCCAATAAAGACATTGTCATTGATATTATCCGAAAATTCATCTCAAAATATGATACGGCAGCGGAACAGGCTTTAACCTACTATGCCTTGAATGAACTTGGACTGCTAACAGACATAGGTAGTGCGAAAGAGTATGCAACTGCGCTCATCATTCAATTTGATGGCGTGGGTGGAATTAAGAGCGAAAGTTCCTATCGTCAGGCTATCCATCTGTTGACTACAACGCAGCACGTTATGAAAAACGGAGTGAACAGAATGTGCGTAATGCTAATGGTGATTCCTGTCAGACATTACTTTCTGAGCTTAAAGCCGAACTTGCCGAAGCCGTTAATAGATAGCTCCAATCCACAGGAAATGAAGTAAAATAAGCCCATTTTAGTGTTGTCATAATTGTCTTTTTTGTCATGACAAATATGCCAACTCGTTTTTATTTCAATTACTTTTAATTCACCTATACCTTTGCACCGTCAATCCTTTCCCGAGGGTTTGGCGGTGCTTCACTTTTTATAAGCCATCGGAAGCGGGGCATCAGGGAACATGCAGATGGTCATTGTAAATTCCTAAACAAATGATTTTATGATTACCATAGAAAGTCTGGTCGATATGGGAGCCAACGTGAAACTGGAGGTAACTCCCACAGACCTCAAGATGTTTGCCGAATCAATCATCCAGCGCACTATTATGGCGCAGCAGGAAGAACAGAAAGCAGCGATACAGCGTGAAGCGAAAGAAATCTACCTTAACACGAAACAAGTCCGTGAGTTGCTGAACGTCTGTGATGGCACGCTCAACCTGTGGGCGAAGCGCGGCTATCTCGTCCCCATCAAGGTAGGTAACAAGAACATGTATGCCAAGTCCGACATCCGCAGGGTACAGACCGGAGGCAAGTCTGAGAGTGTGACATCCTATTGCAAACGAAAGGAAAAGTGATTATGGGTATCAGACAACAGGATATATGCAACAGGGTGATGGCACAGGCGCAGGGCATTGCGGAATCGGATTTCCCGATTGACGCTTTCCCTGCCAAAGTGCAGTGCGTCATCCTTGGTATGGTGCGCCACGAGAACTTCAAGGTGGAGTATCTTGCCGCAGCCATGCTGTCGGCTGCGGCTTCCGCGTTGGGCAATACCTACAATATCCGTGTAAAAGGACATTGGACAACCAACGCTGCCCTTTATATCATCATGGTGGGGCGGCCGGGACTCGGCAAGACACCGCCGCTTGAAGCCGTATTCCGTCCGCTCCGCAAAAGGGACTGCCGGGCACTGGAGAAATTCAAGGCTGAAATGGCCGCCTATCAGAATACAATGAAAGAGAGCAAGGGCAACAACGATATGGACAGGCCTGTATTGAGAAGAACCATCGTGTCCGATTTCACGCCGGAAGCCCTGATGCTTGCCCATCACAACTGTCCCCGTGGCATAACCATACTTGCGGATGAGATTATGGGCATGTTCAATTCAGCCAACCGCTACAACAAGGGGCAGTTGATAGAGCAGCTTCTGTCCGCATGGAGCAATAGTGCCATAGATGTGACCCGTGTCAGCAATCCCATTCCCATACACATTGAGAATCCGTGCATCAACATGGTCGGCACGACACAGACCAGGCGTGTGCATGAGCTCCTCAAAAAGGGATACGAGGATAACGGGCTGCTTGACCGCATTCTGTTCGTGATGCCCAAGTCGTATCTGGTGCCACGGTGGACGGAAAGCGAAGAGGAGGATACAGGGAGCAATCCGGCATCTGCATGGAGGACATGGGAGGCAATCATGGAAAAAGTATTCTCCCTTGACTATGAAGTGAATGATGAAGGGAATATCCCTCATCTGATAGGCATGGAAGCGGAAGCGAAAAGGGTTTTCTTCAACTGGCACAACAATACGATCGAACGCATCAATGCCATCAGGGATGAAGCTCTTGTGGAATCGCGTCCCATGAAAAGCCCTGTGCAAGTGGCACGCCTGGCACTGATTCTTCAAGTTCTGTTTTACGCCTGTGGTGAGAGTCGTCTGCAATTCGTAACAACGGCTGCCATTGAAGGTGCTATCCGGCTGAATGACTATTTCGAAGGTTCTTACAGGCGCATACGCGAATATGTGGCAAACGATGCCTGTGACGAGCCGTCGCTGGAATTGCTCGCCCTACTTAAAGATACATTTACCACAGCCGAAGCCCTTGATGCCGGAAGACAACTTATGGTAACGGAGCGCACGGTGATGAACTATCTTAAAGAACTTGCAAAAAACAGGCTCATCCACAAGATCAGGCAGGGAGTCTACGATAAAGTATCATATACCCCCATGAAACAGACAGAGGATGAAAACTGCAATGTGTAACCCCCGTTTGCAGCTTTCAGGATGTTCAGTTTTTCAGTTTCGGGATGGAGCATACCGTCAGCTCCTGCAAAACTGAAAGGACTGAAGACTGAAATTACTGCAAATCAATTTCAGAAATTATCATGGACAACTATAGATTTCATCTTGAAAAGTATTATCGGGGCAGCAAGAAGGCATGTCCCGAATGCAGGCGCAAGGCTTGTTTCACCCGTTATATCGACGAGTCGGGAGAGATTGACTTCCCTTCCCATGTCGGCAAATGCGACCACGAGCACAGTTGCGGCTACCATTACACACCAAAGGACTTCTTTCGGGAACATCCTGATGAATCGGAACAATTCAGGCGGGAGTGGAAACCGCAAGCCGTAACTCCAACAGAGCCAGTCAGTCCTCCGTCTTTTTATGGATTCGGCAGTCATGCAGCGTTCCCTGTCACACTATGACATCAACCCGTTGTGCACATTCCTGTCCGACACGATTGGCAGAAGCAATGCTGAAAGGCTCTTCAAACTTTACCAGGTCGGGACTTCCAAAAAATGGAACGGTTCAGCTGTATTCTGGCAGGTGGATTCCAACGGACAGGTACATGCAGGTAAGATTATGGGATATGACGCCAAGACCGGGCATCGGCTGAAAGTTCCTCATCGCACGTGTGCTGGGTGCATACCGAGTTGCGTCTGTCCGGCTTCAACCTATGCCAGTGTTTCTTTGGCGAACATCTTCTTGTCCGCTACTCCGACAAGACAGTTTTCATCGTGGAAAGCGAGAAGACGGCACTCATCGCAGCCCACTTCATGCCGGACGGCTTGTGGCTGGCGACTGGAGGAAAGAACGGCTGTTTCAACGAAAAGGCCGTTCGTGTACTGGCGCATCGGGATGTGGTACTGATGCCAGACCTTGGTGCAACGGAGCAGTGGAAGCAGAAGACTTCCATGCTTGCTAATGTCTGCCGGTCCGTATCGGTCAGTACGGTACTGGAAGATATGGCAACCGATGAACAACGTGCCCGAGGATTGGACATTGCGGACTCCTTCTGATGGAGGACACCCCTCAGATGATACTTCAACGGATGATTGACCGTAACCCCGGCTTGCAGACATTGATTGACGAACTTGGGTTGGAATTGGTGGATGCAGAACAGATATGATAATTGGATGGATTGGACAGCTTCGCTGTCCTTGAAAAAGGGTTTGTAAAATCCCGTAGTTTTATTAGGGCATTTTCACCGCCTCCGCTTCGCGTCCAGCAAGTCAAAAAACCCATAAGGGAGGGATGTCCTCCTCGACACCCAGTTGCTTGTGGCACATAGGACGGGATTTTACAATAAGAATCATAGTAAAATAACGAACAGATATGAGTAATACACAATACGCTGTCTGCCACCTGCAACGTGGCAGCGGCAATGACAGTGGAATGTCATGCCATATAGAAAGGAAGGATGCCAAAGGAAAGAAATATGTTCCGGCAAATGCCGATGCGAAACGAACATCACAGAACAGGGAACTGCTTACGTTTCCTGATGGAGTAGCCAATCGCACAGAAGCAATCCAGCACCGTATTAACACTGCCGGGCTGCGCCGCAAAGTCAGCAAGAACCAGACAAAGGCAATACGCATAATGCTGACCGGAACACATGAGCAGATGATGAAAATTGCCAATGACGGCAAACTGGGCAGTTGGATTGATGTCAATCTCAAATGGCTAAAGGAGCCTTTGGTGATGAGAATCTTGTGTCCTGCGTGCTGCATATGGACGAGAAGACCCCGCATCTGCACGCCACAGTCGTGCCCATTGTAACCGGAGAGCGTATCCGCAGGAGCGGGAGGGCGAAAAGAAATATGAAACGAAGTCCGGACCCCGTTTGTCGGCGGACGATGTGATGCGTCGTTCCAAATTACATGAATACCAGAACAACTATGCCAAGGCCATGAAACCGTTTGGGTTACAGCGTGGAATTGTCGGCTCTACCGCCAAGCATCAGGCGAACTCGGAATACTACAAGCAACAGATGAATAGGTATGAGGAAGACATTGCCAAATTACAGGCTGATATTGAGCAAGCAAAAGAAGGTAGAAGTACAGTCCTGTCATGGTTTGGTAAAGGTGATTTGGCAAAAGCTAAGAAAGAACTTGCGAATAAGGACGAGCAGATTGCCAAACTCAAAAATCAGATTAAAATACTCATGGCAGAAAAGTCCCAGTTACAAGAAAAACATAAAAGCGGATATAGAACAATTACGGAATGGTTATCAAAAAGAGATTGACAAGGCCATTCATAGGGCAGAAACGGCAGAACGGCAATTCAAGGAGAAGGATGCAATCATAGATAGACAGAGGAAACAGATAAGTTTGCTTGACCGCAAGGCCAATCCCCAACGTTACAGCCTCTCGTCCGGTGCCGAACTTGTACGTATCAATGTCTCAAACTATCGGAATCCGTCGCTCCACATCTGGACACGGGTCGGTGATGAGCTTTTTGAGAACATCAAATTCCAAATAGACTATGATGTGGCCCAAAGCCATTTCAACGGCCAGATCACGGACGAGGAGTTTGTCAACGCTGTATTTGATCCGCAGGAACAGGTAAATGGAAAACAGGCGGAATTGCTGGGTGCCGTTTTCACCCTTGCCGCTGGCGGACCAGCAGAGGTTCATGTCGGTACAGGCTCGGGGGGGCTCATCGTCTGACCTTCCGTGGAGTGAACGAAAAAACAAGCAAAGTTATCGGAAAAAATAAGCCTAAAAAACCTTTTATGGAGTAGAATAGGT
>ENA-OQAR01000482-OQAR01000482.1-human-gut-metagenome-genome-assembly--contig:-NODE-482-length-12030-cov-1.915736_pt1 | contig 12030 bp, 12 predicted proteins | sample MGYA00242738_ERZ504533 | MGnify/ENA primary metagenome ERZ504533 (study PRJEB26092, sample SAMD00036276) | human gut metagenome | host: Homo sapiens | study: EMG produced TPA metagenomics assembly of... | reverse complement strand
CTTGCTTTCATCAAACCACTTTTCATATCCCATTATCACAGTTCAAACAGAAAACTTACCTGATTCAGTTAAACTTACCCTAGAGTGTGTCTGAAAAATCATTCCCGCAATCTGCACGCCCCACTTTTGCGGGATATTTCACCCGAATCAGTTGCCGTAGCCCGCTACGGCGCTCATCCGGGCAAAAATATCCCACAAATTGTGACGCACATCTTGCAGAAAGCCTTTTTTCAGACGCGCTCTAACGGAGCATATATTCTTCTGATATACATGTTTTCAGTATTTTCTGATATGAGAACTGTCAGGTCAGAAGTAATTTTATAAAATTGTTGTATAAGTATTGAAATAGGTACAATATGAAAAAGTAGCAGTCTTAGGTTCTACAGGTTCGATCGGAACACAGACACTGGATGTGGTACGTGCAAATGATGACCTGGAAGTAGTTGGTCTTGCAGCAGGCAGCAATGTAGAAATGCTGGAGAAGCAGATACGTGAATTTCATCCCAGACTGGTTGCAGTCTGGAAAGAAGAGGCAGCCAGAGATCTGGCAGTACGTGTGCAGGATCTGGATGTAAAAATCGTAAGCCAGATGGGTGGTCTTATCGAACTTGCCAGAATGGAAGAATCAGACATTCTGGTGACCGCTATCGTAGGAATGATAGGAATCAGACCAACTATGGAAGCAATCCTTGCAGGTAAGGATATTGCTCTGGCAAATAAGGAAACACTGGTAACAGCCGGACATCTGATCATGCCGTTGGCAAAGCAGTTCGGTGTGCAGATCCTGCCTGTAGACAGCGAGCACAGTGCTATTTTCCAGGCGCTTCATGGAGAGAAAAGAGAGCAGATACATAAACTGCTCATCACTGCATCCGCAGTCCTTCCGCGGAAAGAAACAGCAGATCTGGAGAAGGTGACTCTGGAGGATACGCTGAAGCATCCGAACTGGGTAATGGGACAGAAGATTACAGTGGATTCTGCAACTCTGGTAAATAAAGGTCTGGAAGTTATGGAAGCCAGATGGCTTTTTGATTGTAGATCTGGATCATATTCAGGTTGTGGTTCAGCCGCAGAGTATTATCCACTCTATGGTGGAATTCGAGGACGGTGCAGTGATGGCACAGCTTGGAACACCGGATATGAGACTTCCGATACAGTATGCATTATGCTACCCGGACAGAAGATTTTTAAAAGGCGACAGACTGGATTTTCATATGTTGAAGCAGATCACCTTTGAGGAGCCGGACAGGAAAACTTTTAAAGGTCTTCCAATGGCGGTGGAAGCGGCAAGGGTAGGCGGCAGTATGCCAACCGTTTTTAATGCTGCAAATGAGCTGGCAGTCCGCAAATTCCTTCAGAAAAAAATCAGCTTTCTGGATATTTACGAGATTATCGGGCAGTCTATGAGCAGACATACAGCAGTAAAGGATCCGGACCTGGATCAGATTCTGGAGATTGAGAAAGAAACTTATCGTTGGATTGAAAGCAGGTGGTAGATTGAAAATTATTATTGCAATTGTCATATTCAGTGCAATCATTCTCTTTCATGAACTGGGACATTTTCTTTTTGCAAAGCTGAATAAGATCGTGGTCACAGAATTCTCTCTGGGAATGGGACCAAGACTTTTCAGTTTTGAGAAAGGAGATACCAGATATTCACTGAAACTTCTTCCTATCGGTGGCTCCTGTGCCATGCTGGGGGAGGATACGGACATAGAGAATGAACCGGGAACTTTTAACAGTGCGTCTGTGTGGGGCAGGATTTCTGTAGTTGCCGCAGGACCGGTATTTAACTTTATCATGGCATTTGTATTGTCTGTGATCATTGTAGGTGCTGTAGGATATGAACCATCCAGAGTTCTTTCCGTAAAGGAAGGTTCTGCGGCTGAGGCGGCAGGACTGAAAGAGGGAGGATATTATTACCGGTTATCAGGGATATCACATTGATCTGGGAAAAGATCTCTATGTATATTCCTATCTGAACCAGCTGAAAGAGGGAGATACCATTAACCTGACTGTTAAGCGTGACGGAAAGAAGATGGATATTTCCTATAAGTCGGATACAAATGTGAGATACCTTCTGGGCTGCAATTTTAACGGGGATGATACTTCTGCCATGACAGTGGAATCTGTAATGGATGGAATGCCGTTGCAGGAAGCAGGGATTCGGCAGGGAGATGTGATCACATCCATTAATGGAGTGAAGATTACAAATGCAGCAGATTACCAGAAATATATTCAGGAGAATCCGCTGACAGAAAAGTCTGTAAAGCTTACCTATTCCAGGGACGGACAGGAATATGATATTACGGTTACACCAAAAGAATACCGTACGGCAGAATCAGGATTTACCTACAATATGTATTCTGAAAAAGCAAAAGGGCTGAATGTAGTCAAATATGGTGCCGTAGAAGTAAAATATATGGTACGTACAACGATTCTCAGCCTGAAAGAGCTGGTCAGCGGAAAGCTTGGAATGAAAGATCTGAGTGGTCCGGTCGGAATTGTGGATGCAATCGGAACTACGTATGAGGAAAGCAAAAGCGAAGGAACCATGATCCTGTGGATGAATATGCTTAATATGGCAGTTCTGCTCTCTGCAAACCTTGGAGTTATGAACCTCCTTCCGTTTCCGGCACTGGACGGTGGACGCTGGTATTCCTTGTCATAGAGGCAATCCGCAGAAAACCGATTAACAGACAGGTGGAGGGCGGCATTCATTTCGCAGGGCTGATGCTGTTGATGGCGCTGATGGTATTTGTCATGTACAATGATATTGTCAAACTGATCTGAGATAAAATATAGACAGAATATTTTTTATAGATAGTTAGCTCGGGCAGAGCATGAAAAAAGTGAATAATGTAAAAATATTTGCAAAAAAAGACAGATTTTTTAAAAAAAGAGAAATCTGTCTTTTTTGTAGAATTGTTATAGTTGACGGATGTCGGATTGTTACTGTTCATTCCGTTCACAGTAACGTCGGATTCTTTTATAATAAAGGTAAAGAATTTTTGACATTGCGAAAAATTATAGTTTGTTATATACTGATTTTTTGGCAGTATTGAGAATGTGACATCTGTCTGAGTTTGTCTGGAGGAGAGAAAAAAGTTATGCCTATTGGAATAATTATCAATGCATTATCCATAGTTATCGGCGGAATCCTGGGGGCTCTTGTGGGGCACAAATTAAGTCCGAAATTCAAAGAGGATATTACTCTTGTATTCGGGGTATGCTCTATGGGAATGGGAATCAGCACCATCGGTCTGATGGAAAATATGCCGGCGGTTATTTTTTTCTGTTGTGATCGGTACGGGAATCGGACTTGCGATTCATCTTGGAGAAAGGATCAATGCCGGTGCCGGTGTTATGCAGCGTGTGATCGGCAAATTTATCAAGAATTCAAATTCAGAGCTTTCTGAGGATGAGTTTATGAATACACTGGTGACGATCATCGTATTATTCTGTGCAAGCGGAACAGGAATCTATGGCTCTATCGTATCCGGAATGAGCGGGGATCATTCAGTACTGATCTCAAAATCTATCCTGGACTTATTTACGGCAGCTATTTTTGCCTGCAGCCTGGGAATGGTAGTGTGTATGATCGCCATTCCGCAGGTGATCATTTTTCTGATCCTGTTCTTTGCAGCAACGGCGATTTTCCCGCTGACTACGCCGGGCATGATCAATGACTTTAAAGCCTGCGGAGGTTTCCTGATGCTTGCAACCGGTTTTCGTATGGTAAAACTGAAGAACTTTCCGACTGCGGACATGATACCGGCGTGGTGCTGATCATGCCTATGTCATGGTTCTGGGTGAATTATATATTGCCGTTAGTATCATAAGTTAAGCTGGCAGATTTTCATTTCTGAGTTCAGAAACGGAGATCTGCTTCTTTTTAGGTCAATTACAATCAAAATTATAGATGACTGTAATGGCGCTTATAAAAAACTAACCCAATAGTTAATAGAAAATTTCTTCCTGATATTGTATTATAAATATATAATAAATCTGAAAAAAATATCAGGTGTATCAAAAGTATTTCCTGATATTTGCCTGAAACTATAATGGCACATCAAGAGAGGAGGAGATTTTTTATGAGTATGAAAAAATCGATTTGCAGGAAAATGTAGAAGTTATCTGGTATTTTTTTCTTCTGGCGGCATTTGCAGCACTTTTTATTTTTCCCAAGGGTAGCATCGGCTGCTGCCAAGCCAACGGCCAAACAGCTTAAAGTAACCTACAGAGGATTCGAATATGACAATGATACAGCAAAGTTATATCTGAAGCTGAGTCTGAAAAAATACTTCGAGTTACACGATTACAAAAAGTGAAGATGGGATATGAGATACCTATTATGGAGGATGGAACCATAACCCAGACCTTCAGTGTAACGATCAATCCCGGAAAGACAGTGAATAAGACGGTTTAATATTGGAAAAATGACTCAGCAGCCATATAAAGCGCCGAAGGTAAAATGCTTATCGTTCTGGTATAAGTCAGCGACACCTAAGCTAAACCAGCTCAAAGTCAGCTACAAGGGATATGAGTACAATCCGAACACAGGAGAGCTGTATATAACTGCCCGTATGCAGAACACTTCCAGTTATACGATTACAAAGGTAACGATGTATTTTGAGATACCACTGGATGAAACTGCAACACCGACCAAAACTACAAATGTAAATATTCCGGCCGGAAAGACAAAAAAATTACAGGTTCAAAAATTGGAATGATGACAGATGCTCCAGATGGAAGGTACTGGTGAAATGTAAGAAATTCTGGTATAAGAAATAACAAATGAAATTGTGATATCAGACAGGCAGCCATTGTGAGATACTCTAAACAGTACCGCAATGCTGCTGTTTTGTTATGCTTAGGAAATTACGTCGGAATTGTTATAATTAGGTATATTTTAGCATAAATAATTCCTGTCTGAAATAAAAAATTGCTGTTATTATTTCTGGCTTAGTCGGGCTCGAAGTGGCAGTAACTCCTGCTTTACGTTACAAAATGTTTCATGTTATCATTATCTAAAATCAGGGAAGCTGTTTTTCGGGGAATTTTTTAACCGAATGCGGATTGCGAATATCCGTTTGACTTGCAAAATCTGGTAATGAAGGAGGATGAAAAATATGCGGAACAGAAAGAAACTGCCAATGGAATAGATAGTTTTGAAAAATAATCCGGCATAATTTTTACTATGTGGATAAAACAGAAATGATAACAGAACTTCTTCATAACTGGGGAGAAGTGAATCTGTTTACACGTCCTCGCCGTTTTGGAAAATTCTCTGAATATGAATATGCTGCAGTCATTTCTGGAAATCGGATGTGATAAATCGCTGTTTAATGGACTGAAGGTATCCCGTGAAAAAGAACTGTGTGAAGAATATATGGGAAAGTTTCCGGTAATTTCGCTTACATTGAAGAATGTGGAGGGATTAAATTTTGAGTCAGCCCGGAAATCGCTGAAGAATACTCTGGGAATGGAGGCGTGGAGACTTAGTGCTCTGGCAGAGAGCAGCCGCCTTACAGAGGAAGAAAAAAACTCTTATAAAAGCATTGACTGTCGTTGATGATCATGGCGATTTCAAAATGTCTGATGCCACAATGGAGAAGGCGCTGCTTATATTAACTGTATTACTGGAGAAACATTATGGAAAAAAAGCGGTTCTTTTTGATTGATGAGTATGATGTGCCATTAGATAAAGCGTTCCAGTATGGATATTATGACGAGATGGTATCTTTGATCAGAAACATGTTTGGAAATGTTTTGAAGACAAATTCGAGCCTGTTTTTTGCAGTACTTACGGGATGCCTGAGAATTGCGAAGGAAAGCATTTTTACAGGATTAAACAATTTTAATGTTTTTTCGATTACGAGTGTACAGTTTGATGAGTTCTTTGGATTTACAGATGATGAGGTCGCAGAAATGCTGAAATATTTTGGGCTTTCTGACTACCATGAAACAATCAGGGAATGGTATGATGGTTATCAGTTTGGAAAGAAAGCAGTGTATTGTCCCTGGGACGTGATCAGTTATTGCAGAAATTTATGTGCAGATCCTGATGCGATACCAGAAGATTTCTGGTCTAATACCAGCAGCAACAGCATTGTGAGTCGTTTTATAGATAAAGCGAATAAACAGACGAGAGATGAAATCGAAAACCTGATTTCGGGAGAAACGGTTATAAAAGAAATAAACAGGAACTGACATATAATGAACTGGATAAATCCATTGAGAATCTTTGGAGTATACTTTTTACAACAGGGTATTTAACACAACGTGAAAGAATAGACAGCAGAAAGTTACGTCTGGCAATTCCTAACAGAGAAATTAAAAGAATTGTTTGAACTTCAGATCAGGGAATGGTTTCAGGGAAAAGTCATCTGAGGATGTAAAGAAGCTTGATAAATTATGCATGGCTTTTCCAGATGGAGATGCAGAAACGATAGAAGATTTGTTTAACGACTATTTATGGAATACAATCAGTATTCGGGATACGGCAGTTAAGGGAAGAAAAGAAAATTTTTATCATGGAGTTTTGCTGGGGCTGCTAAGTCATATGGAGAACTGGGCTGTCTGGTCGAATATAGAATCTGGTGAAGGTTATTGTGATATTTTACTGGAAGTTCCGGAGAATCGTGTCGGAGTGGTGATCGAGATGAAATATGCTCAGGAAGACAGAATGGAGGCAGCTTGTACAGAAGCTCTGAAACAGATTGAACAACGTCAGTATGCTGCAAGGTTAAAGAGTGACGGGATGAAGAATATTGTAAATTATGGCATTGCCTGTTATCGGAAACATTGTAAAGTTAAGATGGGAAAGAAAATTCTTAATCTAAGAAGATATCTTAATAAGAAAACAGCTCTGCTGTTCTGAAATTACAGCTCCTCTCAGTGATTATTATTTGTGATACTGAGGGGAGCTTTTTATATCATAGAAGATTATTCTGCAATGTTTCTGTGATGTAACAGTCTTTTGGACAGGATTCTTTCTTACGTATTCCTTGTTGGAATAATCCATGTGAAAAGAAGAATTGCGAAGGAAATAGGAAACGAAAGGGTATAATTTGTGCAAATTGTTGGAAAATTTTTTTAAAACATACTTTAATATGAACGGAAGAGTCAGGAAAGGAAGAAAAAATGAGAAAGAAGATTATCATCGGTATGAGTGGGGTTTCCGGAGCGCCCCTTACAATAGAATTGCTGAAACAACTGCAGCAGTATAAAGAAATAATAGAGACACATCTGATCGTGACAAAAGGTGCGGAAATGACGCTGGAACAGATATATGCTCTTGCGGACGAGGTACATGATTGAAACAATCTCAAACCACCAGCAGAGCTGGTGGTACTGACTTCGGGAGATAATTATTATTGTGTAAATAATGAGAATGGAAAAGTATATTATTGGAGTTCAAGCGAAGATAGCTATTATTATATTGCTGAATCGATAGATGAATTTGCTTCTTTTTTTAGGTATATCTGTTAGGTAAGGTAAATGAAAAACGGTACACTCGGTAAAATATGTGAGATAACATATCAGTAGGTGAGGCAGCATTTTTACGTATATTCTTGCTACAACCCTAACGCAACTCAGCAATCCTGCTGACTGCCACATAGATCTCCTGGATTTTTATACCAGGTTGGATAGTCTACGATCCCTGTCTGGTCCAGACCGAAAATGCTCTGGAAAATCCTGACGGAATTTTGGGTCTCAGGTCCGTAAATTCCATCTGCGGTAACAACAGGGACAGCAGGATAAGCTTCTGCGATTGTGTTTAACTGTTCCTGAATCTGTCTTACCTTATTTCCGGATGCACCGATATCCAGATCATATCCCGGCCAGGAGGCGGGGATGCCGGAGATTGCTTCCGCCACATTGATATACATATCATTTCCGTAAAAAGTCCGTAGAATTTCAATGGCAGAGTATCCCTGATCGCCCAGTGCCTTGCTTCCCCATTGTGTCATCCAGCCTCTGTTTCGGCATTGTACCTGTTTGCCGTCACAGTACTGGGTAAGGATTGGCTGACGTACATTTGGTCTGGAAAGATAATTCTCAAACAGTTCATCTACAATGCGGTCAATGCTGGCAAAGATATTCCTGCCATAGATCCATTTGTGATCATAGGCAGTGGAGGAAGTGATCGTAAAGTTATAACCTTTGTTCCGGTACCATTCCGTATAAACCCTGTTCAGAGTAAAAGACATGATAGCCAGAACATTTGCCCGGATGGTATCGTCGGGCCAGGTGGCATAGATTTCGCTGCTGGCTACATTTTTGATGTAATCTTTGTAGCGTACATAATAATTGCCTGCAGCGGAATCGTTGACAGGCCCGTCGTGTACCACTATATATTCAGGGACAACGACCTTGCTTAATACGATTTCGCCGTTTTCATTTATTGGTTTTATCTCGGCTTCTTCGATTTTGGGAGGATATTCATAGAACAACGTATGCGGAGGAATTACAATTCTCTGGAAAGTTTCGCCGGATTCCATGACATTCAGCGTTGTTGGCTGCCTGGATAAAGTATCTGCTAATACCTGGCTTCCTGCGATTTCTTTTGGTTCAAATCCTTCTGCTTCGATCTGAATGGTATATTCTGAGTAGGGCTGTTGTTCAACCGGTTCCATACTGTATTCCAGAGGTGGAGCCTTAAGTTCAATGACAGGAGTGCGTCCAGAGGAATCTGTTGCCACTTCTTCAATGGTACTGTCGGGTGCTCCTGTGTAGGAGATTCTGACGCGTGCGTTTTCTATGGGACGATTGTTCAGCCGGTCTGATACGGTAACCTGATATTGTCCTGTATCTATATTTTCCTGCTGCATCTGCATATGATAAAAAAGCCATACAAGCTCCTGTAGATAATGCTTTCCTGATAAATTATGCAGGGGACCGGAAAATGGTTACCTGAGAAAAGAATTATTGCAGAAAAAGAAATAAAAAATAAAGGCACCATGACTTCTCATAGTTCCTCATTCTTTAAATGCGGAAGATGGGACTTGAACCCACACGAGCGCAATGCTCACAAGATCCCTTAGTCTTGCTCGTCTGCCAGTTCCGACACTTCCGCATATCGCATTTCTCTGGGATTCTTTTGCTCTCCCTCGCGACAAGTGATACTATATCAAATGTAAAAGCTAATGTCAACACCTTTTGAAAAAATATAAAAAAAATTTCAATTTTTTTGAAAAAAGAGGAATTTGAAATTTTATGTAGAATATAATTAATAAGAGGTATTTGTCAGCTTGTGGAGGTATCGCTTATGAATATCAGAGAAAGCATGGAACAGCGTGAACAAAAGATGCTCAGTCCTTATGCTGCTTTGAGTCTTTGTTCCAGAGGCAGAGAGCGGCAGGAGGAAGAATGCGATGTACGGACTGTCTATCAGAGAGACAGGGACAGGATCCTTCATAGTAAAGCTTTTCGCAGGATGAAGGATAAGACACAGGTTTTTGTGGCGCCCCAGGGTGACCATTACAGGACCAGACTGACACATACTCTTGAGGTATCACAGATTGCCAGAACAATAGCGAAGGCACTGAGACTGAATGAAGATCTTGTAGAAGCGATCGCACTTGGACATGACCTGGGACATACTCCCTTTGGACATGCAGGTGAGAGGGCTCTTGATGCAGTGAATCCGGATGGCTTTGCCCACTATAAACAGAGCGTCAGGGTTGCACAGGTACTGGAGAAGAACGGCGAAGGGTTGAATCTCACATGGGAGGTCCGGGATGTATCCTGAATCACAGAACCAGTGGGAATCCGTCTACTCTCGAAGGACAGGTAGTAAGACTTTCGGACAAGATCGCCTATATTCATCATGATATGGATGATGCACAGCGGGCGGGGATTATTTCTGAGGATGATATTCCGGTCACGCTTCGGATGCTGCTCGGTTATACAACCAGAGAGCGGCTCAATACATTTGTTCATGATGTGATAGAGAACAGTCTTGAGCAGGATACCATAAAGATGTCAGCAGAGATCTACGAGGCAATGATGGATCTGCGGGCTCTCATGTTTCAGAATGTATATGAGAATCCGGCAGCCCATAAGGAAGAAGAAAAGGTAGTGAAGATGCTGACGGAGTTATATGAATATTATGTCGAATACCCGGAAGCAATGTCAACAGAATACAGGGAGCTGATCGTGCGTGGAGAGAAGAAGGAACAGGCAGTATGTGACTATCTCTCAGGAATGACAGACCAGTATTCTATAAGGAAATTCCGGGAGATTTACATACCAAAAGCATGGGAAGTCTATTAATCATCAAGAAGGAGGACGAAGCATGCGTTATTCAGACGATATCATTGAAGAAGTCAGGATGAAGAATGATATTGTAGATGTTGTATCCCAGTATGTGAAGCTGAACAAAAGAGGAAGTACCTATTTTGGACTTTGTCCGTTTCATAATGAGAAAACTCCCTCTTTTTCGGTAACACCGGCGAAGCAGATGTATTACTGCTTCGGATGCGGAGCAGGCGGGAATGTATTTAATTTTGTGATGGAGTATGAGAATTATACCTTTGGAGAGGCACTGAAGCATCTGGCAGACAGGGCAGGGGTGCAGCTTCCGAAGATTTGAATATTCCGGAGAAGCAAAAGAAAGAAAAGCAGAACGTCGGGCTGCCCTTCTGGAGATCAATAAGCTTGCAGCAGGATATTTCTATTATCAGCTGCGTCGTGAGAGTGGCAGACAGGCACATGAATATCTGACAGGCAGAGGACTCAGTGAGGAGACGATCAGGAAGTTTGGCCTGGGATATTCGGATAAGTACAGTGACGATCTGTACAAATATCTGAAGTCAAAGAATTACAGTGACGAACTGCTGCGGGATTCCGGCCTGTTCAATGTGGATGAACGCAGGGGAATGTATGATAAGTTCTGGAACAGGGTTATTTTCCCGATCATGGATGTGAATAACCGCGTGATCGGATTTGGAGGCAGAGTGATGGGTGACGGAAAGCCGAAGTACCTGAACTCGCCGGAGACTACGATCTTTGATAAAGCCGGAATCTGTACGGGCTGAATGTTGCAAGAACCACGAGAAAAAATTATCTGATCCTGTGTGAAGGATATATGGATGTGATATCCATGCATCAGGCAGGGTTTACCAATGCGGTTGCATCGCTGGGAACGGCACTTACTTCCGGACATGCAAGTCTGCTGAAGCGTTATACTCAGGAGGTATTGCTTCTGTATGACAGTGATGATGCAGGCGTGAGGGCTGCCCTTCGTGCCATTCCGATCCTGAGGGAAGCAGGTGTTTCTTCGAGGGTGGTAAATCTTAAGCCGCATAAAGATCCGGATGAATTTATCAAGGCACTTGGAGCGGAAGAGTTTGAGAAACGTCTGGAGCAGGCTATGGACAGCTTTATGTTCCGCGTACATATGGCAGAGCGGGAATTTCCAATGGAGGAACCCCAGGGACAGAACCGTTTCTTTGAGCGGTGTGCGCAGATGCTTCTGGAGCTTTCCGATGAACTGGAGAGAAATCTTTATATAGAAGCAATCGTAAAGGATTACAGAAGCAGTGGGATCAGTGTGGAGAATCTGAAAAAGAGAGTCGGAGCTCTTGCAATGAAGGGAACTCCGGCAGAACAGAGAATTCAGCCTAAACCTGTGGGAGCAGGTCAGCAAAAGAAGAAGGAGAGTGCAGCAGAGAAAGCACAGAAGCTGATGCTTACCTGGCTGGTAACTTATCCGGGTATATTTGACACAGTGGAAAAATATATCCAGCCTTCAGATTTCGTGGTTCCTCTGTACAGGCAGGTGGCAGAGATGCTTTACCAGCAGCACAGGGATGGCGATGTGAATCCGGCAAGGCTGATGAATGCTTTCATTGACAGTGAAGAGCAGAGAGAGGTTTCATCCCTTTTTAATGCAACGATCCATCTGGAGACTCCGGAGGAACAGAACCGGGCTTCTCGGATGCTGTGATCAGGATTAAGGATGAGAGTCTGAAAGAGAGAAACAGAAACTGGGATCCCACAGATATACAGGGACTGCAGGAA
>ENA-OQAR01000481-OQAR01000481.1-human-gut-metagenome-genome-assembly--contig:-NODE-481-length-12059-cov-2.664432_pt1 | contig 12059 bp, 17 predicted proteins | sample MGYA00242738_ERZ504533 | MGnify/ENA primary metagenome ERZ504533 (study PRJEB26092, sample SAMD00036276) | human gut metagenome | host: Homo sapiens | study: EMG produced TPA metagenomics assembly of... | reverse complement strand
CCAAGGTGCCAGCTGTGAATGCCAGATAAGGCAATGCCCGATAACAACCATATCGTTCTCCTCGCCAAAACGAACCAACCGGTCCGCTTCCGTAAAATCAAAACGGTCTCCTTCGGATGAATCACTTCGCATTTCATGCAATTCTCGGCCACAATGGAATTAAAATGACGTTTTTTACCACTTCGAGGCGCAAGTATCCTGACCTGCTGCCTGACGTACATTCAACGCTACCCCCATCAGAAACTTGCCCGAAGCTGCTTCCTTCAGCGAAGGATCCGGCTCGACCTTCCGGTCATTGCCGCAAGCGGCCATTAATCCGGCAATGGCAGCCAATAATGTCACATATCTTATTTTCATATTACAAAGTTTTTAAGGTAAATAACTTGTTCTTTTTCATTTAATAACCGGCCTTACTGCGACGGTCAGCAAGTTCCGCCTGCATCTGTTCGTTGTATTTTTTGTAATAGGATAGAAGCATAAGGCAGCTACTCCCATTCCAAATATCATAGCCGGAATCAGACTGGAGGAAAGTACAATCCCCCTTATAGCCGTACCGCTTTGCTCTGCCCCGATACCGGACACATACCCAAATCCTGAAAGCAGAAACCCCAGGATGGCCCCACCGATACCCAGCCCGGCCTTCAAGGCAAAAACTACACCAGCAAACACAAAGCCTGTGGCGCGACGGTAATTTTTTATATTCTAAATAGTCGGCTACATCCGCAATCATCGCCCACAACAAAGGTACAGTCGGCGCGTATGCCAAACTCTTCAGGAAATTCAGTACAAACATCGTTTCCACATCCGCTTTCCCGGGAATAAGAACAGAGCTGTAAAAAATGGCCGTAAGTGAGAGGCAAACGATAAAAAACGCGTTTCTTACCATAACGATTTGCCAAAAAGCCGGACAAGAGAATCACCCCAAAGAACTGGACAAGTGCTCCCAACATATTAAACACTCCAAATCCTACCTCTATGCCTTATCGGAAGAATTGACTACCAGCCCGAAAGCATTCAACACAGCATACCCCGCGCTGCCATCCGTTTCCATTGCCACCAGTCCCAGACGGTCAAGAAAGGCATACAATGCTCCGGCATCCACATAATTCTCAAAATAATAGTTCATGGCACTACCCCACATGGCAAGCGTAATAAAAATGAAAAGCGTAAGTATGAACATAGCCCGCCAAGGAACGCTTCCAAACACATCCTTTATATCCTGACGCGTATCTGTCTTTTGACTGGCAGGCGGCTCTATGCGCTCACGAGTTGAAAAGAAAGTAATGACCAGAAAAACGAACCCGATACAAGCGAACAAAGAGATGGTACATAACCAGCCATGCGCTTTGTCTCCACCATCCGAAAACTTGCTTACCAAAGGGAGCGTAAGTCCCTGCACCACAAACTGGGCAATGGTAGCCGCCACAAAACGAATGGAAGTGATACTGGTACGTTCCTTTATATCACCGGACATCACTCCGCCCAAAGAAGCATACGGCGTATTGTTAAAAGAATAAAGGCTCATCAGCAAGGTATAAGACAGCGTAGCATACAATGCTACCAGCCCTTTATCTTCAATGCCCGGATTATAGAAAGCCAACACATAGAAAACCATGAAAGGCAACGCAGTCCAAAGCACCCATGGACGATATTTCCCGAAACGTGTCTTGGTGCGGTCACTCAATAACCCCACTGTAGGATCGACAAAGGCATCCGTGATACGCGCCACCAACATCACCGTACCGGCAATGGCACCTTCCAGACCGAATATGTCCGTATAAAACTTTGTCTGATAAATCATCATCATCTGGAAGACCAGATTAGCCGAGCAATCCCCCAGGCTGTAACCGATTTCTCGGCCATCGAAACTTTTTTGACTTTTGTGTATTCATGGTTATTACATTAAAAATATCTTCCATAAAAAGTAATTCCATCCATTGGCTGGAATTACTTTATGCCTATTGAAAACAAAAAATGAGCTAAAACAAAATGTTGTCCCTGCTCCATCTTTAGAATCTTATTCCAGACGAAACAAAAGTACACAAAGCTTTATGATTCCTGTAATCACAATGATACACGCATCTTTACAGGCAGAACAGACGTGCTCCGCCTGTAACATTTTTCTTTGATGATGTTACATCCAGGCCTATTTACCTTATAATTAAACAGAACGGGGGGCTGTTCAACATTGAACAGCCCCCCGTTTCCCGACAAACAGCATTCAGCGTTTCTCGTAATACTTCACCCAGTCCACCCACATTTCCACAGGTAACTCTTTCGGATCCACAGCACCAACCCATGAGCCACCCAACTGCATATCTATCAATAAATAGTAAGGTTGATAGAAAGGGAACTGCCCTTCCTTGTCCGTATCAATGCGCGGATAAGTATAGGTATGACGATGATTGACAGCAAACACCAGACTATCCGGATAAATATCTACCGAATAGATATTGTATTCCTCAAGATTTATCTTATTGATGCCTCCGTGAGGCGGATTATCCTTTATACCTAATATATGCGTATAATATGAATGAGTAGTCTGATAAGCAATATGATCATGGTTCAACCGTTCCATAATATCAATCTCTCCTCCTTTGGGCCACTCCGCTTTTTCGGGAAGCATCCATATAGCCGGCCATGCCCCCTTAGCGGCTTGCAACCTGGCACATACTTCTACTCTTCCGCCCGTAAACAGTTTCTTTCCTTTGGTATATACACCACCGGTCAGATAAGGAGCCGTATCATTCTTCTGAGTATGATTGGCTATTCCACGAAGTATCAGATTCCCATCCTGCATAGCATAACATGAATCATAATAAGACATATAGTTGTTCCAATCGGATGTTCCGCGAGGTATCTTAGTCCATACCGATTCGTCAAAACTGTTTTTTTGATCAAAGTCCTCTACCCATACCAGCTTCCATTCTTTACTTTTAACCGATGTCTTACAAGCACTCATCAAACAAACCAGCCCCATGCAGGCCCAAACAAATAAAAAGGCTTTTTCTCATAGTATTTATTTCTATCTGATTAAAAAACAACAGCCCTATCAAACGAAAATATAATCTCATTCAATACGGCTAATTATCTATTAATAATGTATTTATTTCGCCAGGCTATAAACCACATCCATTATCTTCTGGCCTATTTCATCTGCCGCCTCCATGGTTGCAGCCTCAGATACACACGGATAATAGGTTCGGTATTACTCTTACGCAAATGTACCCACTTGTCCGGGAAATCTATTTTCACACCGTCTATGTCGTTTATCTCTTCATCCTTATACAGTTCCTTCACCTTGGCCAGAATAGCGTCCACATCCGTTTCCGGAGTCAGATCAATGCGATTCTTGGCAATGAAATAAGGAGGATAAGTAGCACGCAGTTCACTGACTTTCTTCCCTTCATGCGCCAAATGGCTCAGGAATAAAGCAATTCCCACCAATGCATCACGTCCGTAATGACTTCAGGATAGATTACTCCACCATTTCCTTCACCTCCAATCACAGCATGAGTCGCTTTCATCTTGGTAACCACATTCACTTCCCCTACAGCCGAAGCATTGTATTCACAGCCATATTTACGGGTCACATCGCGCAAAGCACGGGTAGAACTCAAGTTAGAAACGGTATTTCCGGGAGTATGTTTCAATACATAGTCTGCCACGGTCACCAATGTATATTCTTCGCCATACATTTTTCCATCCTCACAGATCATAGCCAGACGGTCAACATCCGGGTCTACAACGAAAGCCACGTCACAACCGCCTTTGGCCATCAATCCCATAATGTCCCCCAGGTTCTTTTCCAAAGGTTCCGGGTTATGCTGAAAATCACCGGTCGCTTCACAATAAAGCTTTTCTACATGCTTCACTCCCAACCGTTCCAACAATTCAGGAAGAATAATACCGCCAACTGAATTAACGCAATCTATAGCTACACGGAAATTGGCCTTACGGATAGCATCCACGTCTACCAATTTCAAAGCCAAAACACTATCTATATGTTTCTGATTGTAGGTATTGTCTTCGCGATAACTTCCGATGTGGTCTATATCGGCAAACTCAAACGCTTCCGCTTCTGCTATACGCAGCACTTCATTTCCTTCTTCCTTATTCAGGAATTCTCCATGCTCATTCAGCAACTTCAAAGCGTTCCATTGTCTGGGATTGTGGCTGGCAGTCAAAATAACGCCACCGCACGCTCCTTCCATGGTTACAGCCAGTTCTGTAGTCGGTGTAGATGCCAGTCCGATATTCACCACATCAAACCCCATTCCCATTAAAGTACCGCATACCACGTTCTTCACCATTTCACCGGAGATACGTGCGTCACGTCCTACTACAATTTTATTACTCTTTACTGCGGTTGTTTTACGTATCAGCGTTGCATAAGCTGATGTAAATTTCACTATATCCAGCGGGTTCAAACCTTCCCCCACGTGCCCACCAATGGTTCCACGAATTCCGGATATTGATTTAATTAATGTCATGTGCTAATTGATAAGTTATTTCATAGTAACAAGGATAGACAGAAGCAGAAGCGTCAGACTGTCCTTCACTGTGAGGTACAATCAGTCTGATCTTAGAACGACTGGAAATCTCCCTGCCAACCTTTATGTAATTGAATGGAATCAACCATCCTGAAGGTACGTAAGGAGTACCATAAGTGTTATACATGATCCCCTCGGTAAACGTAGCCGACAGGCTTTTCCCATTTTTAGTTACCATCATGATATCAGGATAAATCATATACTCACTATTATGATCCGTATTCCAAGACAAAGAATCACCAATGCCTTCCTCTGTAATCCGTTCTTCCACATAACGAACTATAACCTCACGACGCGCACCATCTTTCCAAGCGCTCAGAGGTTTCCCCTTTCCCTCTTCCACAATCTGCATATAAACACCTGTTTCCGAGAAAAGGACAAACTGGTTTTCATCCACATTGGTCGTAGAATCCTGTTCCTGGAACTGGTCAAAGCTGATCACATTGATATCTTCTTTTTCAATAAATCGCTTGATAGCTTCTCTCTCTTCTTCTTTCATTTCAGCATAGGTCTTTCCATTATTGCAAGACTGGAAGACCAGCCCTAAAAGAAACACAGATGCGAACAATATACCTAATTTCTTCATTCTAAGTTCTGTTATTTTCGGACAAAATTAATAAATAAGCCCCTAACTTTTATATTGTTTGTATGCAATTATACTAAAATAACTATTTTTGCCAGAAGCAGTTCCTCGTACTTCACCAAAGCCTGTTTAAACAGATCGATGGCTTCATCCATTGTTCCATAAAACTCCCCACCGGATGCATTCAGATGACCACCTCCATTAAAAAATTCGGCAGCCACTTTATTACAAGGGAAAGCACCTACAGAACGCAGAGATACCTTTATCATATTCTTTTCCGTATCCTCACGCAAGAATACGGAGAAAATAATATTCTTTATGGAAAGTGGAATATTCACAAACCCTTCCGTATCTCCTTTTACATACTGGAATTTACTTTGCTCCTCTTTTGTCAGCCAAACCAATGCCGAATTGAACTGAGGAAATACTTGCATCTTGTCGTACAGCACATATCCCATCAGGCGTAAACGCCCTTCAGAATACGTATTATAAACTTTACGATAAATCTCATCCTTATCAATGCCTTTCGAAAGCAGTTCGCTGATAATGAAATAAATCTCACGGTCATTAGAATTATAAGTAAAGCCACCTGTATCGGTCATCATCCCCGTATAAATACATTCAGCACCTTCTTTGGTGATATCCTCAAAATACCCCAGACGGCATATCAACCGGAAAACCAATTCCGATGTAGAAGATATTTCAGGATGAGAAATAATGATTCTACAAAAGGCTTCCGGATTAAGGTGATGGTCAATCATCATTTTGCGTGCCGGCGACTGAGCCACAGCATCCGCCATCGCATCAATACGAGACAATGCATTGAAATCCAGACAGCAGATCACATCCGCCTCATTCAGCAGCTTATTGGCAAATTCAGTATATTTATCGTACCGGATTATATCCTTGGCTCCCGGCATCCATCTCAGAAAATCCGGAAAAGCATTGGGAACAATGACATTCACCGTCTTTTCCTGTGATTCCAAGAAATGCCATAATCCTAACGAGGAGCCAATGGCATCACCATCCGGTGACACATGGGTAACAATAACTATTTTATCAGCTCTTTCAAACCATTTTTCGGCATGGTCTATATTAGCCTGTGCAATTACTTTTGATAACATATTCAATCTTTTTCTTTTGAAATGGCAAATTTACAAATTAATTCTTTATTCACAGAAGAATACGGTAAGAACCTTTCGGAGACATATCAATATAATCCAATCCCAAACCTCTACACTCGTCCTTTAACAAATTCAATCTATACCCACCGAGCGAAGCATCCAGTATGACCTTCCTTATTTTAAATATTTTTTTGTAATGGGGCAATTTTTTCCTTTAAAACCTTTACACAAGTACATATAATCAATATCCAACAAACTATCAACCGATCTGCTCCGCCAGCGGTTATCCACCAAAACACATATATTCATACCTTTATAATGATAAATGCTATCCTGTTGCCAAACATCTTTTTGAGGGGAAACTTTTACTTGCGAATGGGCCAGGATTAACTGAAAAGACTCCTCTTTCATATAATATAGACAACCTGAAAATCCTATAAAAAGATTGATTCCACACAAAACAGTAATCAACAATTTCCGTGAAGGAGATAACAGATAAGATAATACCACAAACAATAATACATAAAGAATACCAACCTGAAGCAAAGACAAATGTATATCGCCGGAATGTGATACAGGCAAATCCCCCACCCATTGCATACTGTCATTCAGCAACCGCAACACCCCGTTCAATCCTTTTACCACCCATATATGCAATACCGTAAAAGGAGACAAGACAAAACTTGCTACCGTTCCATAAATTATAACAAGCACTAAAGGTGCCACTATCAGATTGGCCGGTAAAAAATAAACAGGAAAATAAGCGAATTTATAAATAACCACGGGAGCTGTCCCTAACTGTGCCGCCAGCGAAACCGCCACTATCCCCCAAATATAACGAGGTACAGGGTGATGCACCCGCCAGCACCGAAAAATGACAGGATAAATAAACAAAATTGAAAATACAGCCAGAAATGATAGCTGGAACCCGGTATCAAAAAGATAAAAAGGATTATAAAGCAGCATAAAGAATGCCGCTATAGCCAAAGTATTCAATGACAAAGTCCGTTCTCCTGCCGCACGTGCCACTGTCATTAACATACACATTACCACCGCCCGTATAACCGAGGGAGGCAAGCCCACTAAAAAAGCAAATGTCCATAACAACAACACAATAATGCCACACTTTACCCATCGCAGCAGGCAACTTCTATCCAGCGGACGCAATATCCAACACAATAATCCCCACAAAACAGCTATATGCATTCCTGACAAAGCCAAGATATGGCTCACTCCCGCCACTTGATAAGTTTCACGTAAATCCTCACTCAGTTCCTCTTTATAGCCAACAGTCAAAGCCGACAATACGGCAAATTCATCTCCCGAGAATCCCCACTTCCGATAACTGTCCAGTATTTTCTCTCTCCATACACCTGCCCGCTGTTTCCATGTCAATGCCGATTTCTTGCCTGTCCATTGCCAATACCCCGGAAAGATTACGGCCGTTCCGCTAATTTGCTGTCTGAAAAGATAAGCCGCATAATCAAATTCTCCCGGAATCACCTCTCTTTCAGGAGTAGAGATACGTGTATAAAAGTTCAAATGGTCTCCACATCGTAAATTTACAGAAAGACTATCTTTCATAATATAGACTAGTATCATACGATTAACAGGAACCATCCCCCTCTCAGACATTTCTTTATCTATCCGCAATTTACAGAGATATGTTTTGGCCTTTTCTTGCGGAACATCCACTATCACCCCTTGATACATATTCTTCCCTGATGACCATTCATAGTCCACCCGTTGCCATTTTTGCTGTAGCAACAATGCCCCTACACAAAATAGAAACATAAAAACCATGCCTCCAAATAACCATCGGGAAAGGTAGCCTTGCCATTTCATCAATACAATCAAGCCAATCAAGCACCCCAATATTCCCGTGCCAGAAACAAGCACAGGCAAGGCGCCTTGAAAAAAATGATCGGATACAAAAATTCCGGCGACTAGAGGTATAGTCAACCGGAACATGGAACAAGGCTTTACAGCCGCTATATTTCGCACTTTGGTTTTAAGCTCAAAGAGATTTCAACCGATGTATCATGTCTGACATATCAGGAGCTTTGAACACAGCATTTCCTGCCACCAGCACGTCCGCTCCAGCCTCTACAAGCTGTCTGCCGGTTTCCAGGTTCACTCCCCCGTCAACCTCTATCAATGCCTGCGAACCTGTATTCGTTATCAATTCACGTAATTCCCTCACCTTATCCAGGGTATGTACAATAAATTTCTGACCACCAAAACCGGGATTCACACTCATCAGCAACACCATATCCACGTCACGGATAATATCGGCCAACATAGCTACAGGAGTAGAAGGATTCAATGTGACAGCCGCTTTCATTCCGGCATCCTTTATCTGTTGCACCACTCTATGCAAGTGTACACAGGCTTCATAATGCACATTCATCATCATTGTTCCCAAATCTTTCACTTCTTTAATGAATTTCTCAGGATTAACAATCATCAAATGTACATCCAAAGGTTTTTCAGACAACTCGGCTACATATTTCAATACAGGAAAACCAAAAGAAATATTCGGTACAAACACACCATCCATTATATCAATATGCAGCCAGTCGGCATCACTACGATTTATTTGTTCTATATCTGCCTGTAGATTAGCAAAATTGGCAGACAACAAAGAAGGGGATATCAGAGGTCTATTCATGGTTCACTGTTCTTATTCTTTTTATACAGAACAAAGATAACCATATTTTATATAAGAACAGTGAAAAAGTTCATTTTATTTCGGCAAAGTAAACCGCACACCCAACTGTATATTAAAAATTAAAAAGGATGTTCCTTGCGAATCGTATTTACATTACTGCCGTCATCAAAGTAATAAACAACTCCCGGCTCCGCATAAATACCCAATTTCTCCGTAATCTTAAACTGCGCACCTGCCGCTGCGGACAAAGACCATTGCAAAGGTTTCACTTTGACATCTTCTTCCCCTCCCGAAAATTGTTCATCTTTTCCTGCATTTGATGTAGAAACACTGCCGATAATGCTTCGCTTTCCAGATACACATTTTTCTACCGCTCCACCTGCCGAAGCATACACTTCAAACCGCTTGTTACTCCATATATTCCGGTTCACTTTCAAAGGAATACCCACATAATGCAGTTTCTCTTCCCAGCCATAATTGTTTTTTTGAGTTCCCGAACGTGTTTCGGATGAAAGCTGGGTATAAGTCACCCCAGTTTCTACAGCCCAATCATCACTTAAATCAAAACGAAGGGAAGCTCCAAAAGTAACAGGCATACGATATTTTATATCAGACTGCGCATCCTTTCCTTCCGACAAGTTATTGAACTGAACCAGCTTATCAATTTCAGCCCTTGTTTCCACTCCATAAGCGCTATTCATTGTTGCATTCCTTGTGCCATTAGGCAAAGGCAAATATCCATCCATACTAGTCGAGGATGAAAAGGTTCCATTACCGGTAGAAAGTCCTACCGACCAGTTTCTGTCCTTCTTTCTATGAGGAGCCACGTAAGCGTAATTCGTTTTGGCAGCCGAATAGGAAGATCTGCCGGCCTGTTTCTGCTGTTTTTGTTCCACTATAACAGATTCCTCTTTTCTGCTCTTCAATATAATTTTCCTCTATTTGTATCTCTTCCACCTCTTTATTTAGCAAAACCTCCTGTTCGGCAGCCAATGCCTCTGCCTTAGCAACCCCACCAACTTTTACATGTTGTTTTTTCCCAGAGCGGGCAGCAGGAACTACCAAGGCCATAGGTTGCTCAGGAGTGATTGATCCCGGCACCAACTCATCGGGTTCGTGCATTACATTCAACTCTGCCGACTGTTTCTCCAAATAGTTTGCAGAAGGTGACTGCCAAAACCATACGGTCAATGAAGACACAACCACTAACAAGGCAACAGCTGCTACAGCCTGCCAGCGGCGCCACATCGGAATACTTTCGGAACCGTATCCAGCTCCTTTTCCAACTGTTCCCAAAGATCAGCAGGAGCCGGTTCCGAATAGCCCTCCATCCGGATGCGGAAATTTTTTTATCCATTTATCTTTTTCTTTCATTCCTATATCCTCTTTCTATAATCATTTATTTTTTTCATCAATAAGGTTTTGGCTCTGTATAATTGAGATGATGACGTATGTTCTGTAATTCCTAGCATTTCAGCAATCTCCTTATGTCCCTTTTCTTCTAATACATATAAATTAAAGACCGTTCTATATCCATCCGGAAGCTCTTTAATGAATTGCATTAAAACAGATTGGGGTATTTGCTCAAAATCATCCTCATCTCCATCTATCACATCGGGCAACTCTTCGACTATCACTTCCTGATTTGTAGAAGCTTTCTTGCGAAGATAGCCCAGTGCTTCATTTACCATAATACGTGTCAGCCATGCTTTCAATGACCCCTCTCCTTTATAAGTAAATTGACTGAATGAACGAAATATATTCAAAAATCCATCATGTAAGACATCCTGTGCCACTTCCCTATCACCTGTATAACGAACACAAATGGCCATCAATTGCCCGGCATAACGCTCATACAATTGCTTGCGTGCAAGGTTATCGCCCTTGCCGCAACGTTCCACCAATCTGTTTCATTCATTGTTTGTGACACTTCTTTATTGGATAAATGATAAGACTGCAAAAATACTGCATCCGGAAGAATAAAATTTTTGCTTAAGCAGATTTAACATTTTTACAAGCAGTAAACTTACTATCTTCGCATTTAAGCGATAGAAACAATTCTAGAAACAGAAAATATGAGAAAATATAAAGCGACAGTTCTTGTAATAATTATGGTAATGCTGATTCCATTTACTCAGTCTTGCCTGAATGACTATGATGATGACATCTACGACATACAAGCAGAAATGCCTTTTTAACGCCGCTTTAGCAACCGTAGTAACTCCCAGTGAAGTACCCGGTGAAGCAGTGATAGAAAGCGATAATGATGGAATCGCATACGTAGTGAATCCCGATAAATTAACACGTTTTGAAACAAATAATCCGGGACAACGTATTTTTTATACCTATATAAATGCAGCCAATCCGACCGGAGATGCAAGTAAGAAAGGACCTTTTTATTTCTATAGATTACTTGCAGAAGATCTTAACCAAACCAATGGATACACTAAAAGAAAACGATGAAGATATTTACGGACATGATGGAATCAACCTCATCACTCCCATTATGGGTAAGACACACCTGACCCTTATGTTCCAAATATTAGGTTTCAACTCTAATATCAAACATCGGATCAGCCTTGTAGCCACAGAAGGAACTGTTCCTGACGCAAACGGATATATGGCTGTAGAATTACGCCACAATGCCGAAGGTGACAGACAGGAATATCCGAGTCCTGGTTATGTATCCTTCCCTTTATTGGATGTTCCCGGATATAAAGAGGGTAAGCTACAAGGATTTAAAATAAAAATGAATACCATTAACAATGGCGAAGAAACCGTTACAGTAAGTTATAATAAAAGTAAATCTACAAACTTTCCGTTCATACAGAAAGGTATATCCAACACAAAAATTAAATGATTCTTAACAACTCCTTGTCTTATTGTAACGAAAAGGCTGTATCCGAAAATCTTTCGATACAGCCTTTATCATTTATTCTACCTTATTATTATCCGAAGTTCTGTAGCCTCTCAAAAAATCAGCCACATTCATACGTTTCTTTCCTGCCAGCTGCAAAGTAAGCACATTAATAAAACCATCTTTACAGCCACCTGAAAATAGGTCTTCATATCCGTACGGATATCGCCTATATTCATCTCATGGGAAGCAAAAACTTTCTCCGTTTCAT
>ENA-OQAR01000480-OQAR01000480.1-human-gut-metagenome-genome-assembly--contig:-NODE-480-length-12069-cov-2.444314_pt1 | contig 12069 bp, 18 predicted proteins | sample MGYA00242738_ERZ504533 | MGnify/ENA primary metagenome ERZ504533 (study PRJEB26092, sample SAMD00036276) | human gut metagenome | host: Homo sapiens | study: EMG produced TPA metagenomics assembly of... | reverse complement strand
TGATAAGCCTTTGTGCCGTTTCCCACCGTTCCGGAACGACCACACTGTAGTTGCACGATTGGCAGCAGCAGCCTTCTTCTTTCACCGTGAACGGATTGTATCCGTAGCCCTCATACTCTTTGCCGCAGATGCAGCACACTTTCTTTTCTTCTTTCTTTTCCATCACTTCAAATCTTTAATGTTTATTTGGCAGGACGGATGCCATACCTGAATATTCCGAGCAAACATCACATCCCTGGTTTCTATCACTACGTGTCCCTTTGTCTTGGCCCTGCGCAGACGGAGGTCGCTTTGTATGTTACGTTCTACCCAATCGTCCACCACGGCCTCCGCTTCCTGTTCTTTCAGGAGTATCTGGTACAGCTTATTCTCCCATTCCATCATTCAAATAATCCTCCATATTATCGTCCTTCAATGTTTTGGCAGCACCTTCTTCCCATATCACGTAGGGCTCACCGGGCCGCTCCATAAAGCGGCTTTTGCACCAGGCTTTGAAACAGCTTACCATGATTTTCACATCGGCATCATATTCCACCTTGCGGGCGCTTCTACCTGCCGGATGAAGCCCTCGGCATGGCTGATGAAGATAAACAGTTTCTTGGGATGACGTTCCTTGAACTCCTTGTAGGTTTTGTAGTTCAAGCCGCTGTATTGGAAGCTGTCGATAATCACGATTCCGGGACTGCCTCTGCGCCGTAACCGTTCCTCCAATTGCTCCATCGGTTCCCGGTCAAGGATAATCAGCTTCTTTTTCACTTCACCCATCTTGTGCCGTTTCAGGCTCATCTGGAACGACAAACCGGTACTTTCTTCCAAACTGTCATAAATCACGCGTCCGAAACCGCACAGGTACTTGGCCAGCTGCATCACAAAGCTGCTCTTACCGTTTCCGCTGGCTCCCCAAATAATCCACACGCCGCTCTTGGCCGGGTTGCCTATCGAGGTTTGCCAGTCCCCGGAAAACTCGAACCGGGGAATCTTCATGTTCAGCACCTCACCGGGACTGTAGGCTCTCTTCAGTTTCACGGTTACCTCCTTTCAATTCTTCAATAAGAGCATCAGCATAGTCCACAGCAAGTCCGACAACTTGTTTTATAGACATTATACCTGATGAATTGCTTCTTACTACCGGAAGCATGCTTTTGGCAATTTCATATCTGCGCTGTTCCCAGTCTATCTCATTCGCTTTTCTCATCTCGCGATGGATACCGATAACAGCATCCATCGCTTGCATTTCTATCTTTGCTTATCATGCCTGCATCCTCCTTAATTTTTTCGATTTTCGGTATATACGCGCCGCAAGCGCCTCCGGTGCTATGAACAATCTTGGCAAATGTCGGCACCGTCCGGGGGCATTGATTTTTTGCGACGATGGCAGCCTGTGCCTTCAGAAAACTTTTTCGCGTTCCTGCGCATCGTCCGGGGGTCACCTTGCTGTAGGAGTCACCGTAGCGGCTCAACATTTCGGTATAGCCCACCTTCTTGCCTTCGATGGCGCGGTTGATCTTCTCCTTTAATCCGTCGGCACCCATCATATACCAGGCACAGCAGCGTTCCGTAGCGTTCCAAAGCGCCTTTAACTCCAGGAAGGCTTCATACTGCAGGTCCCCGGCTTCATCCAGGATAACCAGGGGCGTATCAATCGTGCGCAGGTAGGCCACCAGATCCTCATACACGTCGCTATAGCGTCCGTTGCTGGTCACACCGAATTCCTTGGCAATGTAGCGTATCAGCTTCAGTTTGGTCTTCACCTGGCTGCAGTCCACATATACGGCGTGCTTGTGCTGCTTCACGTAAGCTTTCGCTGTAAAGGTCTTGCCGATATTGGGCATATCGCACAGGATGGCACTCAGCCCGCTTCCCTGGCACACTTCCAGCTGCTTGCTCACAAACACGTAGGTCGGGGTCTGTGCTGCCAGCCAAGGTATTTCTGTACGCAGTTGCACGCCTAATCTTCGGGCTATACCTACCCAGTTGGCATCACTGACCTGCTTTTCATAATTGCCCCGCTTGATGGCATTGTAAACGCTGGGGGCTATGCCCAGTGCCGTGGCATGGCGGTTGTCACTGGGATAATTTTCACGGTCGGCGGCTATCGCTGCCACAATACGTTGCTTTACTTCATTTGTTATTTCCATTTGAATGCTGTTTTAAATTCGTTCTAACGTCGTTAATTATATCTTGGCTACTGCATCATGCTCGAAGGCACTGATGTCCATATAGGCTGAGTAATCTTCTTCCTCGGCTTGTGCAGGAAGGGGAACGGCTTCCGCCTGTACCTCTGTTATCAGCTTTGCTTCCTCTTTGGCAAGGATGCCCACACGCTTGATCTTTCCGTCCTTCATCATCTTGTCGAATTGAGCTACATACTTGGACTGTTCGGTATAGGCTCCTTGTCGTACTCGGTCTGCTCGGCTGTATTCTCATTGTAACGGGCTACGGGCTTGCATGTGGCGATATATCGTCCGTTCTGGTAGATATATACCTCGTTGATGGTTCCGTCGGCATCGGGCAGATAATAGGCATCTACCTTGTAGTTCCTCGGCTCCAGCTTTTCGATGATTTCCGGGCTGGGCAGTCCGTATTGGTTGTACATCACCGTGCAGTAGGTGTTCTGCCGGATGGTTGTTTCGGTGTGCTGTCCGATGAACCGGTAAAGAACGGCCTTGTCCCAAGGCGCAAGGTTCGGATTCTGGTGGGCGCAAAGCACATCCCATCGGCTCATGCCCGGATAGCGCTTTTGGTTGGGGTGAGGCTGCGCGTTGAAGGTCTGGATGGCGCGTATATCATCGGCTACCAGTTCTTCATAGCTGTAGGTCTTCACCTTGTAGGTGTTGTTCTTTTCGTCATACACCTTCTCTTCCTTCGGGCGGTTGGCTTCCAGCTTAGCCCACCAGCGACCAATACCTACCTGCGTGCGTTTCTCCACGCCGTACTTCTTTTCGCGGTTCTTGTGCTCGGCACGTTTTTCACGCGAGTTCCCGGGGTTACACCAGCGTATCAAGGGGAAGACGGTACCGGCTTGCATCAAGCCGTCGGCAAAGTCACTTACCAGGTGGTGTTCCACTTCCAGCTCGGCGGGGATATACATGCCGTTCCGGTCCAGGGTTTGGAACATGTTTCGCATGCAGTCCAAAAACAACTCGGTAGTCTTGTACCGGTTGTAGGCATATCCTACCACAGCGCCGCTCACCACATCGTAGGCATAATAGGCTTTCACACGGTTGCCATCCTTCATCGGGCGAGGCAGGTCGCGGTCATCAAGGCTCACCTTGCTCAATGAGAACTCACCGATGCTGCGCAGATGGTAGGGGCGGTAGGCGTTGTTGAAATCCCATTGGCTCATGTGAAGCTTGGCTCTAAGGGCTTTGTTTTTTGGGGGTTGTTCAGGTAGTTGGCTACCGTGGCCGGACTTAACACCAGCGGATTTCCATCCTTGTCGGTAAAGTCTGCTGGGTTCAACACCTCGCCGGTTTCGGGGTCATACAGTTCCAAATCACCTTGTACAAACATATTGTACTGCTCCCAAACGGTGGTATTGAAGGGCTGCTCCGGCTGGGCATCGATGCTCAGCAGCAGGCGTTCAATGTCGTAGGTCACCTTCCGGCGGTTCTGGTTCATGAACTTGCGGCTGATAAGGCTTTCATAGCCGTTGGCCTTGAAGTCATTCACACGCTTCTTGAAGCGGTTGGAACTGACAGGCAAGGTATGTCCGAACTCTGCTTGGTAGTAACTGATGGCTCCTGCCAGTTCGCCCCAGTTCACCGGCCCGGCCTTCATGGCCTTTCGCATAAACGTGGCATCCTCCATGGCACGCATCACTGCCTCAATTACCGAAGCGTTTACCGTATATTCTTGGATGTGTTCCGGTGGCAGTGCATCTCCGTTGTCAAAACGAACCGGGTGTAAAATTCCCGGGCTTTCGCATCGATGTGGTAATGGCTGCCGAGCCAGTTTCTTATTACGTCTTCTTTCATATCTCCGTATTTTAGTTTTATCCTTTCCTGAAACCGTAGGGGCATGGTGGCTATTTCTACCAAAACGTAACCTCCCAGACCTCTTCCGGATCGAACTACATTGATTTTCTCCTTTGCCGCTAACTTCTTGTAATTGGGTATCGACATGATGGGAGCAAGTTCTTCTTCGGAAAGAGTGGAAGGATGAACTCCTTTCAGCGTGCGGCTTCTGCTGTAGTCTGCCTTTCCGTTCACCATCACCGGTCGGTCATCGTAAGTCAGGTCATTGTAGGATATGCACAATATCTTTCCATAATACTCCATTTCATTTCTATTTATAAGGCAGATGCCATCTGTTGGGTCTCGTGCTGCAGCTGCATGAAATCCGATACAAATTCACATTGGTAGGTTTCAGTCCGTTTTCCGTCCACGTACACATCCACATCATTGGTCTTTCTGTGGACCACGAGTTTTACACGGGGACCGAAAGTGCAGGTCATGGTCTTCTCGCACTCCTCGAAGGTGGTTTCGCAGTTCGGGATGAAGTTCCCGTCAGTCAGTTTGCCGCCTCGCTTCAGGGCAAGAGTGCGTATCCGGCGCGCCTGATCGCTGTCACGGACAAAATTCAGTGCTTGCCACACAGCCTGACGGCTGCACTTAAAGGTCTTCATCAGGAAGGTCTTTGTCTCGTTATCTGTCAAAATCTGCTTTCTCATTTTGTTATTTCTTTAAGATTGGGTATCTTTAGCGCTGTTTACAATGTTTACAGCCTTATGGATACTGATATGATACTTTTAAAGGCTCAGTTTCAAGCCTTGCGTGATTCTTTTATAGGACTGCTTCCCGACATTTTCCATGGGGACAAGCGGGAAGTCTGGCGTGCCAAATTCAACCTTTGGTCATTCGAACGCGAGCTTCTCGCCCCATTCGAGAATAAAGGCAATCTATCTCCTCTTGAGAGAGAAATTTTTTTGTCGCCGACGGTTTCAGTTGCAAGTTCTGATGGACGTAGCTTATATTCAGGGCCGGCTTGAAGAATACGACATACCAAGGATAATAGATTCCTACGCTGCTGCTCAAGCACTTCAAGTCTTTCAGCAGTCTGTGGATGGCTCAGAGGAGCGGATGCTTCCTCTGATTGATAAACTCTATCGCCCGGAATAGAACTTGAACCATCGGAATGCTTGCCGATTGCATTGCAAAGCACTCTCAGCGCATCTTCACATACGCAAGTCACATTCTCCAACACACGGTAGGCGTCCGAGTTGCTCAACGCTTTCTCCGTCATGAACTGCTCGGCCAGGTCCATCGCCTGGTCGGCAATGTTCAGTGTGTGACTTACGCTTCCTGTCATGGCGAGCATCTTCTGCTTATACTGACGCTCTACTTTTGCTTGATTGATGTTCTTTGCCATAATCTGAATTTTTAAAGGTTAATATCGTGGGGCGAGGGGAATCGAACCCCTGCGGCTTTCTACGCTTTCTTATTTCGCTTTCTCATTTTCTATTTACCAACTTTCCGGCCGTGCCTGCCACCCCTGCCCGTCTTTCCGGGCTGCCAGTTATCCGGCAATCTCTTTGCCCTCTTTTTTCTTCAGCTCTACTTGTCGAATAGCGCCCAATACCGTATTCTCCAGACACAGACAAGTCATATAAACTTCATCCCCGAATCGCACCTGCTGGTCGGGTGCGGCTGCTTTCATTTCACTGGTTATATCAACCAAAGCATTCATCAGCTATCCAGCGTTCCGGCTTCACCTTCAAAATCAATTCTTCTTTCATTAACTTTAATCCTTAAAATTCGCTAATCACACGCCTTTTGTATATTTGGCGCGCTGTTTACATCTTAAACACGCTGCAAATATAGTGATAATTTTCAACCCTCGAAATAAAAACGGGGATAATTTTCAATTATGGGCAATATTTTATCAAGAATACAAGAAATAGCCTCCAATGAGGGGATAACTATTGGCGCCATGGAAAGAACTATTGGCGCAAGTAAAGGCGTGCTTTCAAGAGCAATCAATAACGGGACCGACATTCAAGCCAAATGGCTTAGTATAATAGTTGAAAATTATCCCCGATATTCAACAGGATGGTTGCTAACTGGTGCAGGAAGCATGTTGCAAGATGATTTGAACGGCATTAAAGCAATAGACGAAGCCAATCCTTCGTTCATGCCTACCACATCCATGAACCCATCTGTCGGCACACCATACTACGATGTGGACTTTATTGGGGGATTCGATGAGGTGTTCAACTCTCAGGTAAACATACCCGCCACCAACATCGTAATAAGGGGATTCGAAAAAGCCAGCCTCTGGTGCAATGTCACCGGCCACTCCATGGAGCCCAAAATAAACCATGGCGACATCATCGCCCTGCGACAATGCACACTCAACGACATCCAGTATGGAGAAATCTATGCAGTGGTATTGGACACCATCCGTACCATCAAAATCCTGCGCAGGTCGCCGGATCCAAGCAAGTTGCGCTTCATTCCCATTAATACAGAGGACTACGATGAGCAGGAATTCGACAAATCACGCATCATGAATGTCTTTGAAGTCATTGGAAGCATCAGCAAGTTCTTCTAATGAGGAAGCACATGCGTCATATCACCCAACAGGTACAATAAGACGCACGCACACACTTTTCAAGGCATTTACAGAGTATCAGGATGCAAAAACAACTGTAAATCAAAGGCTTCACGCTATATATATAATGTGTATCGATAAAATAAAGTGTCGTTTTTTCCTATCTGAAAACAGCGAAAAACGGCACTTATTTACATTTACTACATTCTTTCCTATTTCGGGCTAACCCTACAAAATCCGAAAAAGTAACCCTAAAAGTAACCCTAAACTCATTAAAGTAGTAACCCTAAACAGTAACCGTAATAGTAACCCTAAACTCAAAATTACCACCCGTAAGGGCATAAAAAAAGGGGAGCCATAAGCTCCCCAATCAGCATTCAAAGAAATAACGCCTACAAGCCTTTCTAACGGCGTTATTATGTCGTTCTAACTATTGCCCTTACTACCGCCCGAAATGAGCGTAGATTGCTTAATTATAGCCTTTTTCGTGCATATTGTGCCGTTACCAGACAGTCCGGCATGAAGCAGGTAATTCTTGGTTGCTCCCACCTGATCTGCAGTCAGAACCGTATAAACAGCCGATATACTGCTGAAATACCAGTCTTTCTGCTTCGTTCCATCTATTTTTATGCAGCAAATGCACATGAATCACTTTTGCCATATTCGTTTCTATTATGCTGCAAATATACCAAATAATGCCTATTTGGAAGAATTTTAAGGCATCATATTTGAAAATAGGCACAAAAAAAACGGCCACACAGCCGTTCACACCTTCATATAAACAAATCCACCAACCCAGCCACAAAACGGCCACACAACCGAAAATAAAGCCCTTCCACGCCGTTTTAGCCCCATCTGCAAGCCCAATGTAAAGCAATCGCCCGAAGATCCGAAGAAAAGCCCCTCAAACGTAAAGCAGATGTAAGCCCATGTAAAGAGAAAAACCGCTTCGAAATATTCAGCCCATTTTCCCGATCATGCCTAAACCCTTTGGTTTCAAAATCTTTCGCCCATTTTTCCCGACCATTGAAAACCCGCTTCGTTCTATGCCCCATAGTTTGCCGGCTCCGTTTTCTGTAACTACCCAAGAATTTTCAATGCCGACCGGTCCTACTCCCGGCAATACGATTTTAGGTTCAAGGGCAAACACCATTCCCTCTTCCAACTCCCTCCGGATACGCGGAGCCAACACTGGTGCCTCATTGATTTCCAACCCGATGCCGTGTCCTATAAAACGTGCCTGTTGGGACACCCCCATAAAACGATCGGCAAATCCGGGCTTTCGTCACGATCTCAATGGCCGCATTATAAAGATCCTCGCACACCACACCAGCGCCGTCATAGAGGCAACCTTATCCTGCACTTCAAGACAGACTTGATGAGCTGCATAAGCCTCATCATTTAATTTTCCAATGGAGAACACACGACTCATATCGCACATATATCCGTAAAAGTTTCCCCCTATATCCACCATTACACTATACCCCTCTTTCAACAAAGTTCCATTCATTCCTCCGGGCAAAGACGGATCCAATCCCTTACCACCTAAGGCAAAATCATAAGGCGAAGGAGTAGCTGCATTATCTCCGGCCAACACACTTCCCATAAATATCTCCATACTCTGACCAAATACTCTGAATATTCCCAGACAACCTTCCAGTCGCATCAGGCGTTCCACCTCAACAGATAGTTCACGATCAGTCATCCCCGGATGGTATACATCGGGAATCTTACTATATGCTCGAGCATGTAAAGCAGCCGACCGACGAAAAAAGTTCAATCTCCAGCGGAGTCTTTACGCTACGCGCTTCACGAATAATAGCAGTTCCATCCACGACCTCCGATTCAGGAAAAAGAGATGCAAGACGCATATAGTCCGCATAAGGCAGTTCCCCGCCTTCCAACATTATCTTTGAAGCTACAGGTATACCATTTTCTTTTAACAAGTCCACTATCTGCTCAGGTTTACGAATAGGGAATACAAATTCTCCCACAATATTATTAGGACGTTTACAAAGAGAAGTGCCGGTGAATGAAGCGGTAAATAAAGATAGCCGTTCACTATCTCACCATACGTATAAAGCAAATTTACATTACAAGCTATCAGGCAGCATCAATGCCTTGTTGAGCCATCAAATAGCGTATTTTATCTTCGACGAAATTTCAATTCGGGTTGTAACATAAGTAATATTATCTGATTATTTAAAATACTGAGTACAAAAATAACAGATTTCAGTCAGTATAAAGGATAGTAGTTCCAAAAAAGAGAAAGGATATATTAAAACTCACTAATTTTGGATGATTAGTTTGAAAACAGTGTTCAATTATATTAAATTTGCAAACGAATTGACAAACAAAGTATCTTTCATGTTCAACGGTATCAAAAAATATGTGGTAAGAATAGTATGCGTAATTATGTTATTACTCGTACAATTTGATGTATGCGCTCCACTGATTGATGCCAATCTGGCTATGGTAGAAACGATGGAACAACCCACCCTGCCTTCTGACAACAATGAAGAAAGCGGAGGAGAAGAGACTTATTATTTCATGTCGGGACGTGCACAACTACCGAACAGTCGTTTTTTACCCTGTACTATTGACATGATTATCAATCTTTTTGCTATTCCCCAAGTTCCGGTACAGAGTTATACACCTGTTAGTGAAAATCTGGGAAAAAGTGGTACATCATCACATTATCTTTTGTGTATACCGCATTTAATATGTCACATTAAAGTATCTTCATACATATTGGTCTTGTATTCTGAGAAATCTGAATGCAAGCCGAATCTTTTTATTTACTCAAACTCAATTATTAATCTTTTTAAATTGTATTCGTAATTTCATGAAGAGTAATTTTCAGAAAATTGCGGTCCTGTGTACATGCACAGGATTGCTATGCTCTTGTGGTCAATCGGACAACAAGCAGGAACATCACAAAGAATTCATTCCCATCACCATTCTTCACCCCACAACCATTGAGTTTCCACGCTCATATGTAGCTGATGTGCAAGCTATACAGTTTGTAGAAATTAAGCCCAAAGTGGAAGGATTTGTTCAACAAATATATGTAGACGAAGGACAGAAAGTCAAAAAAGGACAGCCCCTATTCCAACTCAGTTCCGACCAATATAGCGAAACGGTAAAAGAGGCGCAAGCCAATTACAAACAAGCACAGGCACAATATGAAATGGCAAATTATGAAGCCGAAAGAATAGGCCGGCTGGTTGACAAACAAATCTTATCAAAAATCCGACTCGACCAAGCCAATAAAGAAAAAGAAGTAGCCCAAATGAAAGTGGAACAGGCAAAAGCACAAATGCAACGTTCACAGATGGATTATTCTTACACCACTATCACTGCCCCTTTTGACGGCTACATAGACCGTATTCCTTATAAGACGGGAAGTCTGGTAAATCCGCAAAGCTTACTGACTACCGTAAGTGATATTTCCGAGATCTTTGCTTACTATAAAGTGAACGAAAGCGAGTATCTGGAATACAAGCGCCAACAACTTAGCGGACAAAAACAGCACGAAGAAAATAATGTGGAACTGATTTTGTCAGACGGTTCCATCTACTCCCACAAAGGCACATTAGAAACTGTAGAAGGTGACTTTGAACGAGGAACCGGCTCCATTGCCTTCCGTGTCCGTTTTCCGAACCCGGACGGACTGCTGAAACATGGAGTGACTGGAAAAGTACGTATGATGACCCAAATGGACAACATCTGCCTAGTTCCCCAGAAATCAACATTCGAAATTCAAGATTTCACCTATGTATATACCGTTGATAGTGCCAGTGTAGTAAAAGTACGCAGCTTCCAACCGCTGGAACGCTATAATAAATTACTATGTGACACAAGACTTCTCTCCTAACACTGCCATCGTATACGAGGGAGTGCAAATGATGAAGGATGGCATTACCATCAAGACTGATACCATTGATATGGAAGCAATCAGAAAAGAAGTTGAATTAAAACAACCTATCGTAAAATAAAACGGACAGTTTATGTTTAAGCTATTTATAAAAAGACCGATACTTTCAGGAGTAATCTCCGTCATTATCGTCTGCTTGGGCGTACTGTCTATTTTGACACTGCCCATCACTCAGTTTCCCGATATCGTACCCCCATCTGTAACGGTAACCGCCCGATACACCGGGGCTAGTGCCGATGTGATGTCTAAAACAGTCGCCACCCCGTTAGAGCGTGCCATCAACGGAGTACCCGGCATGACCTACATGACCACTGTTTGTACCAACGACGGTATGTCCCTTACTACTATTTATTTTAAAGTGGGAACCGATCCGGACGTAGCTGCCGTAAATGTACAGAACCGTGTGACTACCGTACTAGACGAATTGCCTGAAGAAGTAATCCGTGCCGGAGTTATTACAGAAAAAGAAGTAAACAGTATGTTGATGTACTTGAACATCATGAGTACGGACAGTGCACATACCGAAAAGTTTGTTTATAACTTTGCCGATATCAATATTTGCGCGAATTAAAACGTATTGACGGTGTAGGCTTGGTAGAAATCATGGGTAGCCGTGATTATGCCATGCGTGTATGACTGAATCCTAATCGGCTGGCCGCCTACAACATGGTACCTCAAGATGTAACTGAAGCCATCCGTAATCAAAACATAGAAGCAGCACCCGGCAAGACAGGTATCAGTTCAGACAAATTACCCCAACAACTGCAATATGTATTACAATATACCGGAAGTTCAGCACAGCAGAAGAATATGGAGAGATTGTATTGAAAGCTCTTCCCGATGGTTCACTGCTACGTCTGAAAGACGTTGCCACTATTGAATTCGATTCTGAAGATTATAACATGACCTCTATGACCGACGGAAGGCCATCGGCATCTATTATGATCAAACAACGCCCCGGCTCCAATGCAGGGGAAGTCATCCAAAATATTAAAACCAAAATGGCAGAAATCAAAGAAAGCAGTTTTGCGCCTGGCATGGATTACAATATCTCCTATGACGTATCACGCTTTCTTGACGCTCCATACAGTCAGTGCTGAAGACACTGCTCGAAGCATTCATACTGGTATTTATTGTGGTGTATATATTTTTACAAGATTTCCGTTCCACCTTAATTCCGGCTATCGCCGTACCAGTTTCATTGGTCGGTACATTCTTTTTTATGGAAATGCTGGGCTTCTCCATAAATATGTTGACCTTATTCGCCCTTGTGCTCGCAATAGGTATTGTAGTAGACAACGCAATAGTCGTCGTAGAGGCTGTCCATGTAAAGATGCATCATGAGAAACTCTCTCCTTATAAAGCATCTGTAGCAGCTATTAATGAAATCGGTGGAGCCATTATTGCCATCACGCTAGTCATGTCGCAGTCTTTGTTCCGGTGGGCTTCATGCAGGGAACTGTAGGTATTTTCTATCGGCAATTCTCATTGACACTGGCGGTAGCCATTGTTATCTCAGGAATAAACGCATTGACCCTCTCGCCTGCCCTATAGTGCTTTGTTACTGAACCCGCTGATGG
>ENA-OQAR01000479-OQAR01000479.1-human-gut-metagenome-genome-assembly--contig:-NODE-479-length-12079-cov-2.794762_pt1 | contig 12079 bp, 18 predicted proteins | sample MGYA00242738_ERZ504533 | MGnify/ENA primary metagenome ERZ504533 (study PRJEB26092, sample SAMD00036276) | human gut metagenome | host: Homo sapiens | study: EMG produced TPA metagenomics assembly of... | reverse complement strand
TGAGCAGCAGCAGGACCGCCAGCACAATGGCGTAGTTAGATCGCCAGCGGCTTTTTGGAAGGTTTGACTTCTTTCATGTGGCAATTCCTCCTTTGGTTCCTGATGCAAGTAGTATAGCACAGTAAACCGGGCGCAACAGCAATTCGAGCACAACTTTCCAAAAACTTAGCAAATTGTTAACATTAACGCCTCGTGCATAATTTTGGAAAATTCTGCCCCTTATTTTGTGAAATTGTTTCATTTTGAGAATGAGTCAGATTGCTTGACACTGCCCGCGAATCATGCTAAACTTAGTCCACTTTGAAAAAAAGCACAAATGCGTTGACGGGGAAAAAACGATTTTCTTCTGCGTACAGAGAGCCGCCGGGTGGTGCAAGGCGGGTGCAGAGGGTTTCGGTTACTGGCCCCTGAGCGGCAGGGCTGAACACACAAGTAGGCTCTGACGGATGTCCACCGTTACAAGGACAGCGATTCGCCGCAAAAAGCCGATCGTGCAAGCGGCTGTGCCCAAAGGCGCAGCAAAGAGAGTGGTACCACGGGTGCCCTGTAGTTTGAACTTTACAGGCTCTCGTCTCTCAAGGTTTTCGCCTTGAAAGACGAGAGCCTTTTCGTATGTAACTCCTTCAGTCAGCTTCCTCGGGGAGGGAACCTCTGGCGAAACGGGAAGCTTTACCGCACTGCCAAGGGCCCCATCTCAGAGGGGGCTGTCACCGCAGGTGACTGGGGGAGTTGGGCAGGAAAAAACCTCAAAAGTGTAAATTGTTTGGGAGGACGCGCAAATGATGGACGCAACCAAGTACGCTCCGGGTTACTACCCGGTACCCGCAGGCTATGACAGCTGGGTAAAGAAGGATCACATTGAAAAAAGCCCCCGCATGGTGCAGTGTGGACCTGCGCGACGGCAATCAGGCACTGATCGTGCCCATGAGCCTTGAGGAAAAGCTGGAGTTCTTCCAGATGCTGGTCAAGATCGGCTTCAAGGAGATCGAGGTGGGCTTCCCTGCCGCCAGCGATACCGAGTACGAGTTCCTGCGCACCCTGATCGAGAAGAACATGATCCCCGAGGATGTCACCGTGCAGGTGCTGACCCAGTGCCGTGACCACATCATCCGCAAGACCTTCGAGGCCGTCAAGGGCGCACCCCGCGCGTGATCCACTTCTACAATTCCACCTCTGTGGCCCAGCGCGAGCAGGTGTTCCACAAGAGCAAGGAGGAGATCAAGAAGATTGCCACCGACGGCGCAAAGCTGGTCAAGCAGCTCAGTCAGGAGTACGAGGGCAACTTCCTGTTCGAGTACAGCCCCGAGAGCTTCACCGGCACCGAAGTGGACTACGCCGTGGATGTGTGCAACGCCGTGCTGGACATCATGCAGCCCACCCCGGACCGTCCCATGATCATCAACCTGCCCGTTACCGTGGAAATGAGCATGCCGCACGTCTACGCAAACCAGATCGAGTACTGCGACAAGCACCTGAAATACCGTGACAGCGTGATCATCTCCACCCATCCCCACAACGACCGCGGCACCGGCGTGGCCTGCGCAGAGCTGGCCGTGCTGGCGGGTGCACAGCGGGTGGAGTGCTGCCTGTTCGGCAACGGCGAGCGCACCGGCAACGTGGACGCGGTGACGCTGGCCATGAACATGTACAGCCACGGCGTGGACCCCAAGCTGGACTTCTCCGATATGCCGGACATCTGCGCTACCTACGAGCGTGTGACCCAGATGCACATTTACGAGCGCACCCCCTATGCCGGTCAGCTGGTGTTTGCCGCCTTCTCCGGCAGCCATCAGGATGCCATTGCAAAGGGCATGGCCTACCGCAAGGAGCATGGCGAACACCGCTGGACCTGCCCCTACATCCCCGTTGACCCCCACGACATCGGACGCACCTACGATGCCGATGTTATCCGCATCAACAGCCAGAGCGGCAAGGGCGGCATCGGCTTTGTGCTGGAACAGAACTTCGGCTACAACCTGCCGCCCAAGATGCGTGAGGCGCTGGGCTACAAGGTCAAGAGCGTTTCCGACCACAGCCACAAGGAGCTGAGCGCAAACGAGGTGCTGCACATCTTCGAGGATGCCTTCCTCAATCGCTGCAAGCCGCTCAACGTTCTGGAAGCCCACTTTGCACAGGTGGGCGGCATCACCGCCACCGTCACGCTGGAGCTGAACGGTCAGCGCAAGGTGGTCACCTCGGTGGGCGAATGGCCAGTCGTCGGACGCTGTGGCAAACGCCATCCAGAGCGCCACCGGCATGGAGTTCCACCTCGAGACCTACTCCGAGCACAGTCTGGACGAAGGCTCCACCTCCCGCGCTGCCTCCTACGTCGGCCTTGTCTGGGGCGATAACACCGTCACATGGGGTGCCGGTACCGACACCGATATCATCGTGGCTGGCATCAAGGCACTGGTGAGCGCCATCAATAATAAGTAAAAGCATTTTTTCGATAAAAGGAGAGTACCATCATGGGAATGACCCTGACGCAGAAAATTCTTGCCGCACATGCCGGCCTTGCCGAGGTCAAGGCAGGCCAGCTCATCAATGCAAAGCTGGACATCGTGCTGGGCAACGACATCACCACCCCGGTTGCCATCAACGAGTTTGAAAAGGCCGGTTTTGACGGTGTGTTCGACAAAGAGCACATTGCCATCGTGCTGGACCACTTTGTGCCCAACAAGGACATCAAGAGCGCCACCCAGTCCAAGCAGTGCCGCGAGTTCGCCAACAAGTACGACATCCTCAACTTCTACGATGTGGGCCAGATGGGCATTGAGCACGCCCTGCTGCCGGAAAAAGGCATCGTGACCGCAGGCGACTGCGTGATCGGCGCGGACAGCCACACCTGCACCTATGGTGCACTGGGTGCCTTCTCCACCGGCGTCGGCTCCACCGACATGGCCGCAGGCATGGCCACCGGCATGGCATGGTTCAAGGTGCCCTCTGCCATCAAGTTCGTGCTCAAGGGCAAGTTCGGCCCCCGCGTCTCCGGCAAGGACCTGATCCTGCACATCATCGGCATGATCGGTGTGGACGGCGCGCTGTACAAATCCATGGAGTTCACCGGCCCGGGCGTTGCCAGCCTGACGATGGACGACCGCCTGTGCATCTGCAACATGGCCATCGAAGCCGGTGCCAAGAACGGCATCTTCCCTGTGGACGATGTGACCCGCAGCTACCTCAAGGGCCGCAGCCAGCGTGAGCCGGTGTTCTTTGAGGCCGACCCGGATGCCGAGTACGAAAAGACCATTGAGATCGATCTGGACAAGCTGGAACCCACCGTCAGCTACCCCCACCTGCCCGAGAACACCCACCTTGCCAGCGAGGGCAAGGACATCAAGATCGATCAGGTTGTGATCGGCAGCTGCACCAACGGCCGTCTGGAGGACATGGAAGCCGCCTACAACGTGCTCAAGGGCAAGCACATTGCCAAGGGCGTGCGCGGCATCATCATCCCCGCCACCATGGCCGTTTACAAGGAATGCATCCTGCGCGGCTGGACCACTGCCTTTATTGATGCAGGCTGCATCGTGTCCACCCCCACCTGCGGCCCCTGTCTGGGCGGCTACATGGGCATTCTGGCCGAGGGCGAGCGCTGCGTTTCCACCACAAACCGCAACTTTGTGGGCCGCATGGGCCATGTGAAGAGCGAGGTCTACCTTGCTTCTCCCGCCACTGCCGCCGCCAGCGCACTGACCGGCTGCATCACCGACCCCCCGCACGGTCTGATCGGAAAGGAGCACAACAATGAACGCAAAAGGTTCTGTTTTCAAATACCCGGACAACGTGGATACCGATGTCATCATCCCGGCCCGCCACCTGAACACGCAGGATGCCAAAGAGCTGGCCAGCCACTGCATGGAGGACATCGACAAGGACTTCGTCAAGAAGGTGAAGGACGGCGACATCATGGTGGGCGGCTGGAACTTCGGCTGCGGCTCCTCCCGTGAGCACGCACCGCTGTGCATCAAGACCGCCGGCATCTCGGTCGTGATCGCCAAGAGCTTTGCCCGCATCTTCTACCGCAACAGCATCAACATCGGTCTGCCCATCATGGAGTGCCCGGAGGCTGTGGATGCCATCAATGCGGGCGACACCGTGAGCGTGGACTTTGACACCGGTGTCATTACCGACGAGACCAACGGCAAGGTGTTCCATGCCGAGCCCTTCCCGCCGTTCATCCAGGAGATCATCTCTGCCGGTGGACTGATGAAGTCCATCAAGGCGAAGCAGCAGTAACCCTCTCAGGCGCTTCGCGCCAGCTCTCCCAAAGGGCGAGCTTTTTGCCATCTTCCCGAATGTATTTTCTTCTAGGATAAACAACGAACAATATCTTACCCGCCTGAAAAGCTCCCCCTTCGGGGGAGCTGGCAATGCCGCAGGCATTGACTGAGAGGTTCAAACCGATAGAAGGAGTTTCCCAATGGAAAAAAACATTGCTGTCATCTGGGGCGACTGCTCCAGCCCGGAGATCGTCAAGCAGACCATCCGCGTGCTTGACAAGGTGGCCGAAAAGTACGGCCACACCTTCCACTACACCGACGCTGCCATGGGCGGCGAAGCCATTGACAAGTACGGCGACCCGCTGCCCCAGCACGAGCTGGACAAGTGCCTTGCCGCGGACAGCGTCCTGCTGGGTGCCGTGGGCGGCCCCAAGTGGGAGGGCCTGCCCGGTGAGCAGCGCCCGGAGAAGGGCCTGCTGCGTCTGCGTGCAGGCATGGGCCTGTACTCCAACAACCGCCCGGCCAAGATCTGGCCGCAGCTGGCTCCTGCCAGCCCCCTGAAGCCCGAGATCGTGGCACAGGGCATCGATTTCATCATCGTGCGTGAGCTGATCGGCGGCGTATACTTTGGCAATCACGAGACCCACACCCTCGCCAGCGGCGAGAAGCAGGCCATCGACTCCATGCCCTACGCGGAGCACGAGATCGAGCGCATCGGCCGCATCGGCTTTGAGACCGCACGCAAGCGCCGCAAGAAACTGTGCTGTGTGGACAAGGCAAACGTTTTGGACACCAGCCGTCTGTGGAGAAGCGTGATGCACCGCCTGCAGGCCGAATACCCGGATGTGGAATACAGCGAGATGTTCGTGGACAACTGCGCCATGCAGATCGTCAAGAACCCCGCCCAGTTCGACGTGATCGTTACCGAGAACATGTTCGGCGACATCCTGTCGGACGAGGCTTCCATGATCACCGGCTCCATCGGCATGATCCCGTCCTCCTCTCTGGGCGACGCACCCGCGGCCTGTACGAGCCCATCCACGGCTCCGCCCCGGACATTGCGGGCAAGGACATCGTGAACCCCACCGCCTGCATCCTGTCTGCCGCCATGATGCTGCGCTACTCCTTCGGCATGGCCGAGGAGGCCGATGCCATTGAGACCGCCGTGAACAAGGTACTGGACAAGGGCCTGCGCACCGCCGACAACATGAGCGAGGGCTGCACCTGCCTTGGCTGCACCGCCATGGGCGATGCCATTCTGGCCGAGATCTGAGTTTTTCCATAACGCACAAAGGGGAACGACAGCCGTCGTTCCCCTTTTCGTCTGCACAAAAAAAGAGCAGCTGTTCCCAGCTGCCCCTTCCGTGATACAGTTTTTTACTTGGTGCCGTAGATGCGGTCGCGGCGTCGCCCAGACCGGGAACGATATAGCCGTTCTCGTTCAGGTGGTCGTCCTGTGCGCCGAGGGTAGATATCCACATCGGGGTGTGCCTCGTGCAGGGCCTTGATGCCTTCGGGAGCGGCGATCAGACCGATGAACTTGATGCGCTTTGCGCCATGCTTCTTGATCTGGGTGATGGCATCAATGGCACTGCGCCGGTAGCCAGCATCGGGTCCAGAACCAGAACGTCACGCTCTGCGATATCCTGCGGCAGCTTGCAGAAGTACTCCACAGGCTGCAGGGTCTCCTCGTCGCGGTACAGGCCGATGAAGCCCACCTTTGCAGCGGGCAGCAGGGTCAGCATACCGTCCAGCATACCCATGCCTGCGCGCAGGATGGGCACCAGAGCCAGCTTGCGGCCAGCCAGCACCTTGGTCTTTGCCATGGTGATGGGTGTTTCGATCTCCACCTCTTCCAGAGGCAGGTCACGGGTCGCTTCGTAGCACAGCAGGGTCGCGATCTCGCCAACGAGGTCACGGAACTCCTTGGTGCCGGTCTGCTTGTTGCGCAGAATGCTCAGCTTGTGCTGCAGCAGCGGATGCTCAACGATCATCGGGGTCATAAAAACACGCTCTTATTTTAAATAGATAACTCTATCGGGTCCAAGATTACGATTTAAAAACAGCTCCGCATACGCTTCGCCATGATCAGCGGTTCTCCAGTGCGGTCAGCTTGTCGATGCGGCGCTGATGGCGGCCGCCTCAAACTCCGTATTCAGGAAGAGATCCACCAGCTGGCAGGCAAGGCCGGGGCCGACCACGCGGCCGCCCATGCACAGAGCATTGGCGTCGTTATGGCGGCGGGTATACTCGCAGCTGAAGCTGTCAGAGCAGCAGCAGGCACGAATGCCCTTGATCTTGTTTGCTGCCATGCTGATGCCCACTCCGGTGCCGCAGAACAGCAGTGCCTTGCTGCACTCGCCGCTCACAACTGCATCGCAGGCGGGCACGGCCATATCGGGGTAATCCACGCTGTCGGTGCTATGGGTGCCAAAATCGATGTATTCCAGCCCCAGCTCCTTCAGATGCGCCTTGACAGCTTCTTTCAGTTCAAATCCGCCGTGGTCAGCGGCCAGTGCAATGGGTTTTGCCATGGAAATGTTCCTTTCTCTCAGTCACGCAGGGTTTTATGCCTGCTCCTTGTTTTGGGCGGCATTGGCTGCAGCTTCTGCTGCAAGGCGCTCTGCGCGCTCCCGCTCGGCCTGACTCAGGCGGTGGTAGTCCGGCAGCAGAGCCTCCGGCAGCACAGCCTTTCCGGCTTCGGCCATCTGCTTTGCCACAAGGGCCACTGCAGCAGCACGCCCGCCGCGCAGGGCCGCAGGTGCCTGCAGCACGCCCGGCACACTGCCGTATTTATTATAGCACAGAGATGCGCCATCACCAACAAAAAAACAGGGGCTTTTTGCAATTTTCTACAAAATCGGCCAGATCTGCCACCGCCCGGGCATCGTCTTCCAGCAGGCGGCTGTGGGTGGCAAGGTCGAACGCGGCACTGTATACCTGCGCACGGCGGGCATCCAGTGCGCACAGCACGGTGCCCTCGCCCGTGTGGGCTGCGGCCAGTGCTTCCAGCGTGGAGACCGGTGCGCACAGCGTTTCCCGCGGGAAGGCCAGACCCTTGACCGCCGCCAGACCGATGCGCAGCCCGGTAAAAACTGCCGGGGCCTGCGTTGACACCGTACAAGTCAATATTTGCACAGGTCATGCCGCACATCTTCAGGCAGGTGTCGATCATGGGCATCAGCGTTTCGCTGTGGGTCATGCCTGCGTCCAGATACACCTCGTACAGCAGGCGGTCACCCTGCAAAAGAGCCACACCAGCCGTTTTGCCCGCTGTATCCACAGCTAAGATGTTCATAGCGTTACCCCCTCAATGGTGATCCTGCGGGTGTTCTCGTCCACGCGCTGGATGTCCACCCGGATGGGGTTTTCCAGTGCCAGCAGGTCTGCAAAGTTCTCGCTCCACTCTGCTGCCACAATGGCCCCCTGATCCAAATAATCGTAAAAGCCTGCAGCACACAGGTCGTTCTCAGTGGAAATACGGTACAGGTCAAAGTGCGCCAGCGGCTTTGGGCCGCGGTAGTAGTTCACAATGGCAAAGGTTGGGCTGGACACCGGGTCGGTGCAGCCAAGGCCCTCGGCAAGGCCCTCGGTAAAAGCGGTCTTGCCCGCGCCCAGCCCGCCGGTGAACGCAACCAGCGAACCCGGTGCCAGCACTGCGGCCATACGGGCACCCAGCGCCACCGTCTCGGCGCGGGAGTGGGTGATATATTCTGACATGAAGCTTACCTCATTTTATAAAGCAAAAGGGACGGCAGAATGCTCTGCCGTCCTTTAGTATAATATACTTTGTGCAAAAGTGCAATGCCGTGTGTTGCTTACGCCGCCGCATCCACATCCGCTGCCGTGTAGGGGTTGGGCAGTGCAGCGCTTCGGTCTCCGCTGAGCATCGCATAGGATGCCGCCGCATGGGACCGTCTGCCGCCCTGCTCGTTGTACCAGATGATATCATCGGTGCCGTAGATGCTCTTTGGCATAGTCCACGGCCTGTTCCAGCGTTTCGCCCTCGATCATCCGGTTTACAGCGGCCCACAGCATACTGCGGGAATACACCGAGTAGACATTGTTCACATAGCCCATCACCGCCTTGGCACCGCCTGCCATCAGGCCGTCTGCCATAGAGGTGTCCACATGGCCGTTCTTGCCGTAGAACTCGCAGGTCTCGCTGAGCACGATGCCATTGCCGCGGTAGGCACTGCGGAAGAAATCGCCGTTGACGGCATACATACCGTTCACCTTGACCACGCGGTGGGCCAGCAGGTCAAAGCCATAGCGCAGATCGCTCCAGAAATCCGATCTCTCGGTCAGCAGGATCAGCGGTTCCGTGGTAGTCTTCTTGAACAGCCAGCCGTATTCATAGGTGTAGTACGCGCCGTGGGTGCTCAGGATGCACAGGTCGTAACGGCCCATCCTGCGCAGGTCGGATACGGTAACGGTGGTATCCAGATCCGTCTGCAGGCCCACCGAATCCCAATAGGTCTGCATGTAGGCATAATACGGGTAGCGGGTGCTGTTGATCGTGTTGTCAAACGCATAATAGATCGCCGCCGTGCCCACCCGCTTGTTCTCTGCCAGCTCCTGCAGCTGGCTCTCGTCCAGCTCCGGCAGGGCTGCGGTGTTCTCCTCCTCCGGGTCGGTAAGCAAGATGCCGCCCAGCGCGCCGCAGCTGTAGGTAAAGCTGATCATGCCGTTTTCGGCATCGGTGTAGACAGACCCCTGCTTCACAAGGCCCTGTGCGGTCAGCGCATCCAGCTGCTGCAAAGCAGCATCTGTGCGCTCGTCCTCGGTCATCTGTGCATAGTCGCTGCCTCCGGTCAGTGCGGTCACAGCAGCATCTGCCTGCTGCATCTCGCGCACATCTGTGGCCGAAAGGCTCTGCTGCACAGCCGCCTGTTCTTCCGGCTGCTGTGCAAAAGCCGCTGTGGGCAGCGCTGTGAGCGCGAAAGCCAGAACGCACAGTGCACACCCAAAACGGCGGAGCATATCGTGTTCCATTCCCATTTCCTCCGGGCATATCTGCCGCCCAATGCGGCACGCCGCCCTTTTCCAGCAGGCATCTTCCTGCCATTTTCTTTGCGCGGCAGACGCTCTGCAAAGGAGCTTTCTGCTGCACCTTCATTGTAGATGGTGCGGTCTGCTTTGTCAAGCATTCGTGCGGATTTTGCAAAGCTGTCACACCCGGTGGATTGCAAACGGTGTGCAAGCTGTGTATAATAGGATAAACTGGGTTGGTATTGCCCGCTGCAGCGGCAAAACCCGGTGTGCATCTGGGAACGAAAGGTGGTGCTTTCTTGGAAAGCATTCGACAATATTTTAAACGAACGGATAAGATCTATCTGCTGCTGTGCATCTTCAGCAGCACCATGGCGGTGGTGGCTCTTGCCTCCTGGGCCGCAAAGCAGGGCAACGGCTTTGCCACGGACGAGATCACTGGTGCCATTACCGGCATCGGCGATTACCGCCGCGCGCTGGTGCAGGCCGGTGCGGCGGTGCTTGGCATCGTGATCGCGCTGCTGCTCTCCTGCATCGACTACCGCAGCCTTGTCAAGGTGTGGCCGGTGCATGTAGCCCTGACATGGGGTCTGGTGCTGCCCACGCTGTTCATCCGCAATGTGGCCATCGGCCCGCTGACCATCGGCTTCACGCCGGTGACACCGACAACTACTCCTGGTACAAGCTGGGCGGCTTTACCTTCCAGCCCACGGAGCTGGCAAAGATCAGCTTTATCCTTACCTTTGCCATGCACCTGAACAATGTGCGCAGCCGCATCAACGAGCCAAAGGAGCTGGTAAAGCTTCTGCTGCATCTGGCCGTGCCCATCCTTATCATCCACATTCAGGGCGACGACGCACCGCCATCATCTACGCCATCATCGGCTGCTGCATGATGTTTGCAGCGGGCTTGAGCTGGAAGTATATCATCGGTGCCATTTCGGCAGCAGCTGTGGCCGTGGCGGCGGCGTTTGCCTTTTTCAGCGATAAGATTGGCAAGGGCTACCAGTGTACCGCATTCTGGCCGTTATCGACCCGGAGAATTCCACCGGCTGGGCACCCAACGAAGCCACTTGGAAAAACATCATCTACCAGCAGCAGCGCGGCGAGATCGCCATCGGCTCCGGCGGCATCTTCGGCAACGGCCTGTTCAGCGGCCGGTACTACAGCGTGCCCAATGCCCACAACGACTTTATTCTCAGCTGGATGGGCAATGTCATTGGCTTTGTGGGCCTGTGCATCGTGCTGGGGGCACTGCTGGCACTGGTGATCAAGACCTTTGCCACCGGTGCGCGCAGCGAGGACCTGCTGGGCAGCTATATCTGCGCCGGCATCGGCGGTGCTCTGATGGCGCAGATCGCAGTGAATGTAGGCATGAACCTGCGGGTGCTGCCGGTCATCGGCGTCACCCTGCCCTTTTATTCTGCGGGCGGCAGCTCGGTGCTGATGCTGTATATCTGCGTGGGGCTTGTGCTGTCGGTCTATATGCACAACACAAAGAGCCTGTTCGGGTAAGGCTCTGACGCACCGGTCTGTCTGTTCATCGTTTTCCACCTCTGTGATCCGGTTTTTTCTGATATACCAGACAAAAAATGGTTCAACTCTCTTGCAATCCGCCTGTACACATGGTAAAATTGTACAGAAGTTTGTAGTTTTATTGTGCAATAGGTGCAATAACTGTGTGGGAGAGTTTGGGGCTCTCCTGTTTTCATGTTATAGGATCAATGGAGTGAATCTAAGTATGACAACTGTAACCACTGCGCCAGAAGCGGAATACTGGCTGCAGACCGGTTGGATGGAGGAGCCCGGCGCAGAGCTTGGCATCCACAAGCCGATTACGATCGATCGTAAGACGAATCTTCACGAGCACCGCGCCTACTGGTGTGTGCGCCGCGCACAGGATATCTTCTTTTCTCTGCTGGCGCTGATCGCGCTTTCCCCGCTGATGCTCCTTACCTGCATTGCAGTCTGGATCGACAGCCCGGGTGCAAGCCCGGTGTTCAGCCAGCTGCGGGTGGGCCGCAACGGCAAGCTGTTCCGGCTGTACAAGTTCCGTTCCATGTGCCCGAACGCTGAGAGCAAGCTCAACGATCTGCTGCAGGACAACGAGATGGACGGCCCGGTGTTCTAGATGAAGGACGATCCCCGCATCACCCGGGTGGGCCATTTCATCCGCAAGACCAGCATCGACGAGCTGCCTCAGCTGGTGAACATCCTCAAGGGCGATATGAGCATTGTGGGCCCGCGCCCGGCTCTGCCCCGTGAGGTGGCCCAGTACACCCCTTATGAATGGCAGCGGCTGTACGTGACACCGGGCCTTTTCCTGCTACTGGCAGATCGCGCCGCACCGCAACCAGCTGAGCTTTGAGGAGTGGATGGCGCTGGATGTGAAGTATGTCAAGGAGCGCAGCTTTCTGGTAGACTGGAAGATCATCTTTGCAACCTTCCGTGCGGTGCTGTTCGGCCACGGAGAATAATTCGGATCACAGATCGGCAGAGCCTGCGGGCTTTGCCGATTTTTTACAGATAGCCTTCAGGAAACAAAAAACAGAGGAACGACGCGGGGTCGTCCCTCTGTTTTTGCTTAGATCATCAAATCACTTCAGCACAGCGCCCAGATTTGCACTGGGTGACCATGCGTGCATAGCGGCTCAGCCAGCCGGTTTTGATGTTGGGTTCGGGTGCAACATACTTTGCCTTGCGCTGGGCCAGAACTTCGTCGCTGACCTCCAGCGTGATGGAGGCATTGGGGATATCAATGTTGATGGTATCTCCCTCCTCGATCAGGCCGATGGGGCCGCCGGAAGCAGCCTCCGGGCTGACATGGCCAATGGCTGCGCCGCGGCTTGCGCCGGAGAAGCGGCC
>ENA-OQAR01000478-OQAR01000478.1-human-gut-metagenome-genome-assembly--contig:-NODE-478-length-12089-cov-1.973081_pt1 | contig 12089 bp, 18 predicted proteins | sample MGYA00242738_ERZ504533 | MGnify/ENA primary metagenome ERZ504533 (study PRJEB26092, sample SAMD00036276) | human gut metagenome | host: Homo sapiens | study: EMG produced TPA metagenomics assembly of... | reverse complement strand
TCAGCTTCAGGCCTTCGCCGGACTGCATCGCCTCGACGAACACGTCCTGGAAAGCGTTCACAGCTGCCTCAGCCTGTGCCTTGGTCAGGTTGGACTTCTGGGCGATCTTCGAAACGAGATCAGACTTGTTGTATGCCATAAAGCATCCTTCTTGGGTCAGGGGACATTCTGATTACGAACATCCACGTTCTCTATGATATTAGCGCACTCTTATGAGGAAAATGGCATTTTACAAGGGTTTTGGTCGCTTTTTTGAAAATCAGGGGGAAAACAAAGTGTACGGGGGTGTTTGTCAGATCAAATTATGCATGTCAAGCCATTTCATGGCCAACGCACCGACCGGAATACGCAACCAGTAGAAGGCGATTCGGTAGACAAGAGTAGCGGAAACCGCGATGGAGGAGGGGATGCCCACGCAGTGAACGCCACCGACAGCACGGCCTCCACGGCACCCAGACCGCCAGGAGTGGGAACCGCGGAGCCCAAAGTGTTGGCAAGCAGGAAATGAAGGTGGTTTCCGCAGGATTCGTGTGGTATCCAAACGCCATCAAGCTGCCCAGAATCCCAGTCCGGTCGCAAGGTTAAGCACCAGTGCGCCGGCAATGCCAAGGGCCAGTTCCTTTGGCCGTGCAAGCACATTGACCAGGTTGCGCGCGTATGCTTTTGACCACTGGAAGGTATTTCTCGGTCACCAAATGACGCACTGGAGGAATCGCCATGGCGGCCGACACAACCAACGCGACGATGGCGATCACCATGATCAGCGTATTGGTCGGAATCATGCCGGACAATGTGTTGCGGCCGGTGAATAGGCCAATCGTCAGCAACAACACGATGGTAGTGCCTCCCTGTACGGCCCAGACCGCGCTCATAACCGCGGTCGCAGCCGTACTGCGATAGCCGCTTTTACGAAGGAACTGCAGGTTGACGAATGCTGGACCGACGCCGGCCGGCATGGACACCGCAGTGAAACCGGACGCCATCTGAGAGCAATACAAGCCGATCGTGTTGCGTTATCGGAATCCATGAACACACCCAAGGTGATAGCGGAACCAAGCCACGCCACAAAGCCAAGCGCGACGCAAACCAACGCCATGGCGAGATTGGCGTCTCTGACGGCCTTGATCATTTCGGCCGGCTGAATCTGGGTGAACACCACATATACGGCGACCACCAGCAGCGCAATCGCAATGAACGAGCGAAGACTGAACCGGGAAAGCGTGACTTTTTCCATGATCCGCGACATCCTGCGGAGCGAGCGCCGAAATACGCGTACGTAAATCGGTAAGCACATGCTTGTCCCAGCCAGGCAATGCGCGCGTGGAAGCGGGAATGGCAGCCTTCTGTATGAAGGGTGCCAAATCGATCAGCTGCTCGTCTCCCCAAGTCCTGCGAGCGCAGGCGATCGCACGATCATTGCCATTGAGTGTGGCAAGAAGAACCAGCAACTGCACTTTGTCGAGTGCGAAGTTCGGAGCGGAACTGCCATAATCGCCATTATGCCAACCTGCGATTACCGGATGCCCGTTTTCCATGCGGGACAGGGTTTCCGGAGTGATGCGACGATGGGTGAAGCCATGATGGTGTGCTGTGGTGAGATATTCCATGAACGCTTCCATATCATGGTCGGACATGGTGTTTTGGTTGCATTCCAATGGCATGCGGTTGCGGTGGAACACCAGAATGGAGGATTCTCCATAATCGGCCACACCATACACGCGCGGAGTTTCCAAACCGGCATTGGACAGGCCGAGAATCATGGCGTAATGATGGTGCATGGCGTCAACCGAGGAACGGTCGCGACGCATGGAAACACCGGTCAGGCGAAGCCACTGCCATACTTGGTTGAGATATCCGGCCGCATGCACTTGATTGTCGAGTACGGAAACGGTGTATTGCTTGCCGTCATAGTCGACAACATCGTAAATACGGGAATTTTCGGTCAGATCGTCATCCAGCGTGGCCTTCAATACTCCCGAATCGACGTAGGGGGGCGACTCGGCGGGTGAGCAATGATGTGTCAATACCGATGGAACGCAATGATTGCGCGATTTGTGATCCCCACGCGCCATTGTTCTGCGTGCCTATGGCGAAACGGATCAGCATGCCGATAACACGGCCTATGGCGTAGGATGCGATGACGCCAGCCAGTGAATTCCATGAAAGCACGACCATCAGCACTGCCACTGCATACAGCACGTTCCAGCCCCATTTGGTGCATGAGCGGATACGCCGAGGGCCGGAGACGGTGAGGAACGATGCCATGGCGGCATAAAAATCGGGGAGCAGTCCAGTGCCTACGGATGTGCTGTTGGATTGCAGTGGAATGATCAGCATGGTATTGCCGGAGTTGCTGATCAGCGCGGATATGCCCCACACCGCAAAGAATCCGAATATGAGGGAAACCACGGAAATCACGCTTTGCAGCCACTCTTTGGAAGTAAGCAGCTGGATGAGCACGCTGACGGTGATGCATACGATGGCAAGCTGCTGCAATAATGCCGAGGGAACATCCATCAGCCAGCTGACCACGCGGCCGGCGGAATGAACGTCGGATTCCACGCCGGACGCGGTGCCATGCAAGTACACGGAGAACAGAATCACGCCTATGCCGAGCACCAAGGCGAAGAATGCGTGCGTCAGATCGGCAAAATCACGACTGCGCTTCGGCGGCACATCGTCGATATGCGGGGCGGGCTTATTGACTGCAGGGGAGTGAGACACTGTTGACTTGCCCCATACGTGAGATTGGCTTCAGGTGGGTCATATCGCCCCCACTGCATTCGATAAATACGCTGAGGGTGGCTACGAAATAACGCGGTCACCCTCAGGGCGATGGTTTTGGTACTTATTTGACAGCTTCGGTTCAGCGGTCGAAATCTACCAGTTTGCTGGCGACGCCGGTATATGTTGCCGGAGTCAGCGCCTTCAGACGAGCCGTGGTAGCGTCATCGAACGCCTGCTGATCGATGAACTGCTCGACGGCTTCCTTGGAGATCTCATGGCCGCGCATAAGCTCCTTGACCTTCTCGTACGGCTTGTCCATGCCCGGCAGGCCGGCAAGTTCGCAGGCGCGCATGGCGGTCTGGATCGGCTCGCCAAGCACCTCCCAGTTGGAGTCCAGCTCGGCTTCGATGGCGATGTCGTTCGGATGGATGGAGTTCAGACCGCCCATCAGATTGTTGAGCGCGAGCACGGAGTAGCCCAACGCGGAGCCGATGTTGCGTTGCGTGGTGGAATCGGTCAGATCGCGCTGCCAACGGGATTCGACCAGCGTTGCGGACAGCGTGTCGAGCAGCGAGCAGGAGATCTCCAGATTGGCTTCCGCGTTTCGAAACGAATCGGATTGACCTTGTGCGGCATGGTGGAGGATCCGGTAGCACCCTTGACTGGAACCTGGGCGAACACGCCACGGGAGATGTACATCCACACATCCACGCACAGGTTGTGCAGAATGCGGTTGGTGTGGCTGATGGTGCCATACAGTTCGGCCTGCCAATCATGCGATTCGATCTGAGTGGTGAGCGGATTCCACGTCAGACCCATGCGGTTGGTGACGAATTCGCGGGAGACGGCCACCCAATCGACATCCGGCATGCGGCCAAATGCGCGCCGAACGTGCCGGTAGCGCCATTGATCTTGCCGAGATATTCCTGAGCCCTGACCTTGTTCAGCTGGCGGTTCAGACGGTACACGTACACTGCGAGTTCCTTGCCAAGCGTGGTCGGTGTAGCAGGCTGGCCGTGCGTTAACGACAGCATGGCCTTGTCACGGTATTCCTCAGCCTTCTGAGCCAAATGGTCGACGATGGCCTGAGCGCCCGGCAGCCACACATTCTCGATGCCGTTTTTCACGCAGCGGGCGATGGACAGGTTGTTGATGTCTTCGGACGTGCATGCGAAATGTACCAAAGTCTTCAGGCCGGTCAGCTGGGTGTCGTGGCCAAGCACGTCGGCGGCCTTGTCGAGCTGGTCGTCGATGTAGTATTCCACGGCCTTCACATCATGATGGGTCTTTGCCTCATGGGCGGCGTGTTGCGCGACTACCCTCGCGCCGAACTCCTCAGGATGGCGCGCAGGAACGCCTGTTCCTCATCGGTGAGCGGCTTGCGCCGGGAACGATGGTCTGGTTGCCGTTGCCCTCGAAACCGTTGGCCAGCAGAATCATCCATTTCGACTTCGACGCGCATGCGCTCGCGGTTCAACGCAGGTTCGCTCAAATATTCGACAAGCGGAGCGGTCTGCTGATGGTAGCGGCCGTCAAGAGGGGTCAATGCGATTGCAGGGGAGATATCAGTAAGCTTCATAGACTACAGCATACGTTCAGCCGTAAACGAAAGTTGCGTATCTGTCCGCTCGGTGGATGGCTTTCATGATGTATGCCGTGATACCGTTCTTGTTGCGCCGTGGCTGCAGTGTTTTCTCATTTGCTCATGCGCCCTTCGAAATACATGACTTCCTGCAGATCGCCGTCGATGATCTCATCGAAATGCCGTTCGTGGGTGTTCACTGCGGTGGATCCCATGTCCGTTGCGTTCTGGTATGCGGCTTGGTGATATTTGAGCCAATGCGTGATTTCCTTGTTGTCTGGAGCGTCTGTGACGGGAGTGCCTGCGAACGTTGATTCCTGGTTGCTGCTGGATTTGCTTGCGGTGCCGCGTACGGTCAGCCAATGGTCGGAACTGGGGTTGGCGGCGCCATCGAGGGCCGCCACGAGCTCGTCGTCCATTTCCACGCTGGTCACCCATGTTTTTTCCGGAATCGGATGATTGGCGACGGGCGACCCGGCGGTAACCACATGTTCGATGTCATAATCGTCTTTCAGGTCCGAGGCGATGGTGGCGGCAACGATGCCACCTTGCGAATGTCCGATCAATGCGACGGGCTCATTGGATTTGATGCCGGCCTGTTTCATGGCTTCCTGCACCATTCGCGCACTGTCCGCTTCCATGCGTTGCTTGCTGTCCGAACTCATGAGTTCGACGTTTGCGGCCACCCAAATGGAGAATCGTGCTTGCCGTCTGTGCCTGGAATGGTGACGAGCCATGAGTTGGTTCCGTCGGATTTACGGTATTTGGAGATGGCGATGGTGCCGTAGTCAAGTCCGCTGTCGAGATCGGTCTTGCCGAGACGTTCCTCGGCAAGACGTCGAAGATCCTCCATGGCCTCTCCGACATTATGCGATTCACGCACCACTCGGTTTTCGGATGGACTTGGGTGACGGTGAGATTGTTGCCCTGGATCAGGTTGTAACCGCGCGACGATGCCTTGGAGATGGTGCCGGCTGCATGGTTGACCTCATCGGTACGCAGCAGGCCTTTGGCCTTGCCGTATCCGCTGACCGCGGCGCGGCCGCGCTCATGATGCCTTCCTGCGCCCAATCCAACGAGTCCAGCAGATATATGGGATTGGATTTGCCCTCATTGGTGGATCCCATCACATATCCCAAGGCGGACATGGCTGCGCCGGCGAGTATCGATTCCTCGGGAACGATGTGATCGCCACTTGCAGCAGTTCGTTCAGTGTTCTTCTGCCAGCGTCGTCGACCTGGGAATATAACGATTGCGCGCGAATGATCAGCGCCGATAGCTCAGACAATCTTGCCGCCATGGCTCCCAGCGCGCTTGCATGGGCGTCACATTGTTCGACGAGCTGGTCGTATGGCAGTTCGATGTGATCCGTGGCATTGCAATAGGGGCTTGATCCGGACAGCGAGGCGATGGCCGACGACGCATAGGGGTAGGAGGAAAGCTGAAGGCTCAATGCCCGGACTGAATCATGGGCGCGGTTCAGAGCGTCGGCTTGATGGCTGAGGGCTTTTGCCGCGCGCATATATGCCTCGGTTTCCTCCGTGGAGTATTTTGCATCCGCCGCTGACTTTTGGCGGTCACTTCCCAGCTCATGCCGCACCTACTGCCCATAGGAGACGCAAGGTGGCGTTGATCGAATCCCGTAGCGTCAGGGATTGCTTGCGTAACTCATCAAGCCGCGCGCGGTATGATTCGGCGGCGGTTCCTGTCCAATCGGGCAATGAACTGGATGCGAGCGTGGCGTCAAGATCGTCAAGATGTTTCGATATGGATGTGAGCTTGGCATTGACGAGCAGTTGGGTGGTTCGCACGCCAGCACGGCAATGGCATGGCATGCCTGGCGTTGAGGCCAAGGTGTTGATGAGGTTGAACCCCAGTCCGGGAATAAACGGATAGGTGATTGATGCGTTCATAGCTATATTGGAGCACATCGGGCGGTTGCCCAAGCCGGCGAACAAGGCTTGTGGTCGGAGGACGGGCGAAAAGCACGATGTCGGCGTGTCATCGTTGAAAAATCAACAAAAACACGCCGACATGCCTGTGGATAACTTCCTGAAATAAGCCCCCTTACCAGGTTTTGCGGGCGAAGACGTTTGGTTGGTGAATCCTGCTTGGCCGCCGAACCGGAATCATCGGAATCGGACTGGGCGGACTGTGCGTTCTGGGCCAGAAGCTCCTCCACCTTCTGACGCTGCTCGTCAGTCAAGGTTCCTCCGTTGCCTTGGCCTCCATCGGTGACGGATTGCCCACCTTCGATGGCTGTGTCGGCCTCGGTGCCGTCGGCATGCTGCATCTCTTCGATTTTCTTGCGTATGGATTCGGTCAGTTTTGCCGAAACTTCGGCATTATGCTCGATGGATGTGCGTACGTTTGGCAGCAGCAACATGCCGGCCGCGCCAGCTTCACGGAATTGCGTGTCGGTCTGCTGCTGTTGGGTCTGCAATTTTGTCGAAATCGGCGTCTTGCTGTTGGCTGGCTTTGATATTCGCATTCAGACTGTCCGTGGCCTGGTTGTAGTTGCTGACGGATGCGAGATTCACTATGCCAAGCACGCCCACAATAACCGATATGGCTGCGATGACGGCGATGGCGATGCGAACGGGCAGCGATGCACGCGCTGTAATGGTTGTGCTCACAGCAGCCTCCTTGATTGCGTGATCCATGCCCCGGCCTCGAACGTCAGCAGCAGCGCTAGGGCAATGGCGAACGGCCAGACCATGGCGACGGTTCTTGTGCGTTGCTTGGATGTCTGCGTGACACGCCATTTGCTGGATGCCTCTTTGGAATCCCCGCCACTCATGGTCGTCGTGGCATTGAGCTGGATGGCGGTTCCACTGAGCTCGTCGGCGATGGCGTTCATTTTCGTCGGCATTCATACGGGACACGCCAGGCTCGCCGGTTTCCGGATCGGTGACCCATTGCGTGTCGCCTTCCTCCACGCCATCGCCGGTCACGGGGATATTGCCTCCCCGCTCGCTGCCCACGCGACGGTGAACGCATCGGAAAGGTAGCGTCGCAACGATGAGAACGTTCGGCGTGTTTTCGACGAGGTCTGCTCGCCATCCGAAATCAGGTACAGCACGATCGCATCATCGGGATGCTGATCGTGAATCGACTTGCATGTGAGCAACAACTGGCCAATCGGCACATCCAAGGTCGAACCGGCCGAAATGGAAGTCGATTCCGGTGCAAGCGTGTCCGCCCAATTATCGATCGCCTTCGAATCAGGCGTCAACGGAACATCCAACGTTCCCGAAGCGCCGAATCGCAATGCCGCGAAACTGGAATTCGGATACATGGCGGCAATATCCTTCACCGCCTGCTTGGCAACATCCAAGCGGCTGAGCTGTTCGTCGGAACCATACTGCGCGTCCGCGACCGCCATGGAACCGGTCACATCCACCGCCACCACCACATCGGTGGTGTTAATCGCACGGCTGTTCGTGGACGAGACGATGCTTGGCGTCAATGCCATGATGGCCACCAGCGCACAAATCATCGATCGTCTTGCGCAAGCCCAGACGGTTTCATCGCTTTGGCTGCGTCTACGGATATGAAGCACAATCTGCGCGACTGCGCAAACCAGCATGATCACGCAGATCGCCGTGCCTAAAGGCCATCCCAAAGCAGGGGAGAGCGTCAGATTGGTCATCGCCTCAACCTCCAAGCCAAGAGCAGCCAAATCACTATCGCCACTGCCAATGCCAGCGTCCACCATCCGGTGCGTCCGATATTGCGGCCTTGCTGCTTGCCGCGCTGTCATGGTTGCGCCGCGATTCGATTTGCTTGACCAGCTCAGCCACGGAAGCGCCGTTCGATTGCGTGAGAAACACGCCGCCATGCGATTCGATTTCGGATTCGAACTGTTTGGTCGTCTGTTCCGATTCGCTTTGCTGCGGTCCAGAGAACAGTCCGTCCACGGTGATTTCCGCCTGTTTGGTCAGGTCAAGAGCCTCCTGAAGCGTGTATGTCGGATCTCCGGAAACGACATTGTCGGTGGCGAGCACAATGGAAGCGGCACGTTGACGGGATGCGGTCTCGGCGTTGGAACTGCCGTAGGCGAAACCTGGCAGCATGGCTGCGCAACTCACCACGCCGTCGCCGATCAGGGAAGTGGCCTCTTTACGATTCTGCGTACCTTCCAGCCAGTCGGAAATCGCTTGGTAATCGCTGTCTTTCATCTTGTCGATATCATCCTGCGACTCGACGCCTTTCAGTATCGTGCTGGTCTTGTCGAGCTGTTCGGACACCAATTCGTAATCGTCGGTCAACGGAAACACGGTACGTGACGTGGAATTGAAAATGCTCAATCCGATGCGCTCGCCCTTGAAATTGTCCACCAATGTGCGGTAGGTATCGATCACTTCGCGGTCGTATGGCAACGCCGAACCAGATACGTCCAAGCACAGCACGATGTCGCGGCTGCTCGCACGCTCCTCTCCCTCATCCACGGTGCTGGGGCGTGCCACCAGCGCTATCGCCCAGCACCAGTGCCATCACCAACAGAACGACGGCGGCACGTGACATGGTGCGCCACTGCCGAAATAATCTCGATGCGGTTTCGGTGTTGAGATCGTCATCCAAACTGAACGTCCGCACGGATCCTGAGTCGTTATGCCTGCGTTTTGCGGACGCCAATACCATGATGGCGATGACGGCCAATGACGCAATCAGGCCTGCAAGGCCTACCCACGGCCAGTGCCATGACAATTCCATTCATCGCCACCTTTCCACAAGATTGGCAACCCACTCTCCAGCCTGTTCAACCGTGGCCTCTCTGGCCGTGTGATTGCGTTCGGCATCCGCGAATTCCGGCGGATACAATGCCTCGATGGTCTGCCTGAGCAGGGTGAGCCCATGCTGGTTGCCGGTCGTGCGAGGTGTCGCTTCAATATCGGTGAGCGTCTGATTGCGCACGTCGCTGCCGGTGGCCGTGGAGACGAAATCTCTGGCGATCGATGCGAGCAGGGCGAACGCTTCCTCTCTTCCGAGATCGCCGTTGGCATGACGGTCCACCACATCGTTGATGCGTTCATGCCATATCGACGTGCCCGTCGATGCGTCGTGACGTCCGCGATTGGTTTTCTTCGTTGGCTTGAGAGTTGGTTTCGACAGCCATACCACCAAGACGACAAGTGCCACGGCAAGGATGAGGCATACCGCGACAACGATGCCCAGCCCCGTTTCGATATGAATCGGGTCCAGTGTGTCGAAATCGTTGCGAGACAAGGCGATGTGATTCATGCTTTGCCTCCCAAGGTGAGTGAGGACGGTGCTTTGAGCTGATTGCGTGTGGAGCGAGATAGGGATGCGGATACCATCCGTACGAATTCCCGGAACATACGTTCGCTTGAATCGGCACGGATCACTGTGGAACCGCAACGATTCAGCTCATGTCTGATGGACGCGGACAGATATTCGCGATGCGTGCGAACCTCCTGCGCCGTTTTGCCGGTGCGCAGGAATGCCGGAATGCGGCGGTCGCTGCCCGCGTCGAATACGTCGCGCGCATGGCTATTGTCGAACGGATTAATGGTTGCGACATCGATGAGCACCATCGGATGGGTCCTTGCGATCCTGCGAATGGACTCCACATGACGTTCCTTAAGTGCGTGCTCATCGGTGGCGATCACCACCAACGCATCCCTGTCGCGAATGCGACGGGCGTACTCCAGCAAAGCGTCGATATTGCGAGGTTTGTTCCAATCACGCTGCAGCGCATTGTCCAACGTCTGTTCGAATTGCGTAAGTCCGCCATTGAATGGCACACGGGTGATCGAGCCTGAATCGCCGAATACTATGGACACTTCGTCACCACGACGCAGGCTGAGCGCCGCGAACATGCATAGGGCGTTGGCTGCGACCTGATGAACCTGTTCGCCGGAAACGCAGGTACCGGTCATTTCCTGTCCGACATCGAGCAAAAGCCAGGCGCGTGAAGTGGATGGGCGTTCGCGCTGCACCACCATGGGGCGGCCCACACGGGCGCTGGTCTTCCAATCAATCCGTTTTGCCTCGTCTCCAGGCTCATAGATGCGGATATCCATGACATCGTCGGCGCCGAAACGCTTGTCTGATGCGTGCGCACCCTCAAGAATACCGAGCGCCTTGCGAACAGTCGGCAGGCTCAACGTGGTTCCGAGGGCTTCGATCTTACTGCGGATCGGATCTTCGGAACGAATTGCGTCGATCATGGAACGGGAACCGCCTGAACGATCGAGTCCACGACCTGATCGCTGGTGACGCCGTCGGCAAGGGCCTCGAACGTGAGCAGGATGCGGTGGCGAAGCACTTCATGTGTGAAGGCTTTGACGTCTTCCGGAATCACATAGTCGCGGCCTTGCATCAACGCGTTGGCCTGTCCGATGCGAGTCAGCGCGATGGACGCGCGTGGCGAGGCTCCGAGACGCACTAGTGTGGACAATCCCTGCACCGGCTTGGTGCCGGCTCCTCGGGATGTGGCAGTGATATCGACCGCGTATTTCATGATTGCGTCGGACACATGCACGCGACGGGCCGCGGCGCGCAGGAATTCGACATCGCTGATGGACACGACGTCACCGGTGAGCGTTCGTGAATCAAAAGTGTCGGAGCCGCGGTGGGTGAGCATGGTGAGCATGCGCTGTTCCTCCTGCGCGGTCGGATACGTCATGACGGCTTTCATCATGAAACGGTCCATTTGCGCCTCAGGAAGGTTGAACGTGCCTTCCTCCTCGATTGGATTCTGTGTAGCGATGACCATGAACGGTTTCGGCAGTGCGATGCACTGGCCGCCGATGGTGGTGGCTCCTTCGGCATGGCTTCAAGCATGGCCGATTGGGTTTTTGCGTTTGAACGGTTGATTTCGTCGAGCAGCACGAAGTTGGCGTGGATCGGGCCGATCTGCGTGGAGAACTTCTGCGTCGCGAAATCGAAGACCTGGGTGCCCACCAGATCGGATGGCATCAGATCAGGCGTGCATTGCACTCGCTTGAACGATCCGGACACGGAAGTCGCCAGCGTCTGCGCGGCCGTGGTCTTGGCCAGACCCGGTACGGATTCGATGAGAATATGTCCGCCTGCCACCAGCGTGGTGATCAGCGATTCACGCAGGTTGTCCTGTCCAACTAGGGTCTGCGCGAAGCGTGCGCGGATGCACGTGCCGAGCTGTTTCGCCCGGTTGATGTCCTCTGGGGGCAACGTGCTCGGTTTGGTGACGGCCGGCATTGGAACGGGGGTTGGTGTCGGTACCGGATTCTTCGGAGGGAATAAAGCCATAGTTGCTACTGTAACGGGTCAAGCTGACGGGAGGGACCAGTCCACAGGCTTCTCGCCTGCGGCGATGAGCGCTTGGTTGGCGCGGGAGAACGGTTTTGAACCGAAGAATCCGTATCGCGCGGACATAGGACTCGGATGAGGTGAGGCGATAATATATGCGTTGGTGAGCAGCGGTCCCAGCGTCTGCGCCTTGCGCCCCCACAGGATGGCGACCAAGGGTTTGATGCTGCCATCGGGATTGCGGCGGTTGTTAAGCGCTTTGATCGCCGCGTCGGTAACGATCTCCCACCCCTTGTCCTGATGGCTGCCGGGCTTGCCCGCTTCGACGGTCAGGCATCTGTTGAGCAGCATAACGCCTTGATTCGTCCAAGGCGTCAGATCGCCGTTCGTGGGCATGGGTACGCCGAGGTCATCCGTCAGCTCCTTGTATATATTGGTCAGACTACGAGGAATGGGCTGGACATCGGGCGCCACGCAGAAGCTCAGTCCCACCGGATGACCGGGGGTTGGGTAGGGGTCTTGG
>ENA-OQAR01000477-OQAR01000477.1-human-gut-metagenome-genome-assembly--contig:-NODE-477-length-12112-cov-2.558031_pt1 | contig 12112 bp, 18 predicted proteins | sample MGYA00242738_ERZ504533 | MGnify/ENA primary metagenome ERZ504533 (study PRJEB26092, sample SAMD00036276) | human gut metagenome | host: Homo sapiens | study: EMG produced TPA metagenomics assembly of... | reverse complement strand
TTAGCTTGATAACAATCAATGCGCTGACAGCAGCCGATTCAGTGATTATCCCTGTTCAATGCGAATATTTTGCATTAGAGGGCATCAGCAATTGCTGAATACCATTAAGATTATTAAATCGAAACTGAATCCTTCACTGGAAATAGAAGGCTTCCTGCTGACAATGTTCGATTCACGTCTGCGTCTGGCCAACCAGATTTATGATGAAGTGAAACGCCATTTTCAAGAATTGGTATTCAAGACAATTATACAGCGTAACGTCAAACTGAGCGAAGCTCCCAGCCACGGCATTCCTGCAATATTGTATGATGCCGACTCTACCGGAGCCAAGAATCATTTGGCATTGGCACAAGAAATTGTAACACGTAACAGTAAGTAAACAATGGCAGTACAGAAGAAATTTGCTTTAGGACGCGGGCTTGACGCACTGATCTCGACTGAAGAAGTAAAGACAGCCGGCTCATCTTCTATCAACGAGATAGAACTGAGCAAAATATCCGTCAACCCTAACCAACCGCGTCGTGAATTTTGATCCGGTGGCGTTACAGGAGTTGGCCGACTCTATTGCCGAATTGGTATCATCCAACCCATTACGTTGCGTCAACTGAGTGAAGACTCTTACCAGATCATAGCCGGAGAACGTCGTTACCGTGCCTCCATACAGGCAGGACTTAAATCTATTCCGGCATACATCCGCACAGCCGATGACGAGAATGTAATGGAAATGGCGTTGATTGAAAATATTCAGCGTGAAGATTTGAATTCATTGGAGATTGCACTGGCTTATCAACATTTATTGGAACAATATGCATTGACACAGGAACGGCTGAGCGAACGTGTAGGGAAAAAAACGTACCACTATCGCCAATTATCTGCGCCTGCTGAAACTTCCGGCCCAGATTCAAGTAGCATTGAAAAACCGCGAAATAGACATGGGACACGCCCGTGCCTTATTGTCCTTAGATGATCCTAAGACCCAAATACGTATCTTTAATGAAATACAGTCACAAGGCTATTCTGTCCGTAAAGTGGAAGAAATTGTCAAGGCACTGAGCAGTGGCGAGACAGTGGACAGCGGTGGGAAGAAGATCAAACCGAAAGGCTCCAAATTATCCGAGGAATACACTTTGCTGCAAAGCCACCTCTGCGGATTCTTCGGTTCGAAAGTACAGCTATCATGTACAGCCAAAGGAAAAGGCAAGATCAGTATTCCGTTCAACAACGAAGAGGACTTGGAACGAATCATGGAAATACTGGATTCACTGAAAAAGAAAGAATAAAGCGTTATTACTACATTGAAAAGAAGAACATCCACATATAAACTGTTTACATTCCTGCTTTTATGCCTTATGATGGCTGGAAGCATGAATGTTCACGCCCAAAAGGCACGCAACCGCCGTATGGGTATAAAGACAGATTCTATTATACAAGTCAAAGATTCACTTGTCATTGACAGCCTGAAACTGCTGGAAGAACGGCAAAAGATAGAAAATATGGAAGCACCTGTTGATACTGCCGCTTTAGTCCGTAAAAATGATTCCATACAGAAAGCAATGGCTGCCGAAACAAACCCCGGTTTATCCCGAACTCCAACCGTGCCATCTGGCTGGCGTTTGGTAATTCCCGGCGGAGGACAGATATACAACCGTAAATATTGGAAAACTGCCGATAGTATATGGTGGTTTTGTGGGATGTGCATATGCGCTGACCTGGAACAACAGAATGTACAAGGACTATTCTCAAGCCTATCTGGATATTATGGACGATGACCCTGATACCAAAAGCTACGAAGACTCCTGCCTCATGGCATGAGCGCGGAAGGTATGGAGGACACCTTTAAAAAAACGAAAAGAATTTCTATCGCCGAAATCGGGATTTAAGCATATTCTGTTTTATCGGTGTATATATACTGTCTGTCATAGACGCATACGTGGATGCCGAACTATCTGATTTTGACATATCCAAAGACTTAGGTCTTCAAATACAACCTGTTATTTTTAATGACGGCCGGAGCAGGATACCTAATACAATAGGCCTGCAATGCAGCTTCAAATTTTTAATCGCATGAAAAACTTTTTTAATTGGTTTATTTACATTTATAGGAACAACGGGAATAAGCGCACAAACCCAAAGTATTACCGTTCACTCGCAAACTACAGGAAAAGAAGAAATTATTGATGTTCCTGAAAGTATGCAGTCAGAAATGGACAGTCTTTACTGGGACTGGCAATCTAAGAATCACATCACATTGGGAGAGAACTGCACAATGGCCTCTACCAACCCTGTTGTAAGTGATTCCATCTATATGGATCGTCTGTCACGTATTCCCTCTATCATAGAAATGCCTTACAATGAGGCAGTACGCAAATTCATTGATATGTATGCCGTCCGTCTGCGCAATAAAGTATCCTTTATGCTTGCGGCAACCAATTTTTATATGCCTATCTTTGAAGAAGCACTTGATTTATACGACCTTCCTCAAGACTGAAATATCTGCCGATTATAGAGTCCGCCTTAAATCCTGTCGCTGTTTCCCGCCAGGGAGCTACCGGCTTGTGGCAGTTTATGCTGGGTACAGGAAAAATATACGGGCTGAAGAACAATAGTCTGATAGACGAAAGACGGGACCCGGTCAAATCAACTTGGGCGGCAGCACGTTACCTGAAAGACCTGTACGACATCTATCAAGACTGGAATCTGGTATTGGCAGCTTACAACTGCGGGCCGGGCACTATCAACAAAGCCATACGCCGTGCCGGAGGAGCCACGGATTATTGGACAATCTACAACTATCTGCCCAAAGAAACCCGTGGGTACGTTCCTGCTTTCATAGCGGCAAACTACATCATGACCTATTATTGCGAACATGGCATCTGTCCCATGGAAACACAGCTTCCCAACGCTACAGACACCATTCACATTAACAAAGACCTCCACTTACAACAAGTGGCAGAAGTATGCAACATCAACCTAGACCAGCTTCGCAGCCTGAACCCCCAATACAAAAAGGATATTATTCCCGGTCAACAGCGAGTTGTGCGCACTTCGTCTGCCCAATAACTTTGTCAGTACTTTCATTGACCGCCAAGACAGCGTGTTCGCTTATAAGCCCAATGAATATCTGACCAAAAGAAAAACGGTAGCCATCAAGGAAACAACCAGTAGCAGAAACCGCTCATCCAAGGGAACTCTTTATCATAAAATCAAACAAGGAGACACATTGGGAGGAATTGCTGCCAAATACCACGTATCCATCAGCCAATTACGTAATCTAAACGGTATAAAGGGCAATAATATCAGAGCCGGAAGAAGTTTGCGGATCAGATGATTGATAAAAATACAGATTTAACACTATACATTTTCTGAAAATACTTGCTTGAATATGTTTTTTGTATATTTTGCAGTATAGATTATAGGAGGCAAAGATATGACGGATGAAAAGCAGACTCAGGAACAGGCGGATGAGGAAATGATAAACCAAGGGTTTCAGGAACTTTTGGACAGTTATCTAGCGACCAAGCACCGCAAAAAAGTAGAAATCATCACAAAGGCATTCAATTTTGCCAAACAAGCACATAAAGGAGTAAAAACGACGCTCGGGTGAACCATACATCATGCATCCCATAGCCGTTGCTAAAATTGTATGTACCGAAATAGGACTGGGATCAACTTCCATTTGTTCGGCTTTACTGCATGATGTGGTTGAAGATACAGACTACACTGTGGAAGACATTGAAAATCTGTTTGGTCCTAAAATCGCACAGATTGTAGATGGCCTGACTAAAATATCCGGCGGCATATTCGGAGACCGGGCTTCCGCACAAGCGAGAATTTCAAGAAATTGCTACTGACCATGAGTGATGACATCCGGGTTATCCTCATCAAAATAGCCGACCGTCTGCATAATATGCGTACGCTTGGCTCCATGCTTCCCAACAAGCAATACAAAATTGCCGGAGAAACCTTATACATCTATGCGCCATTGGCTAACCGCTTGGGGTTAAACAAAATAAAGACAGAACTGGAAGATCTCAGTTTCAAATATGAGCATCCGGAAGAATATGCACAGATAGAATCCAAGCTACAAGAAACACAAGCGGAACGCGAAGAAGTATTCCGTGAATTTACAGCACCTATCCGCGCACAACTGGACAAAATGGGTATCAGTTATCAATTGATAGCACGAGTAAAATCCCCTTATTCCATTTGGAACAAGATGCAGACCAAGCATATCACATTTGAAGAAATATATGATATCCTGGCTGTCCGTATCATCTTCTGTCCCAAAAATCCGGAAGAAGAACTCAACGAGTGCTTTAACATATACGTATCCATATCCAAGATTTATAAACCGCACCCAGACGCTTGCGCGACTGGGTAAGCCATCCTAAAGCCAACGGCTATCAGCACTTCACGTAACTCTGATGAGCAACAAAGGCCAATGGATAGAAGTGCAGATACGCAGCGAGCGGATGAATGATGTAGCCGAACAAGGCTTTGCCGCACACTGGAAATATAAAGAAGGCGGAGGCAGTGAGGACGAGGGCGAACTGGAAAAATGGCTGCGTACCATCAAGGAAATTCTGGATGATCCGCAACCGGATGCCATGGACTTTCTGGATACCATCAAACTGAACCTGTTCGCTTCTGAAATATTTGTCTTCACTCCGAAAGGTGAAATCAAAACGATGCCGCAAAACTGTACGGCACTGGATTTTGCATTCTCCATCCATACATTCTTGGGCAGCCATTGCATCGGAGCTAAAGTCAACCACAAGCTGGTGCCCTTGAGCCACAAACTGCAAAGCGGCGACCAGGTGGAGATTCTTACTTCCAAATCACAACATGTACAGCCTTCGTGGATAAACTTTGCCACCACTGCAAAAGCCAAGGCTAAGATACAGGCCATACTGAAACGCGAACAGCGAGGTATGCAGCAGGCCGGTGAGGAAATGTTACGGGAATTCTTCTCCAGGGAGGGAGTAGAGTACACTCCCGAAAACATACGAAAGATCTGTAATCTGCATACCCTCAAGACACAGGAAGAATTGTTTGCAGCCATCGGATTCAAAACAATCATTCTAGGAAGAAAACGATAAAAAACGAACTGAAAGACAAACCGGTTTCCAGTAACTGGAAAAAGTATATCTCTTTTCGCTTTCGGAGGCAGCAAGACAAACAAGGAGAAACCGACAGAAGAGAAGGTTCCCCTACCAAAGATAGACAGCAAGAAAATATTGAAACTGACTCCCGAAGCTATCCAAAAGAACTATGTGATAGCAGAATGCTGCAAACCTATTCCGGGAGATGACGTTTTGGGATATATAGGCGACAATAATCGTATCATCATCCACAAACGCCAATGTCCGTTGGCTACCAAACTGAAGAGCAGTTACGGCAACCGCCTGTTGGCTGTCCAATGGGAGACTGGAAAATCCTTGTACTTTCCTGTAAATATCTACATAAAAGGTATTGACCACATCGGTCTGTTAAACAAGGTAACAGAAATCATTTCACAACAATTGAATGTAAATATCCACAAGTTGAATATTGAAAGTAACGATGGTATCTTTGAAGGAAGAATACAGCTATTTGTGCACGATGTGGATGATGTAAAATCCATCACTACCAACCTAAGGAAAATAGATGAGATAAAACCGTCACCCGTATCGAAAAGTTCGAAGACCAGCCGAATTAACCAATACCAGTTTCACCGCAGATTACACTGATTTGTCCATAACGATTATCTGCAACTCGTTTTTAATCCGTGCAATCTGTGGTGAATATTCTTAAGTCAGGTAATCCAGTTCTTTACGCATACTGACCAATTCCTCACGTATCAGTTTTCAATCTGTCCAAAATCTCCGTAGTACGGATAGTGGTTTCCCTGTTCATCTTCAGTTTCTGCTTGGCTCCCTGTAAAGTCATCCCTTTCTCTTTCACCAGATGATAGACCAGCCGGATATTCTCAATATCCTCTTTACGATACTGACGGACATTCCCTCCCGCCTTCTTGGGCGAAATAATAGGAAATTCCTTTTCCCAATAACGCAACAAGGATTCATTTACATCAAACATCTTCGCCACTTCCCCAATGGAATAGTAAAGTTTCAATTCTTTATTCGGATTATAGGCCATGGTAAATTAAAATTAAGAATTAAAAATTCACGGCTAGTCAAATACCTTACCGTGATTGGCTGCAATCTGTATCATCTTGTCATAATCTTCCGCACTCAAATCCATGAAATAATAATTCACAGGATTCTGCACTTTTCCTTTCACGTGCACTTCATAGTGCAAGTGCGGCCCGGTACTCTTGCCCGTATTTCCTACCTCCCCTATCACTTCCCCACGTACCACCTTTTGCCCCGGGCGAACCTTATACTTGCTTAAATGTGCATACCAAGTCACATACCCGAAACCATGATCCACCTGGATCAGATTTCCATAACCGGTTTCCCATCCCGCCTTTACCACCGTTCCGTCTCCCGTAGCATAAACAGGAGTACCTATATTGGCAGAGAAATCCATTCCCGCATGAAACTTGGCTGTTTTATAAATAGGATCTATACGTACACCGTAACCTGAAGCCGTCTTCTTCAAATTCTTATTGGATACCGGCATTATGGCCGGAATACATTTCAGCATCTCGTCATGATTCTTGCACAAATCCACCACCTCGTCAAAAAGACTTGGACTGGATATAAAGCTGCCGGTTCAACATATCCAGCTTCTGAGTGGTATTGATAACCAGATCGGCATTCGCCATATCCCGCAACTGTTCATAGCGGTTTGTCCCCCATAACCGGCCTTACGGACTGCATCCGATACAGGATCGGCCTGCAACACCACCCGATACAAATTATCATCACGCTGCTGGATATCCTGCATCACCCCCATAGCCTCATCCAGACGATGGGACAACACATTATACTGGGCCAGCAAACGGGTATTCTCTATACGGAGCTCCTTCTCGGACGGAGAACCAAAGATCAATAATAAGATAATGAAACTGCCTGCCCCCAAGCCCATTCCCACAAACAAACGGCGCAAGATGCTTAAGGCACGCTGCCTCACTGTGGGGTAAATGCGGTCATAAGTTCGGGTCTAGGATTATAAATATAGTAGACTTTACGCATCTAATTCTGCTTTTTGAAGTTTTTTAATGCACAACACATCAATATTTTGCACAATTCTTGACGACAAAAATAATAAAACCAATTATCTTTGCAAATCCTTTTTGAGAATATTAACTAGAAGACAATATATTATAAGCGACATGATGACAGCTAAAGAAATTAGAGATTCTTTCAAAAGCTTTTTCGAGTCGAAAGGACACCAGATTGTCCCATCGGCTCCGATGGTCATTAAAGATGACCCCACATTGATGTTCACCAATGCAGGTATGAACCAGTTCAAAGACATTATTCTGGGCAACCACCCGGCCAAATACAAAAGAGTCGCGGACTCACAAAAAATGTTTGCGTGTAAGCGGCAAGCACAATGACCTGGAAGAAGTGGGACATGATACCTACCACCATACTATGTTCGAAATGCTGGGCAACTGGTCTTTCGGAGATTACTTCAAGAAAGAAGCTATCGGCTGGGCATGGGAATATCTGGTAGATGTACTGAAAATAGATCCGAAAGATCTGTATGCCACCGTATTCGAAGGAAGTCCCGAAGAAGGACTGGAACGGGACAATGAAGCCGCCTCTTACTGGGAACAGTTCCTGCCGAAAGACCATATCCTCAATGGCAACAAACATGACAATTCTGGGAAATGGGTGATACAGGTCCTGCGGCCCGTGTTCTGAAATCCATATCGACTCACGTTCGGAAGAAGAAAAAGCTCAAATCCCCGGCAACCAACTGGTAAATAAGGATCATCCGCAAGTAATCGAGATCTGGAATCTTGTATTCATGCAGTTCAACCGCAAAGCAGACGGTTCACTGGAAGGTCTTCCTGCCAAAGTGATCGATACCGGTATGGGATTCGAACGTTTGGTGCGCACACTGCAAGGCAAGACATCCAACTATGACACTGATGTGTTCCAACCGATACTGAAAGCCATTGCCGAAATGGCAGGAACCACCTATGGCCAAGACAACCAGAAAGATATCGCCATGCGCGTTATAGCCGACCATATCCGTACCATCGCATTCTCAATCACCGACGGTCAGTTGCCCAGTAACGCAAAAGCCGGCTATGTAATCCGCCGTATCCTCCGCCGTGCCGTCCGTTACGGATATACTTTCCTGGGACAGAAACAAGCATTCATGTACAAGCTGCTGCCTGTATTAATTGAGAATATGGGCGAGGCCTATCCAGAGTTGAACGCACAAAAAATACTGATCGAGAAAGTGATCAAAGAAGAAGAAGAATCTTTCCTGCGCACACTGGAAACAGGTATCCGTCTGTTGGACAAGACTATGAACGATGCCAAAGCTGCCGGGAAAAAAGAGATCAGCGGTGTGGATGCCTTTACATTATATGACACTTTCGGTTTCCCCCTCGACCTGACAGAACTGATTCTCCGAGAAAACGGCATGACTGTAAACGAAGAAGAGTTCAACGCCGAAATGCAGAAACAAAAAAGAACGCGCCCGTAACGCGGCAGCCGTTGAAACTGGCGACTGGATCACCATAAAGGAAGGTGACACCCACTTTGTAGGTTATGACTTTACCGAATATGAAACCAGCATCCTGCGCTATCGCCAGATCAAGCAGAAAAACCAGACACTGTATCAAATTGTACTGAGCGATACTCCTTTCTATGCCGAAAGTGGTGGTCAGGTAGGTGATACAGGGGTGATCGTAAGCGAATTCGAAACCATTGAAATCATTGACACCAAGAAGGAAAACAACCTTCCTATCCATATCACCAAAAAAACTGCCCGAACACCTTGACGTTCCGATGATGGCTTGTGTAGATACAGAAAAACGTGCCGCCTGTGCCGCCAACCACTCTTGTACTCACTTGCTGGACGAAGCGTTGCGCCAGGTATTAGGAACTCACGTAGAACAAAAAGGTTCTTTGGTGACTCCTGAGTCATTACGTTTCGACTTCTCTCACTTCCAGAAAGTGACTGACGAGCAACTTCGTGAAGTGGAACATTTGGTAAATGCCAAAATCCGTGAGAACATCCCTTTGACGGAATACCGCAATCTTCCTATCGAAAAGGCAAAAGAACTGGGTGCTATTGCTTTGTTCGGTGAAAAATACGGTGATGAGGTACGTGTTGTCCAATTCGGAAACTCTATTGAATTCTGTGGAGGTACCCACGTTCCGGCTACAGGCAAGATCGGTATGGTCCGTATTATCAGCGAAAGCTCTGTTGCTGCCGGTGTGCGCCGTATCGAAGCTATCACGGGTGCCAAAGTAGAGGAATTGATGGATACGGTCCAAGATACGCTGAATGACTTGAAGGCATTGTTCAACAATGCCCCCGATCTGAAGTCGCCATCCGCAAGTATATTGACGAAAATGCAGGATTGAAGAAGCAGGTGGAAGAGTTCATGAAAGAAAAGGCGCCGCACTGAAAGCCAGACTGGTAGAGAATGCCAAAGAAATAAATGGTGTGAAAGTGGTGAAAACCATCATTCCGATGTCTGCCGACGTAGTGAAGATATTGCCTTCCAGCTGAAAGGTGAGATTCCTGCCAATCTGTTCGTTGTAATAGGTAGTGTGGACAACAACAAACCGATGCTGACTGTCATGATTAGCGAAGACCTGGTAAAAGCCGGACAGAATGCAGGCAAACTGGTCCGTGAAGCAGCCAAACTGATTCAAGGCGGCGGCGGTGGTCAGCCCCACTTCGCAACGGCAGGCGGTAAGAATCCCGACGGTCTGAATGCGGCTGTTGATAAAGTGATAGAGCTGGCTGCATTGTAATCTATTCGAATTTCGTCCATATTTCGTATATATCAAAACTCCGCCATCTGGTCTGAAAGCCGATGGCGGAGTTTTTTTTATCTGGTTTACTAAGCCTTTTCTTCTTTATGGATAAGGGAAATAAAAAGGAAGATTTCTATCTCCCAAGCCTTTGGAGTTATCTCCATAGCCTTTGGAGTTATCTCCATAGCCTTTGGAGTTATCTCCATAGCCTTTGGAGTTATCTCCATAGCCTTTGGAGTTAACTCCATAAGCTTGGGAGTTAACTCCAAAGGTTATGGAGATAGAATACAAACGTTCAAAAAGGCTTAGCCATAAAGAAAAAAACATTAACCAAACGGTTGAAAACATATCATCAGTCATTAACACCTCACTGACTGCCCGCTCATTCCGTCTGCTCCTTCGGCCAGTTCACTAGATACAGAATTTCCGTAGCACGGGTGAAAGCCGTATACAGCCAACGGAAATAATCCGGAGTCAACATATCCTCCGTCATATAACCCTGATCCAAAAAGACCCGTTTCCACTGGCCACCCTGCGCTTTGTGACAAGTAACGGCATACGCATATTTCACCTGCAAGGCATTGTAATGAGGATCGGCTTTCATTTTCTTCATCCGCTCACGTTTCACTGTTATATCAGCATAATCCTCCAATACCGAATAAAATAACCTGTCATTCAATTCTTTAGGCAGTGCGGGTGTTTCAGTATGCAAGGTATCCAACAAAAGTTTCACCTCCAGTTCCATACCATCATAGTCGGGGAACGCCAGCACCACATCGGCAAAACGAAAGCCGTATGCCTCACGCACCCGACGGACACGGCGAACCACAGCTATATCTCCATTGGCTATAAAAATCAATCTCCTTACAACCCTCCGTCCAAAAATAGTTATTCTTCGCCACCATCAGCAGGTCACCGCTGTTCAGCTCATCCTCCCGAAACAGAATCGTATTCCTAATTCCCTTATTATAAATATTCGCCCGTTTATTGGAACGGCAGACCACAATCGTTTCGTCCATACCTGCCTGACCGTAACAATCATTGATTACCTCAATCAGCTCACTACCAGAAACCATCCGGATATCCGAACCCTTCCACACGGACAGAAGGCAAAGTGAGAAAAATTTTCCTCGGATATGTAGCGGCGCAATTCTGTCGCATTCCAAAGAATCCCCGAATCATGCATCTGACGGACCACCTCAGTGAGCTGCGCCTCATATACTTCCATGCCATACCCGCGTAACTTATCGGCCGAAAGAGCCGGACTCTCCTCCTCTCCCACCGGAGGAAGCTGCGCCGTATCCCCTATCAGCATCAAACGGCAACCTGTTCCGGCATATACATATTGAATCAAGTCGTCCAGCAAACGCCCTGTACCAAAGACTGCCCCCGCCAATCCGTCATTAGCGATCATCGACGCCTCATCCACAATAAACAAAGTATGCTGATGCAAGTTATCATCCAAAGAAAAGTTATCCAGGTCATTTGAAAAGTTGCGCTGGCGGTAAATCTTCTTATGAATAGTATAAGCCGGATGCTGTGCATAATGTGAAAAGACTTTAGCCGCCCTGCCCGTCGGAGCAAGTAGAACACACTTTTGCTGTAACTGGTCCAAGGTCTTCACCAATGCCCCGATAAGGGATGTTTTACCCGTACCGGCATATCCCTTTAAGAGAAAAACCGAGTCCGATTGGTGGGAAAAGAGAAAATCTGCTAAAAATTTAACAGCTTTTTCTTGTTCTAAAGTTGGTTTTATATAGAAAATTTCCCTTAATTTGCTGCACTAAATAACTATTAATCATAATTGCGTAATAAAAAGTTCCTTGAACTGTGCGTTATTAGATTTATTTGTTTTTATTTTTGCGATGCGAATATAAACTAAAAAAAACACATATTTATCATGAAAACAGTTATTAATATTGTATTGGCTGCTTGCGTTATCGGTTTGATATACGTTTGCTACGGCAGTATCATGGGACCGATCAACTTCGATGACGCTAAAAAAGACTAGAGAGAAACAAGTTATTGCACGCTTAATTGACATCCGTAAGGCACAGTTGGAATACCGCAACCTGCACAACGGACAATACACTGCAAGTTTCGACACCTTGATTGATTTTCGTCAAAACTGCAAAAACTTCCATTTGTAAAGAAAGAAGGAGTTTTGTCTGATACGCAACTGGAAGCTGGCATGACTGAAAAGAAAGCTATGG
>ENA-OQAR01000476-OQAR01000476.1-human-gut-metagenome-genome-assembly--contig:-NODE-476-length-12127-cov-2.839667_pt1 | contig 12127 bp, 17 predicted proteins | sample MGYA00242738_ERZ504533 | MGnify/ENA primary metagenome ERZ504533 (study PRJEB26092, sample SAMD00036276) | human gut metagenome | host: Homo sapiens | study: EMG produced TPA metagenomics assembly of... | reverse complement strand
CGCCAGAGGCTCCTTCTTTGAGACAGACTCCCCGGCCGGGGGAGGTGGCACAAAGTGCCAGAAGGGGAACAGCTGGCATCACGCAAGTGATGACTGAAGGAGTTTTCTTATTTCAGTTCCTTTGCGGCCACGTCCAGAGCTACCTCAATGACCTTGTCCATGTCATAGTACTTATACTCGCCCAGACGGCCGCCAAAAATCACGTCCGGCTCCGCATCGGCCAGCTTCTTGTACTCGGCATACAGGGCACCGTTCTTCTCGTCATTGAGGGGTAGTACGGCTCGTCGCCCTTCTTCCACTCAGCGCTGTACTCGCGGCTGATGACCGTTTTGGGCTGGGTGCCGAACTCAAAGTGCTTGTGCTCGATGATGCGGGTGTAGGGAGTTTCCGCATCGGTATAGTTGACCACCGCGTTGCCTGATAGTTGTCGGTGTCCAGCACCTCGGTCTCAAAGCGGACGCTGCGGTACTGCAGAGCACCCAGCCTGTAGCCAAAGTAGGCATCCACCGGGCCGGTGTAGACCACCTTCTCGGCCAGAGCGTTCAGATTTTCGCGGTCGGCCAGATAGTCCACATTCAGCCGCACCTCGGTGCCGTCCAGCATCTTTTCCACCATGGCGGTGTAGCCGCCATTGGGAATGCCCTGATACAGTGCGTTGAAATAGTTGTCGTCGTAGGTGAAGCGCACCGGCAGACGCTTGATGATGAAGGCCGGCAGTTCGGTGCAGGGGCGGCCCCACTGCTTGCCAGTGTAGCCCTTGATGAGCTTTTCGTAGATATCGGTGCCCACAAGGCTGATGGCCTGCTCTTCCAGATTCTGCGGGTCGGTGATGCCTGCTTCCTTCTTCTGCTCTTCGATCTTGGCCTTGGCTTCGGCAGGGGTAACAACGCCCCACATCTTATTAAAGGTGTTCATATTGAAGGGCAGGTTGTAAATCTCGCCGTGGTAGTTTGCCACCGGGCTGTTGGTGTAGCGGTTGAACTCTGCAAACTGGTTCACATACTGCCACACAGCCTTGTTGTTGGTGTGGAAGATATGTGCACCGTAGCGGTGGACGTTGATTCCCTCCACCGGCTCCGTGTAGATATTGCCTGCAATGTGGCTGCGCTTATCGATCACAAGGCACTTCTTGCCTGCCTTTTTTTGCTTCCTGTGCAAAGACCGCGCCATAAAGGCCGGCACCAACGATCAGGTAATCGTACTGTTTCATGGGTGTGATCCTCTCTGTTCCGTTTATTTTCCTTCTACATCGCCCTTTTTCTGCGATGCATAGTATTTGTCGATGGCACCTTCGATGCGGGCACGGGCTGCTTCCGGCGTGATATGCTTGAGCTGTGCTGCTGCCATGGTCTGGTGGCCGCCGCCGCCCAAAGATTCCATGATCACCTGCACGTTCACGGCACCCAGACTGCGGGCCGAGATGTTCACGCCTGTGCCCACCTGCACTGCCACAAAGCTGGCATCCACGCCCTGAATGGTCAGCAGATCGTTTGCCGCCTGTGCAATGGCCACGCGGGCTTCCGGTGCCACCTCGCCGCTGACGGAGATCGCGCAATTTTTTGTACATGCGTGCTTTTTCCACCAGATCAGCTTGGCATTGTACTCCACCATGGTCACATCGAACAGCTGGCGCACCCGCTCCGTCTCCGCGCCATAGCGGCGCAGCGCAGCGGCAGCTTCAAAGGTACGCACACCGGTGTGCAGGGTAAAATCGCGGGTATCCAGCATGATGCCGGACAAAAGGCCCTCGGCCTCCACACGGTTGGGCTTGTCGTCGCGCTCGCCCACGTACTGCAAAAGCTCCGTGACCAGCTCACTGGCCGAGGAAGAATACGGCTCATGGCAGACCAGCGCCGGGTTCTCGATGTAGCCCACACCCTTGCGGTGGTGGTCGATCACGGCTACCTTGCCGCATTTTTTCCAGAATATCCTTGCTCTCCACAAGGCCCACCTGATATGTATCCACCACGATGCACAAGGTGCGCTTGGAGATGATGGGCAGTGCGTCCTTCGGGTCGATAAAGTCGTCCTTCTGCCTGCACGGCACAATGCATCGATCAGGCTGCCCGCAAGGGTAGCGTCACGCCGCACCGCGATCACCGCCGGGACATCGCATATTTTGCAGATGCGCAGCACGCCCTCGGCGGAGCCGATGGCATCCAGATCGCTCATGCGGTGGCCCATGATGACCACATGGTCGCTTCCTTGATCAGCTTTACCAGCTGATCGGCCACGATGCGGCTGCGCACCTTGCTGCGCTTTTCCACGCCGTGGCTCACGCCGCCGTAGAACGTAAAGCCGTCCGGTGTCATTTCAGCGGCCTGATCGCCGCCGCGGCCCTGCGCCATATCCAGCGCCTGCACGGCCATATCCTGGGCTTCCCGCAGGTCTTGGCCCCGCGGCCAATGCCGATGGACAGCGAAAGGTTCACGCTGGGATCCAGCGCACGGATCTTGTCCAGCACATCGTAGCCGCGGTTGGCGAACTGCTCCATCTGGCGCTCTTCCACCACAGCGATATAGCGGCCGCTGGCCACACGGCGCAAAAAGCCGCTGCCCCGGCCGATCATATCCTCCAGCGTGCGGTTGATGCCTTCCAGCAGGCGGGCACGCTCGCTGTCCAGCATGTCACCGAACACATCGTCGTAGCCGTCCACCAGAAACACCAGATAGCCCGGACGGCTGGCTTTGTATTCCGCCTCCACCTTGCGCAGGGCGGTTTCCTCGTTCAGCACCAGCAGGGTCATGCTCTCCGCATCGCCGGGCACCGTGGAGCTGTGTACGCTCCACATGCCGTCCGCGAGGGTCAGCAGCTGGCCCTCCTGCTTGCGGCACTGCTGCAGATCAAGGCCGGGCAGCACCTTCTGCACGCGGCTCACCAGCGCATCCTGCCCGTTCAACAGGCGGGTGCGGAACTGTGCATTGTACCACAGCACCGTCTCACCGGAAAGCAGCGCGGCCGGCTGAGAGAGCGGCTCCAGACTGAACTGCAGCTTGGAGCCTTCAAAGCTGCCGCCGCACATCCACCGGGCCACCCACTTGCGCAGCTGGCAGCGGAACAGCACCACCACAGCGCCCCACAGCACCACCAGTACCAGCAGCGCCGGCCATGCCGTGGGCCGCTGGATCAGCAGCACCAGCACCAGCAGGCCGCACAGCACGGCCAGACTGGCGGTGAGCATCTCCAATGTCCATCTTGGTTTTTGTTTCATCAAATCTCCTGCCTTCCGCCGCATTGTTTGCGGTAGCGTGCCCGGATCAGACCTCCATCAGGATGGGAAGGATCATCGGGCTGCGCTTGGTGCGCCGATAGATATAGCTGCTCAGTGCCTCGCGCACGCGGGTCTTGACGCTGTTCCAGTCGCGCACATGTTCATCCACGCAGCGGTCCAGCGCATTTTCCACGATGCTCTGTGCACCGTCCATCAGGCTCTCGTTCTCGCGCACATACACAAAGCCGCGGCTCACAAGGATCCGGGCCGGCCAGCACCTTGCCGGTCTTGCTGTCCACGGTGGCCACAATGATGACCAGACCGTCCTCGGACAGGTGCTTGCGGTCGCGCAGGACCACATTGCCCACGTCGCCCACGCAAGGCCGTCCACCATCACTGCACCGGCGGTGACAGGCTCGCCCAGCTTTATCTCGTCCTGGCTGAGAATGACATTGGAGCCGTTCTCCGCGATCAGAATGTTGCTGGTAGGGATGCCAAGGCTGGCAGCGGTGAGGGCGTGCTTTTTGAGCTGCTTGTACTCGCCGTGCACCGGCAGGAAGTACTTGGGTCTGGTCAGGGTGAGCATGAGCTTCTGTTCTTCCTGACAGGCGTGGCCGGAAACATGCACATCGTACATGCTCTCGTAAATGACCTCTGCACCCAGCAGCAGCAGACCGTTGACGATCTTGGTCACGCTCTTCTCGTTGCCGGGAATGGGATTTGCCGAAATGATAATGAAGTCGCCGGGGCCCACGCGCACCTGACGGTGGCTGCAGGATGCCATACGGGAAAGGGCACTCAAGGGTTCGCCCTGGCTGCCGGTGGTAATGAGCACTACCTGCTCCGGAGGTACTGGTTCAGCTCATCCACGCTGATGAGGGTGCCCTCCGGGATGTGCATATAGCCCAGCTCCTGCGCCATAGCGGTGTTGTTCACCATACTGCGGCCGCTGAATGCCACCTTGCGGCCATCCTCCACAGCCAGATCGATGATCTGCTGCACGCGGTAGATGTTGGAAGCAAAGGTGGCAATGATGATCCGCTTGTTGCGGGCACGGGCGAACAGATTGCGCACGCCTGCAGCCACCTTCTGCTCGGTGGCGGTAAAGCCCGGACGCTCGGAGTTGGTGGAATCGCTCAGCAGGGCCAGCACGCCGCGCTGACCGTACTCGGCCAGCGTAGACAGGTCGGTGACGCCGCAGGCCAGCGGGGTATAATCGATCTTGAAGTCGCCGGTCTGGATGATGGTGCCAGCCGGGCTGTCGATGGCAAAGGCCACCGCATCCGGGATGGAGTGGTTCACATGGATGGGCTCAATGGTAAAGCAGCCCAGCTTGATCTTCTGTCTGGGGGTGATCTCCACGAACTTGGTCCTACCTGCCAGACCGAACTCCTCCAGCTTGTTGCGGATCAGGCCGCAGGTCAGGCGGGTGCCATAGATGGGCAGGTCAAGTTTCTGCAGCAGATACGGGATGCTGCCGATGTGGTCTTCGTGGCCGTGGGTGATGAGCAGGCCCTTGATCTTATCCTTGTTCTGCACCACAAAGGTGAAGTCCGGGATGACCATGTCCACGCCGTACATGTCGCTGTCCGGGAACACAAGGCCGCAGTCCACGATGATCATGTCGCCGTTGCACTCGTACACGGTCATGTTCTTGCCCACTTCGCCCAGACCGCCCAGCGGATAGATGTGGATGGGCACAGCGGCCTCTCTGGGCTGCTGCGGGCGGCGGGGCCGACGGTTATAATAAGGGCGGCGGGTGGTGCGGGGGCGCTTTTCGCCCGTCTGCGCGGCGGGTGCGCCGGTGCTCTGAGCAGCAGCTGTTGCCTTGCTGCGTGCGGAATTATTGGTATTTTCTTTCGACTGTGCCATTCTGACCTCCAAAATAATTACAGCGCAGGCCGTCCCCGCTTGTGGGAACAGCCGCGCTGTGCATGGGAAGCACCTTGAAAAATCGCATCGGCTTCCGTTGGATGCACCGTATAGAATTTATTTCTCAGCGTGTTTTTTGCAAACCGCTGCCTGTTCCGTAAGAGGTTTTGTGCCAGATAGGTCCATCTGCTCGATGCGACCGTGGCTTTTCTGTTGGAACGCCCGGGCACACGCCTGCGGTGCGCCCCTATACGCATTTTGTTAGGATAAGTATAGTATTTCCCGGCGTTTTTGTCAATTCCAAGGTTTGGCAGCTCCGGCACGGAATATACATTCGCACTTGACAGAAGCCGGAAAATAGCGCTAAATAGAAGCAACTCATTTTAGAAGGAGAACCGCATGAAGCAGGTCGAAGTGTACACCGACGGCGCATGCAGCGGCAATCCCGGCCCGGGCGGCTGGGGTGCCGTGCTGCGCTACCGTTTTAACGGCAAAGTTTACGAAAAAGAGCTGAGCGGCGGCGACGACAGCACCACCAACAACCGCATGGAGCTGACAGCCTTTATCGAAGCACTGCGCCAGCTCAAGGAGCCGTGCGAGGTACGGCTGTGCTCCGACAGCCAGTATGTCATCAACGGGCTTCAGAAGGGCTGGGCCAAAAACTGGCAGCGCCGGGGCTGGAAAAAAGCAGATGGCTCCCCTGCCCTGAACCCGGATCTCTGGGCACAGGCACTGGAGCAGGAAGCCCGGCACAAGATCACCTACGTCTGGGTCAAGGGCCACGCAGGCCACCCGGAGAACGAACGCTGCGACCAGCTGGCCGTGGCCCAAAGCAAAGCACATGGCGGGAGGCAGGGAACATGAGCGACACATTTTTTGCCCGGCAGTGGGTTCGACACCTACGAGAGTCAGGATAAGGTTCTGGTGCAGATGGACGGCAGCAGAGAATGCGCCGTAGCTGTGCGCATTTTACAGCAGCAGGGCTTTGCCGTGGCGGGCGCTGCCGTGCGGCTGGCAGCAGAACAGACCGCCGATGCGGAAAGCGCTAAAAAGGCAGCAGAGGCCCTTGGCATCGAGTGCATCGTGCTGAACGCCGAAGCACTGGCCGGGCAGGACGCAGACGTTCTGGGCGAAGGCGGCACGCCGCTGTTTGCCGCCCTGCTGACGGCTGCAGACAAGCTTGGGATGCAATATGTGGCAACCGCTCACCGTGCCCGGGTGGAGACCGGTGCAGACGGCGTGCACACCGTCTGCCCGCCCGCAGGCACCGGCAGTGATGACAGCACGATTCTTGCAGCTTTGCCGCAGGAGACACTGGCACGGCTGATCTTGCCGCTTGGCGATTTTGCCCCGGAAGATGTGGCGGAGATGGCCGAGGATTTTAAAGTTTAACCGTACGTTTCAAATGGCCTCCGTTGCACTCTGGCCATATTCAGCGGAAACATTATTTTTATATTAGAATTCCGGAAAATCTGCGGATTTTCGGAATTCTTTTTTACAGGCAAGGCCGCTGCGACACACGGCATCTGCTGTTTTTGCTTCCTGCGGAAACAGCCGCACGGCGGCAGAAATGCAGTCTGCGGTTCGGACCCCATTCCTATGAAAATGGAAATCGGGAACATCCGCAGATGTTCCGATTTTCGCATTATCAATATAATTTCCGCTGAATATGCGCAGCGCACGCGGAACCATTCCAAATCGTTTTGTCAGTTCTGGGGGATGCACGATATCGCGCCCAATCCAAATCGCCGCGCTCCAAGCCGTGGATCAGTACCTCGGCAGTAGCAATGTTGGTGGCCATGGGAATGTTGTGCACATCGCACAGGCGCAGCAGTGTCATTTCGTTGGGTTCGCTGGGCTTTGCGTTGATGGGATCACGGAAGAACAGCAACAGGTCGATCTCATTGCAGGCGATGCGGGATGCGATCTGCTGGTCGCCGCCCTGCACACCGGCCAGAAAGCGCTGCACCTGTAAGCCGGTAGCTTCTGCGATCAGTTTACCGGTGGTGCCGGTCGCTACCAGTTTATGCTGGCTCAGGATGCGGCAGTACGCCGTACAAAACTGAACCATCAGCTCCTTTTTGGAGTCATGCGCAATGAGTGCAATCGTCATCCGTTACCCTCTCCTCTTCCTAAACGATTGGAACGCTTTTGTAAAAAAGTCCTTCGCCTAAAATGATATCACAAAATCCAATCTTTTACAACTGTTTTTATACAGAATATTCAATTTTGTTTTCTTTTCAGGGATGTTTCCATTCAAAACCCCGCTGCAGTGCCCTTTCCCGTGTCGGTTTTGTCTCCCGTTTTCAGTTCTCCGGCGCAATGGCATCGGGGTTCTGCTCGGTGTCTGCGGCGGGCTGCTGCTCGTCCTGCACGGCAGGCTGGGCTTCCCCTTCTGCTGCCGTTTCCGGCGCAGCGGTGTCTGCGGCGGGTGTCATCTGTGCAGGCTGGGCTGCGGCATTGCCGGTGGTCTGGCCTGCAGCGGCCTGCGCTGGGTCAGTGGTCTACGCCTGATCTTCCTGCTGGGCCTGCTCGGCTTCCTTTTCCGCTTCGGCCTGCTGGGCAAGGCTGCCATCCTTCAGGGCAAAATAGGCATTTGCAATATCCACCACCAGATCACCGGTACGGGCACCATAGCCTCCGTACTCAATGCTAATGCCAATGGCGATCTGCGGATCATCCGCCGGGAGGTAAGCCACCATCATGGCGTTCAGATAGTGCTTACCGGGCGCATAGGTCTCGCTGCGCTGAGGTGTACCGGTCTTGCAGGCGATCGGCACCGGATAGCTGGAAATTTTGCCGCTGATGGTGCTGGGCACCTGCTTCATGCCCTGCCGCACCAGCTCAAAGGTGTTGCCGGTGCCTTCGATCACATCCATGACCTCGGGCTTGGTCTCGCTGAGCACCTCGCCGGTGTTGGTGTCCAGAATGGCCTTGACGAAATGGGTGCGGTAACGGGTGCCGTTGTTGGCCAGCGTTGCCGCGTAGGTAGCCAGCTGGATGGGCGAGACCACCGTGTTGCCCTGACCGATGGCGGCCTGCACATCCAGCGATGCCGTATAGTTGGAGTCGCTCTTGGTGGTCAGACGGCCCACGGCCTCGCTCACCTCCACACCGGTGCGCTGGCCAAGACCCAGCTTGTAGGCATAGGCATCGTACACATCGCTGGTCAGACGGCGGCCAACATCATAGAAGAAGATGTTGCAGCTCCACTTGATGGCCGTTACCACATCGATGTTGCCGCTGTGGCCGTGGCGGGTACAGCGGGGGTGGTAATCCTTGAAGTAGTTGTACACGCCGTTGCAGTAAACGGTAGAATACTGGTTGATGAGGCCGCTGTCCAGTGCAGCCACCGCCACGGCGGGCTTGAAGGTAGAACCCGGCGTATACAGGCCCTGCAATGCGCGGTTGAACAGTGGCAGGCTCGGGTCGGAGCTGTACTCGCTGTAGTTAGCGGCATACAGGTTCTGGTCATAGCTGGGATAGTTGGAAGCAGCCAGCACACTGCCGTCCTTCACGTCCAGCACCACCACCGCACCGGCGGCAGCTTCATGGTGCCGGTATTGTACACGCGGTTGATCATATCAATGTTGTCCGCCAGTGCCTTGTCCACGGCACGCTGGAAGTTGCTGTCAATGGTCAGCTGCACGGTATGGCCCGGCTCCGGCACAGTGGTGAGCTTTGTATCCACGATCACGCCGTCCGAATTGCGGGTGATGGTCTCCACGCCGTCCTTGCCGCGCAGCTCGTCCTCATAAACGGATTCCAGACCAGAAATGCCCAGAACATCGTTCATGTTATAGCCTTTTTCCCGCAGCGGATAGGTCACCTGACCGTTGGAATCAGTCACCTTCCACTTTTCCGCCGTGATCTTGCCCACACGGCCCAGCACCGCCGGGATGATATCGCTCTGGTCGTAGCTGCGGGCGCTGGTTTCCACGATTTCCACACCCGGCAGCTGCAGGCTGTGTTCCTTGATGGTGGCCACCGCGAGGGTGCTCACGTTCTCCGCCATGACAAAATTGTTCACATTGGAGAACGCCTGCCGGTCCATCTCGTAGTGGATACCGGCCAGCACACGCTGCCATTCCGGCGAAAAATCCTGCAGATCGTTCTTTTCCACCAGCATTTCCATTACATCGTTGGCGGTGGCGTACTGCTGCAGACCAAGCGTTTCCTTCATGTCTGCCAGCTGCTTCTGGTCGCTGGTGGACGTGTCATCGTCCGTAAAGGCGTAATTGCCTGCTGCGTCCGCCTGACCGATCAGCAGCGTATCATTCCAGCTCTCGCCATTCGCACGCAGCAGCTCCACGATCTGCTGCAGCATGGTGTCCAGATCCCGGTCGCCCATCAGCAGTTTGTTGAGAACCACATTGTAGCTGGTGGTTGTGGTGGCAATGCGCCGCCCGGCGCTGTCCACGATATCGCCGCGGGCCGCCGTGACCGTAAAGTTATAGTCGGTGGTGTTGGTGGCCTTGGCCTTGAAGTCGTCGCCGTTGACCAGCTGCAGAAAGATCAGCCGCATCACGTACAGGCCCATGATAACACATGCCACTGCAATGAGCAGGATCATCCGGCGCGCAACGGTTTTTCGTTCGTTTTGGTTCATCCGCGTTTCCTCCGGCAGTTCAGACTACGCCGTTGTCGATTTTGAATGCGCTGTAAATGTGCCGCACCAGACTGAACAGCATCAGTGACGGCACCAGCGTCATCATGGCCGAAGGCAGCACAAAGGTCAGCCAGCGGCTCAGCGCCCAGCTGTAGCCGGGCATGTAGTAGAAGAACAGCCAGTCCAGCGAGAGCACCACAAGGGCCGTGCCGGTGCTGATGAGCGCAAAGTTCCATGTGCTGCCCTGCAGATACACCTGAACCAGCACCGAAAGCGCAAAGCAGAGCAACAGCAGTTCCAGCGCCAGCATACCCACGGTGCGCCCGGCGGTGTAGTCCCACAAAAGGCCGCTCACGGCACCAAACAGCGCACCTGCAAACTCGCCTTCATACACGGCCACAGCCAGACACAGCGGCAGAATGAACAGCGGCTTTGCCTGCCCCAGCTGGAGCAGGCCGGGGGTCGTCTGCAGTGCCGCGCACACAAACAGTGCCACCGCGTAGCAGACCCATTTCAGGATCTGGCTGCGGCTGCGCATGCGGCGTGATTCCATACAAATGCGCCCCCTTAATAGTCGGTAATAACGAATACGTGCTTGACCGTGCGCGGGTCTGCACCCGGGCGCACCACTGCAATGGAAGATTTGCCGCTGACTTCCGGCTCCACCTTCTGCACGGTTCCCACCAGCAGATCCGGCGGGAACACTCCGCCAAGACCGGTGGTGATCACCTGATCGCCCATCTTCGTCTCAGTGGCGCGTTCCAGATTGGTCAGCACGCACAGGCCGTCACCGGCATAATCGGTGCTGCCATTGATAATGCCGTTTTCCCGCGTGCGGGATACCACGCCCGCAGCGCTGAAGCTGGGGTGCAGAATGGTCATCACCTTGCAGCTGGTGGTGTCGGCTTCCACCACCATGCCGATCAGATAGCCCTTATCGCTGATCACGGCATCGTTCACGGCTGCGCCGTTCACCGTGCCGCAGTCCAGCGTAAAGCCTCCGAACTCATCCAGCGGGTCGCGGCCGATCACAAAGGCAGAAATATAGCTTGCTTCGGTGTTGGAATCCTGAATGCGGGCCAGTGCCTTGTAGGCTTCGTTCTCCGCCTTGATGCGGTCGTAGTCCACGATCTGCTGGCGCAGCTCAGCATTCTCCGCTTCCAGCTGTTCGTTCTGTTCCATGACCTCATCGATGCTGGTGTATTTTTCCCACACCGAGCCAATGCCGCCGCTCAGTGCCGATGTGACCTTCTGGAGCGGCATCAGCACCACGCCCAGCAGTTCCTGCGGGGCAGCAGTCAGCCGTCCGTTGGCACCGGCATAGGCCATGATTCCCACCAGAAACACCGCCACGGCTACCAGTATCTTAAATTTCCATGTGTCAAAAAAATCCTTCAAGGGAGTACCCTCCTGTTTCGGGTGGATGCCATGCCATAAGAAAAGCGCGGACAGCCCTGCCATCCGCGCAAGAGACATTGTTTGCAGCGGAAATCAGCGCAGACGCTGCGCAAAAGAGCCTTTTTCCGCAAGTGTGGGCCTTGCCCGTGTTACATGTGGCCGCCGTCGGTGTCCAGCACGTCATGCAGGACATCCACATGATCCAGCACCGCACCAGCACCCTTGGCCACGCAGTCCAGCGGGTCTTCCGCAATGTGTACGTCGATGCCGGTCTCGCTTTGGATCAGCTGATCCAGACCGCGCAGCAGTGCACCGCCGCCGGTCAGGGTGATGCCGCGGTCGATGATATCCGCACTCAGCTCCGGCGGGGTGCGCTCCAGCGTTTCCTTGATGGCGCTGGTGATCTTGACCAGGCATTCCAGCAGAGCTTCGCGCACATCCTCAGAGTGGACGACGATGTTCTTGGGCAGGCCGTCCACGAGGTTACGGCCCTTGATCTCCATGGTCATTTCGGGGTCCAGCGCATAGGCGGAGCCGATCTCGATCTTGATCTGCTCTGCAGTGCGCTCACCGATCAGCAGGTTGTACTTGCGCTTGATGAAGGCGATGATGGCCTGATCGAACATATCGCCTGCCATGCGCACGCTGCGGGAGGCCACGATGCCGCCCAGAGAGATCACAGCGATCTCAGCCGTGCCGCCGCCGATATCCACGATCATGCTGCCGGTAGGCTCGCTGATGGGCAGACCCGCACCGATGGCTGCTGCCATGGGTTCCTCAATGACGGACACCTGACGGGCACCGGCCTTCAGGGTAGCTTCGCGCACAGCGCGGCGCTCCACCTCGGTACGCCGGACGGGATGCAGATGACCACGCGGGGGCGGGAGAACATGCTGTTGCCGCATGCCTTCTTGAGGAAATTTTCCAGCATGTTGGTGGTGATGTCAAAGTCAGCGATCACGCCATCCTTCAGCGGACGCACAGCCACGATGCTGCCGGGGGTACGGCCAATGACAGCCTTTGCCTCGGCACCCACA
>ENA-OQAR01000475-OQAR01000475.1-human-gut-metagenome-genome-assembly--contig:-NODE-475-length-12131-cov-2.635871_pt1 | contig 12131 bp, 16 predicted proteins | sample MGYA00242738_ERZ504533 | MGnify/ENA primary metagenome ERZ504533 (study PRJEB26092, sample SAMD00036276) | human gut metagenome | host: Homo sapiens | study: EMG produced TPA metagenomics assembly of... | reverse complement strand
CATGCTTGTTACCATGCTGCACAGAGCATTAATGCCATAACCTTTTTTGCTTTCATATAATATTTCCTCCTTAAAATATATTATATAGTTTTTTATGTTCATACGCCGTTGCTACCCCTTGGCGTTTTCACATCTTTGATTATCGGGTGCTGTTCACATTTCTCTGTAAACAGCACCCTTACTTATTATACACACTTCTTAAATAATCAGTGTGCTGCTTTTTTCTCTTTCAGGATATCGATCAGAACGGCTACGATCAGAACGATACCAGTGATGATCTGCTGCCAGTTTGCCTGCAGGCCGATATATGGAAGACCTGTTTTCAGAAGCATGATGACGAAGATACCAACGAATGTACCGATCACGGAACCATATCCACCGGTAGCTGCTACACCACCAACGAATACACCACCGATAGCATCCATCTCAAGTCCGGCACCAGTACCAGGCTGTACAGTAGGTGTTACTGCTGCGTATGCGATTGCTGCAAGACCTGTAAACAGACCGCAGACAACGTATACCATTACGTGATAGAACTTTGTATTGATTCCAGAAAGGGCTGCTGCCTCTTTGTTGGAACCGATTGCAATTGTGTAACGACCGAATTTGGTGTGGTTCAGGATGTACTCCATAAGAAGAACCAGAATGATCATCCACAGGAAACCGAGCGGATAACGTGAAGCACTTCTTCCTGTACCAACGGTTACCTTGAAGATGCTGTGGAACCATCCACCCGGCTGTGTAAGTCCCGGCCAAGGTGTTGCACTGCAAAGAGATCCGGCACCACGGGTAATCATACATGTACAAAGCGTTGCAAGGAATGGCGGCAGGTTCATAACACCAATAAGTACACCGTTTAATGCACCAACTGCGATACCAAGTACGATACAGATGATCATAGCAAGTGCTACCGGGCAGTTGTTGTTTCTGATCAGTGTTCCTGCGATCAGTGCGTAAGCTACCATACCAGTTCCGATTGACAGGTCAACACCACCAGTGATAAGCGGGAATGTAACTCCGATCGCCATAAGAAGATCGTAATATGAGAAATCCAGCATACTCAGGATCGTGGTGTACTGTCTGAATTCTTTACTCAAGCCTGAGAATATCGCACACAGGACAATGATAACGAGCAAAACAATAAATCTCTGATCACTTAAAATACTTTTTTTCTTCTTAGTCATGACTTTCCTCCTTAATCGATATTCCGTGTGGCCTTGTCCATGATGTTTTCCTGGGTTGCCTCGGAGATATCAATACATCCGGTAACTTTACCCTCACACATGATGATGATACGGTCACTCATTCGGAGAACTTCCGTCATCTCAGAAGAAATCATGATAATGGATTTTCCTTCTGCTGCCAGTCTGTTCATTAATTTGTAGATTTCGTTCTTAGCACCAACATCGATACCTCTGGTAGGCTCATCGAAAATAAGGATGTCACTGTCTCGTGTCAGCCATTTTGCGATAACTACCTTCTGCTGGTTACCACCGGAAAGGTTAACTACCAGCTGGTCTGTAGTAGGTGTCTTAGTTGCAAGTTCGTTTACATATTTCTCAGCAACTTTTTTTCTCTTTTGCTTTGTTGATAAAGATACCATTGGTAAACTCTTCCATTGTTGCCAGTGTTGTATTCTCTGTTACAGATTTCTGTACAACACAGCCGTATCTTCTTCTGTCCTCTGACAGATAACCGATACCACATTTAACAGCATCCTGCGGGCTGTTGATGGTCACCTCATGAAGCTGACCGTCTTTACCCATAATGGAGATCTTACCACTCTGCTTCGGATCTGCTCCGAACAGTGCTCTGGCTGTCTCGGTACGTCCTGCGCCCATCAGTCCTGAGAAACCAAGGATCTCGCCTTTTCTCAGCTCAAAGCTTACATCCTGAACCATCTTGCCTGCGTTCAGATGCTCAACCTTAAGAACTACCGGTGCATCTGCCGGAACTGCACTCTCCTGCTTCGGATCCTCATAAATAACACGGCCAACCATCATGTTGATGATATCTTCTTTTGTACTGTCTTTTGTGATGAGGGTTCCTACGTAACCACCATCTCGCATGACTGTTACACGGTCTGTGATCGTTTTGATCTCATCCATACGATGTGAGATATACACGATACCGAGATTTTTCTTACGAAGGTCACGGATGATCTCAAACAGATCTGCGATTTCCTTCTCGGTAAGTGCTGCGGAAGGCTCATCGAAGATGATGACCTCAGCTTTATGAGAAATTGCTTTTGCGATCTCACACATCTGCTGTTTTCCGACTGTCAGATTCTTCATCTTTTCCTTCGGATTGATCTCAATGTTCAGATCCTGGAAAAGCTTCTTTGAATCCTCGATCATTTTTTTGTCATCGATACGGAAGCCCTTCTTCGGTTCACGTCCGATGAAGATGTTCTGAGCAACGGTAAGATCACCTACCATGTTCAGCTCCTGATGTACGATTACAACGCCGGCATCCTGTGCCTCACGTGTATTGTGGAATTCTGTTTCCTGTCCTTTGTAAACGATGGAACCTGAATCCTTCTGATAAATACCGGTAAGAACCTTCATCAGTGTTGATTTACCGGCACCGTTTTCTCCCATAAGTGCATGTACTTCGCCGCGTTTTACTTCGAAATTAACGTGATCCAGAGCATGAACTCCAGGAAAGGACTTATCAATGTCCTTCATAGTTAAAATAACTTCACCCATTGTCGCATCCTCCCTCTAAGATCAGTTCTTTCTGCGTCTTGCAGAAACGTCGATATAAACTGCAACGATAACGATGATACCTGTGATGATCATCTGCTGTCCTTTACCAAGGCCAAATGCATGATGCCCTGCTGAAGAAGAGAGATGATGAATACGCCGATTACAGTACCGCCGATGGAAGCAAGTCCACCAACCATGGATGTACCACCCATAACGCAGCCTGCAATAGCCTCGTTGTTGTACTGATCGCCATAGCCAGGCTGAACAGTTGTGTATGTAGCTACAAAGAAGAGTGCTCCAATACCTACCAGGAATCCGCAGATCACATAAGCAAGCATTTCCCATTTCTTTGTGTTAACACCGGAAAGGCGGACAGCCTCTTTGTTGGAACCAAGGCAGAGGATGTAACGTCCCGGTTTTGTGTTGTAAAGAACGATACCGCAGATAACTGCCATTCCCAGGAAAATAATAATTCCTACAGGGAAGCCGTTTACGGAAACGATATTACGGAACCAGCCGTTTGCATCGCTGGCTGCCGGCCAGCTTACAGACTGTGTTTTTGTGAATACAGAAGCAATACCTTTTGCAATGTTCATGGATGCCATGGAAATAATGAATGGTGGCACTGACATGTAAGAAACCATCCAGCCATTGAAAATACCAAAGCAGAGACCGATCAGAATGCAAAGGATCATGGCAACTGCACAGGGAACCTTGTAAGATGTCATGCAGTAACCGGATACCAGTGCACAGCAGAACATTACAGGTCCGATGGAGAAATCAATTCCTCCTGTAGCGATTACGAATGTAACGCCAAGTGACAAGAAGCCCAGGAAGTACACATAGTTCAAAGTAGACTTGATACTATCAACAGCCGGAAACTTGTTTCCAAGAACTACTTTAAAAACCAGGAACATAAGAATCAGAACACAGACAAGAAGTATTCTGTTCAATCCGAGCTTCTTAACGATTGGATTTTGTTTTAAGTTTTCCAATTTTTACCCTCCTCACGTTTTGCACGTATCTTGTGTTTTCTTGGTTATTATAATACCGTCAAAAATCAATAATTGTAATAGAATATCTTTCAAAAAAAGGTTAAATATTTACTGTATGGTAAATATTTAACCCTTTTCTTTGTGCATTTATGACTATTTACGGTGTAAGATCACCATATGTTTTTAACGTATTAAACGGGAAAAGCAGTTTTTCGATCTCACTGGTATACATATTGTCAGGTGTCACCAGCTGGCACCCGGAATTAATATTCTTCTTATAGTCTTCTCCACGCAGCATCTTAACAGTTTCCCGAACACCCACATACCCCATTTTAAATGCCTTCTGTACAACGATTCCCTGGAAGATTCCGTGTTCCATCAGCTGGACGGCCTCCTGTGAGCTGTCTACTCCCACCACCCTGATCCGATTCTCTGCTTTTGCTGCCTTTACTGCTCTTGCAGCACCTACAGAGGAATATTCATTCATTCCCGCGATCATCTTGAGATCCGGATATTTTTTCATCAGCTCTTTTGTAAGCTCATAGGACTTGTCATACTGAGAATCACAGTATACCACATCTACGATATTATCCTTCAGACTGCCAGTCCTGTCCGGAAACCTTTTTTCTCTTTTCAACTGCCGTAGATACACCCCTTTTACATGTGAAAACGATCGAATCTGATCATCCGTTCCCACAAGATCCTTCGCAAAACCTGCCAAGGATCTGTCCCGCTTCCAGATTATCGGTCGCAACGGTAAGATCCTGGACCTCTTCCTGTGTGTAGGAATCAATAAATGCGATATGTATTCCCTGTTCCTTTGCCTTCTTCAAAAGTTGGTCGGATTCAGTGAAGCTGGACGGCGAGATCAGGATCGCGTCCGGTTTTTCTTCTGTTGCCCTTTCGATCAGCTTGTTCTGCCCATCCACATCATTCTCTTCCTCAGGTGCCCATACGCGGATATCTGCATTATATTCCTTTGCAGCCATCTCCGCCCCCTGGATCAGTGATGTCCAGAAATCGTTGGTACCGTCCACAACCTTCGGAATATAGATCAGCGATAGTTTTCTCTCTTCTTCTACCTGTTTATAATAGACTATTCCGGCTACAAGCCCCGCCACAAGGCAGATGACCACTCCTAAAGTCAGGAGTTTTCTATGTTTTTTCATATTGATTCCTCCTGTATTCCCGGAATGGTGATCGTGGCAGTGGTTCCGACATCTTTTTCACTTTCATAGGTGATCCCGTAATTTTCTCCATAATAAAGCTTCAGACGTTTCTGTACATTGTAAACACCCACACCATTGGAATGATAATTCACCTTATGCTTATCATAAATATGTGACAATGTTTCCTCATCCATACCTACACCGTTGTCGATCACCTGAAGAACTGCATTTCCGTCCTTCATAAAGCCTTTTACCTGCAAAAGTCCCTTACTCTCTTTATATTTCAGTCCATGATAGATGGCATTTTCAATGATCGGCTGAAGAACCAGCTTGATCAGAGGGATATTTAATATAGAAGGTTCTACATCGATCTCGAATTCCAGCTTGTCCTTGTAACGCATCTTCTGGATCGTAAGATAACCCTTGGCATACTCCACTTCCCTTGCAAGAGGAACCACTTCATCTTCATTACTGATGCTCTGACGAAGAAGACGCGCCAGGGATGCTGTCATCAAAACAACCTCTTCGTACTTTCTGCCCTCTGCCATCCAGATGATCGAATCCAGGGTATTGTAGAGAAAATGAGGATTGATCTGGGACTGAAGGGCCTTAAGCTCACTTTTTCTCTTTGCTTCCTGTTCCTTCACGTTCTGCTCCATAAGATCCTGTATCCTATGTGTCATCATATTGAAGGATTTCGTCAGACTGCCGATCTCATTCTCCGAATCGATCTCCACATCTGCTCCGTCAAAATGTCCCTCCTGTACCCTGGACATGGAATCCCTGAGACGCTGAAGGGGATAGGTAAGACTCTTTGCCAGAAATCTGGAGAACACCAACGCTACGATCATCAGAAGTGCGGAAACAAGCACATAAATGCTCTGCGCCTGATTACTTTTGCGCAGAAGCTCGCTGACGCTCATACAGCCCACAACGGTCCATCCGGTTTTATTGGATCTGGAAATGGAATACAGCTTTCCTCTGTTTCCCTTTCCGGTACGCACCGTATCTTCTTTTGATTCCACGATCAGGTCGATATTCTCCGTCTGCAATTCATTGTAAAGCTGTTGCTGCTGGGGATGGTAAACGATATTTCCGCTTTCATCCAGAATGAATGCGTACTTTTTTCCAATGGTATTCTGATCACAGAGTTCACTGATGGCACTGTAATTCAGGTCAATAAAAAAGACTCCCTCTTTCTCACCACTGTTGGAAAAATTACGGATCCCCCTGCTTAAAGTGATCACCCACGGACGCTCTCCGCTGATGATGTGCTGTACATGGGAAGATGTAAGAAGAGGACCTTCCGGCTTCTGCAAAGCATCCAGGTACCACTCCTGGGTGGAAAGTTTCAGATCCGGATTCACAGACTGTTTGCCGTCGTTGATCAGTTTCCGCCCATTAATTCCAATGATTCCCAGATTTCGGATATCACTTCGCCCGTCCAGAATTGTCTTGAACTGGTTGATCAGACGTTCTCTTGTGTCATCATCCACATTTTTCGCCGAAAAGATATTGCTGCACATCCTCGTTGCTGGAGATCATATAAGCAATATTTTCCATGTAGTCAATATAAGAATCTATATTCTGATTCATCTGCTGCACGATATTCTGGGTGTAGACAGAGGAATTTTCAAAAATAGAATTGCGGGTATATCTCATAGAAACACCGGTTATAACCAGCACCGCACTTAAAAGCAGCACCGTCACCACCGCAAAGATCGCGCTCTGGATACTTTTGAATTTTCCTATGATCTTTGCCGCAAACCGGATATCTCTCATTTACGTTTCTCCCTTGCATATTCTGTCGGGGTGCAGCCTGTCATTTTTTTGAAGGAGATTCCAAAGTAATGCGGGTCTGCAATCCGACTTTTTCGGCAATTTCATAATTCTTCATGGTTGTATTTTCCAGAAGCTCCTTCGCTTTCTCCATTCGGGTACGTATCAGAACTTCTGTAAATGTTTCTCCTGTAAGATCTTTAAAAATCGTACTAAAATAACTGGTACTGATATTCAGATAGGAGCAGATACTGTTCAGGCTTAAATCCGGGTCCATATAATTCTTCTGAATATAGTCCAGGGCAAGTCTTGCCTGGCGCTGTCCGCTGGAACTGTTGGCATCGGAAAGCGTCTGAAAAATTTCTCCCACATGAGATTTTACCAGTTCAAATGCACTGTCAAAAGAATTCTGCTCTGTGACCTGCTGCAGAAGTGCTTCTCTTTTTGGAAAAAAAGCTTACTGTCCGGAACCATATCCTCGCAGGTTTCGTCTGCTGCACGGATGATCTGCTGCAGATAAACACAGGCCCTGCTCTTATCCACGCGTGCCGCTTTGATGTCGGATGAAATTTTTTCTAAAATATGATCCGCATTTTCTTTCCTGCCTGTTTTCAGTGCGGTTACCAGAGCCTCTACGACATTCTTTATGGAAAGCGTATTCTCCTCCGGCTGTTCCTCCATATCAATCAGAAGCCTTCCACCAAGAAGATATCTGTATTCGATTCCCTTTTCTGCCAGCTCATGAGACACCAGAAGCTCCTGCTGTGTCCTTGCCCAGCTTCCCACACTGATTGAAACATCCAGAGCCATCAGCTCTTTAAGCTTGGACTGGATCATCTGACAGATTTCCATAATTTTTTCGCCAAATTCTCTGGTCCGGTTTCCCATAAACAATACGCAGACCTTATTGTTTCCTTCCTGATAGGCAACACCTGCCTTCTCCCTGCTTACAATCTCATCACTGACATTAAAAAGGACAAAGGACATCAGTGCACTCTCCTGCCTTTTCTCTGCGGTGATCTGTGTTCCGTCCGAATACAGATCCAGATCAAACGCCGCCACGCGATAGCAGGCAGCTTCCAGACTGATTCCAAGCCCGGAAAGTTCCTCAAGGCTTTCTTCTCTTGTTTTAATGTTTTCCACAAAAGCCTGCAGTGCTCTGGACCGGATCACAATCGCATTCTTCTGATAGTTCTCCGATGTCTGCGTCAGGCGCTCGATTTTCTGTTTTTCTTCTCTTCGCTGATCCACTTTTTTCTTCATTTTTTCGATGACTGCACGGAGTTCCATGGCAGTTACAGGCTTCAGCATGTATTCACTGACGTCATACTGGATCGCCTTCTTGGCATATTCAAACTCACCGAATCCACTGAAGATCACAATTACAATATCCGGATAGTTATCATGGAGAAAATGGCTCAGTTCCATACCATCCATATATGGCATAAGAATATCTGTAAGTACAATGTCTACCGGATGGGTCTGCACAAATTCCGCTGCTGCCTTCCCGTTGTCACAGTCTCCTACCAGCTCGCAGTCCATGGCTTTCCAGTCAATATTCTCCCGGATCGCATCGCGAACAAGTATCTCATCGTCTACCAGTAAAATACGATACATAATTTCTGTCGTCCCCCTCTGTTCAGTTTCTGTTGCTTTTTTGTACATCCCCCTGCAGATACCTCCCACTATATCTGCCATTTACATTGTTAAAAATTACTGTTTTCTATGTAACAATAACTGTTAATTCTTTCTACATGGTAACATGTTTGTTGATAATTTACAACGGAGTTTCTTAGTCCACTTTACAGGCAGTACTGTGCAAAAAATCCCATGTCCAATATATTGGACACGGGATTTCATCGTATACAATATTACGCTGGCTGTTCCGCGATTTATTTTACAATAACGCCATCTTCATCCCAGAGGTCATGCCAGTCGTTTGCACCATGCCACAGGAATACCTGTCCTTTTACAAGACGGTTGCCTTTTTCCAGGGTTGCGATGGTTGCCATTTCCTCATCTGTAAGAGGATCCTCGGTGACACATTTCAGGTTGCTTGCATAGTTATGGACAGAGAACGGAATGGAGATCTCACCTCTCTGATGTGCCCATTTCAGAGCGATCAGAGCCGGATGAACACCATGTGCTTTTTGCGATTGCCTGCATTTCCGGAACTTCCAGATCCGCAACATCCTCCGGACAGATATCTCTCTCAGGTCTGCGTGGGGAACCGATCGGCATGTAACCTACCGGCTGGATGTTATGTGCTACCAGATAATCATAAAGCTCCTGCTGCTGGAAGCATACATGCAGCTCAAGCTCGCAGGTTGCAGGTTTGATCTTCATAAGTGGAAGAACTGCCTCAAGTTTCGGAATGGTCATGTTGGAAATACCGATGTAACGGATCTTTCCTTTTTCTACCAGAGCCTCGCACTGACGGTATGTATCCATGAACTCCTCAACACTGAACGGCTTGGAATCCGGATTTCTGGAATCTACATCACATCCCGGTGCATGATAGTTCGGGAATGGCCAGTGGATATAATACATATCCACATAGTCACACTGAAGGTCTTTGATGCTCTTGTCACAGGCTTCCTCTACTCTTCTGTGCATGTCGTTCCATACTTTTTGTCATGATGAAGAGATCCTTACGCTCTACAACGCCTTCGTCGAACGCATCCTTAAAATACCTGGCCGATCTCATGCTCGTTTCCGTAGCATGCGGCACAGTCGAAACATACGGTAACCACTGCGGATCGCGCCTGCAACAGCTGCAGATACATCCTCGGCGGATACACGGTCGGAACCGAAGGTCCCATTCCGACGCATGGAACCTGTTCGCCGGAAGGAAGTGTCACTTTCGGCACGATTGCCGGATTGATAACTTCTGCCATCTTTACATCTCCTTTTTTATGAAAAAATTTTTCTTATTATAAACTTGTTTTACAGCCTCTATAATTTTTTGATTTCAATCTGTGGAAGAAGTTTCTCCATATCTTCCATCACAAAGAAACCGGTCTCCTCACGCATGGCTGCTGCCGCTGAGATCGCGCTGGCCCTGCGCAGGGTCTCTTCCAGGGAAAGTCCCTCGCTTAATCCAAGGGCAAAACCTGCGATCATGGATCTCCACACGCCCTACCAGTATTACTTGCATCGATCTTCGGAACTATCGCACGGAAAATCCCCTCCTCGCCAACTGCCAAGGAGCCATCTGCTCCAAGAGAAACCGCTACGATCTCCACGCCACCGGCATGGATGGCTTTTGCCGCTTCGATGATATCGTTGATGTCATCACAGTGCTTTCCCGTAAGCATTCGGATCTCGTCGATATTGGGCTTGATCAGTGTTGGTGCTGCCTTGATTCCCTCTTCCAGAAGCTTTCCGCTGGTATCCAGGATCACCGGTTTTCCTGCGTCTTTGACAATCTTCACAAGACGCTGATAGGCAGTTCCGTCAAGTCCTTTGGGCACGCTGCCGGACATTGCAACAACAGAAGCGTCTTTTACAAGCTCGCGGAATTTTTTCTCAAATCCCTCAAAGTCTGCCTCTGTGAGAGTAAATCCCGGCTCCAGGAATTCGGTCTGCACGTGATTCACTTCATCCCAGATATTGATGCAGGAACGGCTCTCCGAGTCCACATGGTAAAAAGCGCTCTTGATGCCAAAAGGTTTCAGGGCATCTTCAATATAATTGCCTGCGTGGCCGCCCACAAAACCTGTGGCAACCACTTCGGCACCGTAAATGGACGCCGGCTTGGAGACATTCAGTCCCTTTCCGCCGGGAACATAGGTACATTCCCGTACCCGGTTCACTTCGCCCACTTTAAAATCATCTACTACATAACGCTTGTCAATGGCAGCGTTTAACGTTACAGTCAGGATCATATCAGTCTTCCTCATTGGAAAGAAGGATCTTTCCTTTTACAAGGCCCGGGGTCTTGAACAGCTGGAATGCTTCCTGTGCCTGGCTCATCGGGATCTTCTTGTAGATGAAGCCCGGATCAAATTTCAGCTGGCCGGTTGCAAAGTAATGCGCGGTCAGATCCCACTCACGTCCCGGATATGGTGCACTGTAGGACATCCAGGAACCGGTAAGTTTGAACTCTTTACGGTTCATATTCTCCCACTGTTTCGGTGTGAAAGTAAGGTTCTCATGAGGAGTACCGATAAAGCATACATGGGCTTTGTTTGCAGCAAGCTCAAATGCCATGTGCATAGTAGGAACTTGTCCGGCTGTCTCGAATACAAAGCCGTATCCTTTGCCGCCTGTGATGGCCATGGCCTTCTCCATGTAGCCTTCTTCTTTTGTGTTGATGACTTCATCTGCGCCGAGACGTTTTTGCAAGGGCAAGTCTCTCATCGCTGATATCAAAAACTACGACTTTCTTGGAGCCGAAGATCTTTGTCCACTGCATGGTAAACATACCAACGGTACCGCCGCCCAGGATTGCCACATACTCACCGCCGTGGTAATCATTCTGGAATACACCGTGGATGGCTACGGTTGCAGGCTCAAACATAGCGCCCTGCTCATATGGAACATTGTCTGCAAACGGTACGGCATTTTTCTCAGGAACTACTACATAGTCCGCATTTGCTCCCTGCTCTCTAGAACCGATGAAGCTGTAATGTTTGCAGAGGGAGTAATTACCTTTCTGGCAGTCGTCACATTTCATACATGGAAGAAGCGGTGCACCGGATACACGGTCGCCGACTTTTACCTTGGTAACGCCTTCTCCGACTTCCACTACATCACCGGAAAACTCATGTCCAAGTACGATCGGATAAAAAATGTACGCCGTGGTTTAATACACGAGGGATATCAGATCCACAAATTCCGGAATATCTTACTTTGATCTTTACGTGACCCGGAGTTACCTGTGGTTCTTCCACTTCCTGGTACTGGACATCTTCATTTGCTACTACTACTGCTGCTTTCATGATTATTTTTCCTCCTCATTTCTCATCATAGGTTCAAGAGATTTATAGAGATTTAAATAGGTTTTATAGGTTTTCTCATAAACGGCCCTGTTATCCGGGTTCGGTTCATGTCTTCTTGTTTCTTTTACGGTAAGGCGGATGGCTTCATCATAATCCTGATACATTCCAACGCCAATACCTGCCAGGATGGCTGCGCCAAGGGTTGTGGCTGTATCGGAGGACGGTACTACGATCGGTTTGCCGGTAATATCGGATTTGATCTGGGTCCAGAGAAGAGAGTTGGCGGATCCACCCATTGCGCGGAGAACTTCCACATCTGCTCCTGCCTCTTTTGCCACCTCAAGGTTGTGCTTCAGGGAAAGTGCCACGCCTTCCATGCAGGCACGTACATATGAGCCTTGGTCTTGGCAAAATCCAGTCCATAGAATACACCTTTTGCGTTCGGGTTCCAGATTGGGGAACGCTCGCCGGACATATATGGAAGAAATACCACACCGTCACTGCCTGGAGCAATTTTTTCCGCGATCTCATTGAGCT
>ENA-OQAR01000474-OQAR01000474.1-human-gut-metagenome-genome-assembly--contig:-NODE-474-length-12144-cov-2.193559_pt1 | contig 12144 bp, 21 predicted proteins | sample MGYA00242738_ERZ504533 | MGnify/ENA primary metagenome ERZ504533 (study PRJEB26092, sample SAMD00036276) | human gut metagenome | host: Homo sapiens | study: EMG produced TPA metagenomics assembly of... | reverse complement strand
CGCGGCTCTCGGTCTTGGATGCTGTGTACAGCTTGTTCAGCGCAGCGGCAAGGCAGCGGCTTCCTCGGCGGTGAGCACATTGGTCAGGTATTTCGTAAAAGGCCGCTTCGATCTCTGCCTTGGAGGATCTCAGGCTTTCCGCCTTTTTGGTGGGGTACAGCAGCTGGCTTGCGCCGGTCGTGGGGGCATCTCTGCGGATCAGAAGACCCTTTGCTTCCAGATTTTTTGTCCGCGCGCAATGGCAGCCTTATCTGCGTGCAGCAGTTCCGCCAGCTGCGCCTGCGTGCAGCCGGGGTGATGCCGCACTGCATGGATCAGGTCGATCTCTGCTGTGCCGACCCCTTCCTCCCGCATCGTGAGCAGGACCAGTTTTTCCGCTTCGCGCGCGATCTTTTGTGATTTTTTCGTTCCGTAATATCCATAGGCTCCTCCGGGCTTCATTGCAGGAAGTTGTATCTACATCGTTGTATGTACAATCAATAGTATAGCATCTCTTTCCAAAATGCAAACAGTTCTTTTTGTGCCCGTATTTTTGCAATGCTGGCAGGCTCCACACCCAGTGCATGGGCCGCGCCTGTACAGACCAGCCATGTGCTGCGGCATTGCCCGCTTTTGGCGTTTGCCGCAGTCCTTTCCCACGTTTGAGGCCGATATAAGCCCATTTCCACATCATGTCAACAGGTTTATAGCATCAAAACAGCCCTGACCGTGTCCGCTGTAAAAGCAGGCAGACGATCAGGGCTGTTTTTCCGTATTTCTTTATTTCAGCCGGTCAGCAGGCATCCACATTCTTGGTGACCATCACGTCACTGTCCAGCCCGCAGACGTTGTGCAGCACGATGGTGCCTGCCTTGACGGGGGGCGGTCAGCACCACCTTGCGGATCTCGTCCATCACCGGGAAGATCATATCCTTGGGGACAGCCTTGGTCAGGCGCACGCTGGTAACAGGCAGCTCGCCGCCCTTGACCAGCACTGAGCTGGCGATGGTGCGGCGGGGCGCAGTCAGCTCCTGACGGACATACTGTTCGCCGCGAGGGCAGGTGTGACCGGTGACCGAGATCACCTGACCATTTTCAACTTCGGCTTCGATCTCGCAGCCGTTGGGGCAGACGATACAGGTAAATTGCTTTTTCATTCCACCGACACCTCCAGTGCGCCCGTTTCCTGCAGCTTGGCAGCAGAGACCTTGAACTGGATCATCTCCGCAGGAATGGCTTTCTTCATCTTCTTGGCAGCAACTTCCACACCGTTCTGGCGCACCACGATGCGGCAGTCACGGTAGTGGTTCCGCACGCGCAGCGACAGGCTAAAGTCGTTCTTGCCGCTGACCTTCTGCGGAATGGTGTGGCCCACGCCCTCGCCGCACTTCACGTCCAGCGTGCAGGGGTCGATGCCCTTGCCCTCAACGTAGGCGGCAGCGTGGCGTGCCAGTGCCTCGGACTCCATGGAAACAAAGTCCACCAGATCATGCACATGCAGCACATTGCCGGCAGAGAACACGCCGGGCACGTTGGTCTGCAGGTTCTCGTCCACCACAGCGCCGTTGGTGTGGGGGTCAATGGCGATGCCGGCATCCTCCAGCAGCTTGTTCTCCGGGATCAGGCCCACGGAGAGGATCAGCGTATCACACTTGTACTCCTTCTCGGTGCCGGGGATGGGCCGACGGTTCGCGTCCACCTCGGAGATGGTCACGCCGGTCAGACGGTCACGGCCATGGATCCCGGTGACAGTGTGGCTGAGATAGAGCGGGATATTGTAGTCATCCAGACACTGCACGATGTTGCGCGGCAGGCCGGAGGGGTAAGGCATCAGCTCGAACACTGCCTGCACATGAGCGCCTTCCAGCGTCATGCGGCGTGCCATGATCATGCCGATATCGCCGGAGCCGAGGATGACGACCTCCTTGCCGGGCATCCGGTTGTAGAGGTTCATGTAAGCCTGCGCGGTGCCTGCAGTGAACACGCCCGCCGGACGCTCGCCGGGAATGCCCAGTGCGCCGCGGCTGCGCTCCTTGCAGCCCATGGCGAGCACCACAGCCTTTGCCTGATACTGGCGCAGGCCGCTGCGGGTGGAGGCGGTGACGACACGATCCTCCGTCAGGCTCAGCACCGTGGCGCTGGTCTCGTAAGGGATCTCACGCTTGTTCACTTCATCAATGAACGCCTGTGCATATTCCGGGCCGGACAGGCTCTCGCCGAAGCGGCCCAGACCGAAACCGTCATGGATGCACTGGCGCAGGATGCCGCCCAGCATCGCCTCGCGCTCCAGAATGATCATGTTGCGAATGCCCTGCTTGTGCAGCTCCACCGCTGCGGCAAGACCTGCAGGGGCCGCCGCCGATAATCACAACGTCTTTCTGTTCCATCGCTCAGTTCTCCTCCTTTCGCATATTGCCGGTGAGTACCCATGACCCCTGACGGCTGTAACGCACATTCTCCGGCTCGGTGCCCAGCTCCTGCTCAATGAAGTGTTCGATCTTCATCTGGCAGAAGCCGCCCTGACAGCCGCCCATCATGCGCGGGTGCGGTACTTGATGCCGGTCATGGTGGAAACGCCCAGCGGGTTGTGGATGGCCTGCAGGATCTCGGCCTTGGTCACTTCCTCACAGCTGCAGATCATCTCGCCGTAATCGGGGTCCTGCGCGATGAGCTCTGCCTGCTGTTCCGGCGTGCACTCGGCAAACTTGACGATGCCCTTGTGGTGCGGGTCAAAGTCTGGGTTTTCCTCAAACTTTTCGCGCTCCTGCATCAGGCCGATGACGTAGCGGGCCAGCGGCACGCTGCCGGTCAGGCCCGGGGATTCAATGCCCACGAGGTTGACGGCATTGGGTGCCACGTCGTCCCGGATCTCCACCTTCCAGTCCTGAATGGCACCGTTTTCATCCACCCACTTGGGCTGGATGCCGGCGAAGGTGCGGATCTGATCTTTTTTAAAGATGTGGGGCCACAGCTTTGCGCCCTCCACGGCCAGACTGTCCATGTTGGCCTGCGGCACGCTGTAGTCGTCCAGCACATCGGTGTTCTCCGCGTCCGGGCCAACAGTCACGTTGCCGTCCACGGTGGGGGTGATGTGGATGCCCATATAGGTGTTGCTGGGCACCGGGTACACCGGCATGGGCAGCAGCTTGCCCATGCGCTTGTGCAGGATGATGTAGTTGCTGCGGGAGCCGATGACACGGTAGCCGGTCAGGCCCAGCAGGTCGGAGATCTGCTTTGCGCCCAGACCAGCGGCGTTGACCACCCAGCGGGTGCAGAAATCGCCATGGGCAGTATGCAGGTAGTACAGCTCATTTTCCCGGGTGATAGCCTCTACCTTGTGGTCAAAGAAGAAGTCCACGCTGTTGGCGTGTGCGTTCTCGGCCAGAGCCACCGTGTACAGGAACGGGTCCATGATGCCGCTGTTTTTGGACCACATGGCAAACTTGCCCACCACGGCGGGCACCAGATCGTGCAGCTTTGCCTCGTCGATCATCTCAAGGCCGGTGCAGCCGTTGACAGCGCCCTGCTTCATGGTGCGCTCCAGCTGCTCCATGTCCTCGGGGGTGTTGCCCACCAGCACCTTGCCGCAACGCTTGAACGGGAAGTTCAGCTCTTCGGCCAGCTGGCCCATGATGCGGTTGCCTTCCACGCAGCATTTTGCTTTCAGGCTGCCAATGGGGTTGGCAAAGCCGCCGTGCACCACCGCAGAGTTGCGGCCGCTGGTCTCGTTGCAGACATCCAGATTTTTTTTCCAGCACTGCAATGCTCAATTTGTAGCGCGAAAGTTCGCGTGCAATGGCGCTGCCCACGACACCCGCACCGATGATGACCACATCGTATTGTTTTTCATGGTATCCACCTTTCTTCCTGATTTGGAGATCCGGCTCTTATGTTATATATTTCATTGACTAAAATATATAACATTTCATGATCTCTGTCAAGCCGTTTCCGGCAAAAAACTGCACAAAAAAATGCCGCATCTTTTGGCATAGATACGGCATTTCTGAACGTGATACAGTTGTTTCAGGCTTTGAAATAGTGTGGGAATGCTTCCCGGATCGCAGAAAGGTTCTCCGTGTAGCGCTGCATATGCTGCCCGGCAATGCGGTGTGCTGCCGCCGCATCCTTCTGTTCAATGGCTTTCAGCAGGCTGACGTGATCTTCGTAGATCGTTTTTGCGGGCCTGCAGCGGAAGCTGAGGATGGTGGTGCGGTCAAAATGCGGAGCCAGATTTTCCACCAGATCGTACCAGTACGGGCAGCCGCACTGCACATAAAGCAGCCGGTGGAACCCCTTGTCCAGCTCAAAGATCTTTTCTTCCTGTGCACGCTCAATGTACATGCGCCAGAGCGCCACGTTCTCCCACAGCTGGTCGATATCCGCCGGGGTCAGCTTTTCGCACGCCATGCGGGCGATCTCTGCTTCCAGCACAGCGCGCAGATGGCGCACTTCTTCCACCAGCTCTGCATCGATGAGAGAAACATAGGTGCCGATCTTGGGCCGGATCTCAATGAGCCGCCGCTGCGCCAGCTCCAGCTCTGCTTCCCGGAAGGGGGTGCGGCTCACCCCCAGCTGTTCGCACAATTCCGGCTCGTTCAGTTTTTCACCCGGCTCCAGACGTATTGATAATATTATCGATCAATACCCGCAGAACAAAACTTTTTGCAGATTCATGCTCTCTGCGCTCTGAAATCGTAATCATCGGAAGGCTCCTTTCCCTCACAGGGAAACACTGTTCTCAGACTGCTGGGTCAAGTATACCACACTGCACACCGGCGTAAAAGAGGACAATATATAAAAGGAAGAAAACTGTGTCAGAATTGTAAAAGATAAAATATTTTAACTATTATTCTTGACTTATCCAACGATTCGGCTATAATGGTCGTGTTCGCAAGAAACTTCAAAAAAATTTAGATATTCAAAACAAATCAAAGGAGACTACTACCATGACGTTTGAAGAAATGAAGAAGATCGTTGTCGATACCCTGAACTGCGACGAGGACAAGGTGACCATGGAGGCCAGCCTGACCGAGGATCTGGAGGCCGACAGTCTGGATGCCGTGGAGCTGAACATGGCTCTGGAAGATGCCTGCGGCGTGTCCATCCCGGACGAAGAGCTGGCAAAGCTCAAGACCGTGGGCGATATCTACAACTACATCACCGCACATATCTGAGGCAAAAAGCAATGAACGATATCCGAGATCTTTTCCCCGGCCGAATGCGGGAGCGCACCTTCCAGCTGAAGGCCAAGCGGGATGCCGGTGCCGTCTGGCACGAGCAGCAGTTTGTGGAGTGCAAGCAGTGCGGCCGCCGCGCCGCACGCACTGTGGGCAAGAAGCCTTTACGTCTGCCCCAACTGCGGCTACCACATGCCCATTGGCGGGTACTACCGGCTCAGTCTGGTGCTGGACCACGGCAGCTTCCGGGAACTGGATGCCGACCTTGCTCCGCAGGATGTGCTGCATTTTCCGGCTACCGTGAAAAGCTTGCCACCGCCCAGAACAAGACCGGCCTGCGCGAAGCCGCTGTAACGGCCACCGGCCGCATCGGCGGGGTGGCCTGCGTGGCTGCCGTGCTGGACAGCCGCTTTTTCATGGGCAGCATGAGCACTGCGTGGGCGACAAGATCACCCGCGCCATCGAGTACGCCGCCGCAAAGCACCTGCCGCTGGTTATTTTTCGGCCAGCGGCGGCGCGCGGATGCAGGAGGGCATTTTCAGCCTGATGCAGATGGCAAAGACCAGTGCCGCCATCCAGCGCTTTTCGGCAAAGGGCGGGTTGTACATCAGTGTGCTCACCCACCCCCACCACGGCGGTGTGACGGCCAGCTTTGCAAGCCTTGGCGACATCATGCTGGCAGAGCCTGGCGCGCTGATCGGCTTTGCAGGTCCGCGGGTCATTGAGCAGACCATTGGCGAAAAGCTGCCTGCCGGATTCCAGCGCAGCGAGTTCCAGATGGAGCACGGCTTTGTGGATCAGGTGGTGCCCCGCAGCCAGCTGCGGGATACCCTGATCCAGGTCTTGCAGCTCCATGCAGGAGGAAAACACGAATGATCAAGGAAATTTTAGAGCAGCTGGCTCCGCTGGATGCCCAGATCGCCGCGCTGAAAGGCAGCGGCAACGAGATGGATGCCATCACGGCCCATGCCTCCGAGCTGGCAGAGCTGGCTGTGGAAGAGGACGAGATCCTGCGCACCTGCGGCCCGCTGACCGCCGAGGATCGGGTGTTTCTGGCCCGGCACCCGGAGCGCCCCCACATTGATGAGACTGTTTCTGCCCTGTTCACCGACTTCTTTGAGCAGCGCGGCGACCGTCAGTGCAAGGAAGACCCTGCCATTCTGGGCGGCATCGCCCGTTTTCACGGATTGCCGGTGACGGTCATCGGCCACCGCAAGGGCAGCACACTGGAAGAAAATCTGGCCTGTAACTTTGGTATGCCGGGGCCGGAGGGCTACCGCAAGGCCCTGCGCCTGATGAAGCAGGCCGAAAAGTTTGGCCGGCCCATCATCACCTTCATTGACACGCCGGGCGCTTACCCCGCAAGGATGCCGAGGAACGCGGTCAGGGCGAAGCCATTGCACGCAACCTGATGGAAATGAGTGGCCTGACCGTGCCGGTCATTGCCGTTGTCACCGGCGAAGGCTCTTCCGGCGGTGCGCTGGCACTGGGTGTGGCAAACCACATCCTCATGCTGGAAAATGCCGTTTACTCGGTGCTCAGCCCCGAGGCTTTGCCAGCATTCTGTGGAAGGATGCTTCCCGCAGCGGCGAAGCCTGCGAGATGATGAAGCTGACCGCGCAGGATCTGTACAGCGATGGCATCGTGGAGCAGGTGATCCCGGAACCGTTGGGCGGCGCACAGCGCAGCCACGCAGCCTTGTTTGAACAGTTGGATGTTGCTTTGCGGGTGCACCTGAAAGAGCTGTGCCGCATGAGCGGCCGCCAGCTGGCCGACCAGCGCTATAAAAAATACCGCCAGATCGGAGAAACGAGGAACGCATGAGTGGTTTACAGCTGATCGCCACCGGCGGGGCCATCCCCGGCCGAACGGTCACCAACGAAGATCTGAGCCGCATGGTGGATACCAGTGACGAGTGGATCACCAGCCGCACCGGCATCCGCACCCGGCACTGGTGCACGGAGGATGAATCTGCCGCCACGCTGGCCATTTCCGCCGCAAAGCAGGCTTTGGCCCGCAGCGGCCTTGCCCTGCACAGATCGGGTGCTGCATCTGTGCCACCCCTGTCCGCCCCCAGACGCGACCCCCGGTGTAGCCCTGTCAGGTGCAGGCGGCGCTGGGCCTTCCCGAGGACCGGCCTGCGCTGGATGTCAACGCGGCCTGTTCCGGCTTCCTCTACGGCATAGCCGTGGCGCGGGGACTGCTGACAACTTTGGGTGGACAGTATGCCCTCGTCATTGGGTGCGAAGCCCTTTCCCGCCTGATGGACCCCGCCGACCGCTCCACCTGTGTACTGTTTGGGGATGGAGCCGGTGCTGCCATTTTTCAGCTGTCGGACACTCCCTTTGCTCTGACGCTGGGCGCGCGCGGCAGCGATGTTCTCCATGCGGGCGGGCCGAACCGCACAGGTTCTGCGCCCATCACCATGGACGGCAAGGCCGTATTCCGCTTTGCAGTGGATGCCCTGCCCAAGTGCCTGCACACTGTGCTGGATGAAACACAGCTGACCCTCGATGATCTTGAGTGGGTGGTCTGCCATCAGGCCAACAGCCGCATCATCGACCACTGCGTGCGGGCGCTGAAGGCCGACCCGGCAAAGTTCTACAAGAACATGGACCGCCACGGCAACACCAGCGCCGCCAGCATCCCGGTAGCTCTGAACGAACTTGCCGAGAACGGGCAGCTGCAGCCGGGCCAGCTTCTGGCCTGCATCGGCTTTGGCGGCGGCCTGACATGGGGCGGCATGATCGTGGAATACGACCTCTCAGGCGCTGATGCGCCAGCTCCCCCGAAGGGGGAGCTTTATGGGCGGGTAGGGTCAGTGTGCCTTCCAAGAGAAGGTCCAGCTGACAGAAAAGCAGAAAAAAGCTCCCCCCTCGGGGGAGCTGTCAATGCCGGAAGGCATTGACTGAGAGGGTTTTCAATGAAACTTTTAAATGAAATTCTAGGCACAAAATACCCCATCATTCAGGGCGGCATGGCCAACATTGCCACCGGCGAGTTTGCCGCCGCCTGCTCCAACGCGGGTGCGCTGGGCATCATTGGTGCGGGCGGCATGAACGCCGACACCCTGCGCCAGAACATCCGCCGCTGCAAAGAGCTGACCGACAAGCCTTTCGGCGTGAACATCATGCTCATGCATCCGCAGGCAGATGAGTTTGCCAAGATCGTGGTGGAAGAGGGCGTGCCCGTTGTGACCACCGGTGCAGGCAACCCGGGCAAATATATCCCCGCGTGGAAAGCGGCAGGCATCAAGGTGATCCCGGTTGTCGCCGCCGCCGTGCTGGCAAAGCATCTGGAGCCGCTGGGCATCGATGCTGTCATTGCTGAGGGCACCGAGAGCGGCGGCCATGTGGGCGAAATGGCTACCATGGCGCTGGTGCCGCAGGTGGTGGATGCCGTAAATGTACCCGTCATTGCGGCTGGCGGCATCGCCGATGGCCGCCAGCTGGCAGCAGCTCTGGCTCTGGTGCCTGCGGCGTGCAGGTAGGCACCTGCCTGCTGGTGAGCGAGGAGTGCCCCATCCATGAAAACTACAAAGCCGCCCTGCTCAAGGCCAAGGACAGCGATACCATCGTGACCGGCCGAAGCGTGGGTGCGCCGGTGCGAGTGCTGAAAACCGCATGAGCCGCGAATATGTCCGGCAGGAAAACGCCGGTGCCGACAAGATGGAGCTGGAAAAGTACACCCTTGGCAGCCTGCGCCGCGCCGTGTTTGAGGGCGACACCACCACCGGAAGCCTGATGGCCGGTCAGGTGGCAGGCATGCTGCACGAGGTGCGCCCGGTGGCGGATATTCTTGCAGACCTGTGGAACGGCGGGAGGCAGCGCATTGCCGCGCTGAGCACCGAATGCTGACCCTCGGCAGAAAGACCCTGTCTGTGCCCATCCTACAGGGCGGCATGGGTGTGGGCGTTTCCCTTGGCGGGCTGGCCGGTGCTGTTGCAGCCTGCGGCGGCATGGGGTGCATCTCCACAGCCGATGCAGGCTACCGGGAGCGGACTTTGCCCGCGACCGGCAAGCGCCAACACCGTGCCCTGACAGCGGAAATTAAAAAAGCAAAGCAGATTGCAAAGGGCGCGGGCATGGTAGCCATCAACGCCATGGTGGCAACGCAGGATTATGCGGCCGCGATCCGCACCGCTGTGGAAGCGGGCGTGGACGCGGTGGTGTCCGGCGCGGGCCTGCCGTTGGAGCTGCCCGGCATCGTGGGCACAACGGATGTTGCCATCGCTCCCATCGTTTCCAGCGGAAGAGCCGCAAAGCTCATCCTGCGCCGCTGGGCCAAAGAGTTTGGCCGCACCGCTGATTTTGTGGTGATCGAAGGCTGCAAGGCAGGCGGACACCTCGGCTTTGCCGAAGATGATCTGCTGGCAGGCAAATGCCAGACCCTCGACGCCATCCTGCCCGAGGTGCTGGCCGAGGTAAAGCCCTTTGAAGCACAGTTTGGCCACAGCATCCCCGTGTTTGTGGCAGGCGGCGTGTATACCGGTGCCGATATGGCCCACTTTACCGCAATGGGCGCTGCTGGCGTACAGCTTGCCACCCGCTTTATCACCACCTACGAGTGTGACGCATCCCAGGGCTACAAGGACGTTCTGCTGACGCCCGGCCCGAGGATGTACGGATCATCCACAGTCCGGTGGGAATGCCGGGCCGTGCACTGAACACCCCGCTGGTGCAGGCGCTGGCAGAGGGACCCGCTTCCCTCCCCGGCACTGTGCCCGCTGCCTGAAGACCTGCGACCCCGCCAAGGTGCCCTACTGCATCACCCACGCGCTCATCGAAGCCGTAAAGGGCAATGTGGAGGAGGGCCTGTTCTTCTGCGGGGCCAACGTGGGCAGGCTGGATCGGATGCGCACGGTACAGGAGCTGATGGATGAACTTGTGACCGAATGGAGGCAAAATCAATGAAGCTTGCCGTTTTATATGCCGGTCAGGGGGCACAGCACCCCGGCATGGGCAAAGAATTTTACGAAGGCTCTCCCGCGTTCCGGGCGGCATTTGACAGTGCAGAGCTGGACTTCGACCTGCACCGCGTCTGCTTTGAGGACCCGGACGGCCTTTTGAATCAGACCGAATACACCCAGCCCTGCATGGTGGCCTTTGCCTGCGGCGTGACCGCAGTGCTGGCCCAGCAGGGCGTGAAACCCGCTTATGTGGCCGGGCTTTCGCTGGGCGAATACTCCGCGCTGGAAGCTGCCGGGGTGTTCACCGCAAAGCAGGCCATCGAACTGGCCGCTTACCGCGGCAAAGCCATGGCCGAAGCTGCAAAGGGCATTGACTGCGGCATGACCGCCGTGCTGAACCTTGACCGGCAGGCACTTGCAGCCTGCTGTGAGCAGGCTGCACAGCTCGGCTGTGTGCAGATCTGCAACTACAACTGCCCGGGTCAGCTGGTCATCGGCGGCGAGAAAGCCGCTGTGGACAAAGCCGCCGCACTGGCCAAAGAAGCCGGTGCCCGCCGCTGCATCCCGCTCAAGGTAAGCGGCCCGTTCCACACCCGTCTCATGGCCCCCGCCGGGGATGCACTGGCAAAGCGTTTTGCGTCTGAGTCCTTTGGCGAGATGCAGGTGCCGGTGCTGTTCAACTGCCTTGGCCGTGAAAAAGCTGAGCAGGACAGCATCCCGGCGCTGCTCGTGAAGCAGGTGCAGAGCAGCGTTTTACATGGAAGATACGCTCCACCGCCTCGGTGAGCTGGGCGTAGACCATATTCTGGAAGTTGGCCCGGGCAGTGCTCTGGCTGGCTTTGTGAAAAAGACCCTGCCCGGCGTGGTCTGCGCTTCGGTGGAGACCCCGGAGCAGCTGAACGCCGCACTGACAGCATGGAAGGAAGAGCTATGAGCGAAGAAACGATCATCCGCACCGCCGTTGTTACTGGCGGAAGCCGGGGCATTGGCCGGGCTGTGTGCATCCAGCTGGCAAAGCAGGGCTGCAATGTCGTGGTGAATTACTGCCACGGCGAAGCTGCAGCTGCCGAGACGGTGGCTCTGTGCAAGGCCGAAAACGCAAATGCCGTGGCTGTGCAGGCCGATGTTTCCACTGCCGAGGGCTGCAAAGTGCTCTTTGAACAGGCGGTGAACGCCTTTGGCCGGGTGGATATCCTTGTGAACAACGCGGGCATTACCCGCGATAATCTGATCCTGCGCATGAGCGAAGAGGACTTCGATGCAGTGCTGAACGCAAACCTTAAGGGTGCGTTCCTCTGCCTGCAAGGAAGCCGCCCGCCGCATGGTGCGCCAGCGCTGGGGCCGCATCGTGAACCTTTCCAGTGTGGTGGCCCTGCGGGGCAACGCCGGCCAGACCAATTACGCCGCCAGCAAGGCGGGCCTGATCGGCCTGACCAAAAGCCTTGCCCGCGAGCTGGCAAGCCGCAATGTGACCGTGAATGCGGTCGCGCCGGGCTTTATCGAGACCGACATGACCGCCGCCCTGCCAGAAGCCGTCCGTGCCGAAATGGCAAAGGGCATCCCCGCAGGCCGCGCAGGAAAGCCGGAGGATGTGGCAAATGCAGTGGCATTTTTTGCCGCAGAACAAAGCAGCTATCTCACCGGGCAGGTGCTCTGTGCAGACGGCGGCATGGCAATGTAAAAGGAGAAAACTCTCATGGAAAAACGCAGAGTCGTGATCACCGGCCTTGGCACCGTGAACCCGCTGGGCAACAATACCGCCGACAGCTGGGCCGCTGCCAAAGCGGGCAAATGCGGCATCGGCCCCATTACCCAGTTCGATACCACCGATTTTAAATGTAAGCTGGCAGGCGAGGTGAAGGGCTTTGACCCGGAAACCATCGTGGACAAAAAGGGAAGCCCGCAAGATGGCCCGCTTTACCGTTCTGGCCCTTGCTGCCGCCGCTGAAGCAGTTGCAGACAGCGGTCTGGACACCGAAGCGGAAGCCAAACAGATCGGTGTCATCCTTTCCAGCGGCATCGGCGGTCTGCCCACCATTGAGGAGCAGCACACCCGTGGTGAAGAGAAGGGCATGGAAA
>ENA-OQAR01000473-OQAR01000473.1-human-gut-metagenome-genome-assembly--contig:-NODE-473-length-12163-cov-2.005068_pt1 | contig 12163 bp, 17 predicted proteins | sample MGYA00242738_ERZ504533 | MGnify/ENA primary metagenome ERZ504533 (study PRJEB26092, sample SAMD00036276) | human gut metagenome | host: Homo sapiens | study: EMG produced TPA metagenomics assembly of... | reverse complement strand
CAAGTATAAGGCGGAGCCGACTCCGGCACGGAATTACCGGGCCGTGAAGCTGGTTGTCAAAGGTCTTAAGTGGGCACTCCGGTATCCAGATTGTCGAACAGCGTGCCAATGCCAACAAATTGCTGTTCCGTTTCATCCGTGAGCAGAAGAAGTCGATGGACATCCTGCTTTGCTCGGTGGACGGCGGCGGTCTGCGCAATGCGATTCCGCGCGAGGCGACCGCTACGCTGATGGTCCGCACCAAGGATCTCGAGCAGCTGACCAAAGAGCTGAAAGCGTATGAAAAGGTCGTGAAGGCCGAGTTCGCCGGGATCGAGGACGCTGTTTCCATCAAACTGACCGAAACCGAAGCCCCTGAAACGATGATCGCCAAGGAGGTGGCGGAGAATCTGATCCGTGCGGTCGTAGGCTGCCCGAACGGGGTGCAGAAGATGTCGGTGTCGATGCCCGGACTGGTGCAGACGTCGAGCAACCTGGCCCGCGTGGTGTCCGACGGCAAGACGGTGAAGTTGCAGTGTCTGCTCCGCAGTTCGGTGAACTCCGAGAAGGAGGAGCTGGGCGAGGCGATCTCCGCCGTGTTCGAGCTGGCCGGCGCCAAGGTGGAACTCACGGGTGCCTACAACGGTTGGAAACCCAATCTGGATTCGCCGATTCTGGCCGCGATGAAAGCTTCCTACAAAGCCCTTTTCGGCAAGGAACCTGCGGTTACGGCCATTCACGCCGGTCTGGAGTGCGGCATCATCGGTACGAATTACCCCAAGCTCGATATGATTTCTTTCGGCCCGACCATTTGCTATCCCCACTCTCCGGACGAAAAGGTGAACATCGCCTCCGTCGGCAAGTTCTATGAATTCCTGGTCGATACGCTGAAGAACGCTCCCCTAAAATAAGTCGTTTTGGAGGAGATGTCCTTGCCCGGCGGTGGTCGGCGTTGGTTCGTCATTGTCAATCCCCGTGGCCGGAGGTGGCCGCGGGCTTGACCATTTTCCCCTGATCTCCAAGCTCCTGCGGGATGCCGGAATCCAGACCGAACCGGTCTTCACCGAACATAAGTTCCATGCGACGGAACTGACCGTGTCGGCCGTGAAGCAGGGATTCCGCCGCATTATCGCCGTAGGGGGCGACGGTACGCTGCACGAGGTCGTGAACGGTCTTTTTTTATTCAGCAGAGGTCGATCCCCGCGAGGTGCTGCTGGCTGTTGTCGCCGTGGGAGCGGGGAACGACTGGATCCGCACGTTCGGCGTGCCGAATCGCTATCAGGATGCGATCCGCGCTATCAAGGAGGGACATTCGTTTTTACAGGATGTCGGAGTCGTTTCTTACGAAGAGGCTCACTACCGTCAGCACCGTTATATGGCTAATGTGGCCGGTATGGGGTTCGATGCGATGGTAGTCAAGAAATACGCCCATCTCAAGAAGAAAGGACACCGCAACAAGTGGCTCTATACGTGGTGCATGATCCGTTCGTTCTTCAGCTACAAATCGACGGGCGTGAAGGTTTGGATCGACGACCGGCTGGTTTACAACAACCTGTTGATGAGCATCGCCATCGGTGTCTGCAAATACAACGGCGGCGGTATGCAGCAGTTGCCCGAGGCGGTGGCCGACGACGGACTGCTGGACGTGTCGCTGATCCGTCCCGTCCATTTCTGGCATATCCTGTTCCGCTTCCGTTATCTGTTCAACGGCGGGATTTACCGGATTCGGCATATCCTGCAGGAGAGGGGCAGCCGTATCCGCATCGAATCTTCGCCGGAGATCAGCGTCGAGGTCGATGGCGAATTGTTGGGGGAGTCTCCGTTGGAGTTTTCCGTATTGCACCGAGCTGTTCGGATCGTGGTTTCGGAGGAGTTCCTCAAGCGGGAGAGCTATCCGTTGTGTTCGTGCAATATCGTCTGATTTGATCGTATTATGCGACGAAGGCCGAATCCGTCGGATTCCGGCCTCGTCGGTCTTGCCGCTTCCATCGTCGTTGTGCGGTTTGCTTTTGGCGGGCGGTTGTTGCGCCTGCTGTAGGTGCTGCTGCGCACTCTTGCTGAAATTATCGGCTCCTGTGGCGCTGCGGAACTCTTTCTCGGAATGCGAAAGGGTGAGTATGATTTTTTATCGGCGCATCGGTTGCGTACCTGACAAGATTGTAATCGGTTACCCTCTTGCTCCGCGCTTGTCGTCTTGTCGAAACCCGGCTGTTTTTGCCGTTTTATTCTTTAATTTATACCGGAGCTGTTGTTCGGTCTTTAGTCCCGGGGCTGTGTCGGGCTTGTCTGTTCGGAATCAATGAATAAAGTCTTCGTCAAACGCAAGTTATCGGGGAGATTTTCGTATATTTGATACAGTCTGAAGTTATTTATTTGACTGTAAATAGATTAACAAGAATTCGCGTGAGGTGTGGGCAACGGATAAGAAATTAGTAAGCCTCTGTGGAACACCATGTTTCTCACGCTTTCAAATAACTCTCTTACTGGGTACAAAGGTAACATTTATTCCGGAAAAAGCAGTCTGTTTCAGTCGGAAATCCATCTAAAATCTTATCATTTCATGTTCTGTGGAGTAGAATACGGTTACTCGCCATAGAGAGACCGTAGTTTCCATAGCCACAGGCAAAGGTAGTCCGTGTTCTTGTCGGACATTGCAAGGTCAAGCCCTTCGGGTTTCGGGGAAAATCATCCTCGCCCGGAGCTTGCGGTATTTTCCCTCGAAAACCTTGCATGTCCTGAACAGACCTTTTAAGCCTGCGACTATGGGAACTCCGGCCCCATAAGCCGGACTAACTAAAAAAATAAGATTATGCAGACCGACAACATTGCAAAAAGAACAAACACTCCCGACCTGCTTTCCGGCATCTTAAGCGTACAAGTAAGAAACGAGGACAAGAATTACGGAAACGTGACCGTATCTATTGTCAGAGCCAGCAAGATTTGCTCTACAAGACGCTCGACCAGATCGACCGATGGTATGCCCTCTTCAAAGAGACGCGGAACAGTACAAAGAAAAATTCAAGTTCAAATACGAGGAGAAACGGCAAAACCACGTACAAAAACTATCATGTGTATAATCACTACGATGACGAAAGCTATTCCCACAACGAGTTCAAACCGTTCGACATCATCAACGATCTGGTGGATAAGAACTGCAATGCCAATGCAAATTTCGCCAACCGCATCATTTCCTATTTTAACAAGACCTATAACGTGTCCGTACCTGTTCCGAAGATTGACGAGAAGACACTGCACATGGGATTCCGTCCCGTCTATGAAACCTATGTGGATATGGTCATAGAACATCTTGGCGGCAAAAGTTTCCGTGAAACTGCGGAAGAGGAACTGCTCAAACGTTTTTTGCAAACGGTCACGCCTTCCTGTTGGAGCAAGGCCAAGCCCGAACTGAAGAAAGACAAAATCATATTCCCTGACATCGTTCGCTGGGATAATATTCATCTTGAATATCACCAAGAGTACGAGTTTGAATATGGCACAAAACAAAAGGTGGATACCTTCTGCGAGGGCATTGCTTTCGGTACGGATGACGTCTTATGTGGAGGTATCGGAATGATTATCGGCTTATGTGACAGGAATGTCGATATAACCGGATGGTACGACCTCACGACCACCCATGCCGAGCAGATTAAGTTCTACAAGAACGGTCGTATAGACGTCAAATTCAAGGACAGCATAGCTGCCCGGAACTGTTTCGACCGTCTTCGATTGGGCGAAATCAAACTGAGAAACGAGAACTGACCATGAGAGACCAGCCACAGCCACCCCGTAAGGAAGTCCTTGCGGGGTGTTTTTCGTCTTACCAACAATCATCAAAGATATGTATGCAATCATTCCCCAACAGATACCGCAAGACAAGCGGGCTGAAGTCAACGAGAAGATCCTGTTTGCCATAAACTCCGGCAAGGACCTGATTCCCGCGGAGAGCATATACAACTGCTATACCGGCGTCGGCGGGCTGCATAACCTCAGGCAATCAGACTTTGCCAGCTATCACGAGTATGCCCGGGCCAAGAAAGAGTTCGAGCTGGGACAGTTCTTCACCCCTCACGAGATATGCTGGGAGATGGTCGATGTATTGTCGCCAACTTCCTCGGAAATGGTTCTTGATATGTGCTGCGGCATGGGCAACTTCTTCAACCACCTGCCCAACCGGCACAACACCTACGGTTTCGATATCGATGGCAAGGCTGTCGCCGTTGCACGGTATCTCTATCCGGACGCACATATCGAGAAGTGCGACATACAGCAATACCGTCCGGAGCAACGTTTCGACATCATCATCGGCAACCCGCCGTTCAACCTGAAGTTCGACTTCCGGCTGTCACAGGAGTATTACATGGATAAGGCCTATGACCTGCTCAATCCGGCGGGCATCCTGATGATTGTCGTCCCGTCTTCGTTCATGCAGAGCGAGTTCTGGGAGAAACGCAGGATAACGGACATCAACGATAAGTTTTCCTTTATCGGGCAATGCGGGCTCGCACCCCATGCTTTCACATCCGTCGGCGTGGATAACTTCAACACGAAGGTCATGGTATTCCTGCGGCATTCCCGCATATAGGGATGCAGCCCTACAATGCCGACGAGTTTGTCACGAGGGAGGAACTGAAAGAGCGCGTCATGCAAGCCCGTGAGATGAAGCATCGGTTGCGTTTTGACCTGATGCGTGAAACCAGCCGGATAGACAAGGAAGAGCTGGAGCAGTTTGAGTACAAGCTCGCCAAATATATGTACGAGTTGAAAGCCCACGCAAGTCTGAACAGGCATATCGACAAGGCGACGGCTCTTGTCACGAAATTCCGCAACCAAAAGCCGCCCGAAAATGCCACCAACGAGCAGGTCAAGGAGTGGGAACACAAGAAGCTGACGACTGCCAAAGTGCTTGCCGTCATCCGCAAGTACATCACAACACAGAATGTCGTGCCCCGGAAGGAAATCGCGCTGGTCAAGACCTCATACGGTTTCAAACTGAAAGCCTATGCGCCACGTCTGCTGGATAAGGTGGAACACAAGGCGGCCGCATCAACAGCCTGATACTGGAGCGGACAGCATTGCCGGAACCGGAATTCTTACCGAAGCCAACATCAGACAACTGAAAGCCGCTCGCAAATTCATCGCACGTAAACAGCGGCAGTATGACATACAGAACCGGGAATTTCCCGATATGCAGCCCGACCCCAAACCGGCGGAGTATCTGGACAACGCGACATTCGTCAATAAGGACTACGAAACCTGCCAATTCACCCACCTGCAAAACATGACCTCAATCTTGTCCTGCAAAAGAGGTACGCCCTTCTTAACTGGCAACAAGGTTCCGGCAAGACCGCCGCCGCATACCACCGGGCCAAATACCTGCTTAAATTCCGCAAAGTGCGCAATGTCGTCATACTGGCTCCCGCCATCGCCATCAACATGACCTGGGACGCTTTCCTGAAAACCAATAAGGAACAATACCGTGTGATCCGTACCTCCAAAGACCTCGAAGATGTGCCGGAGGGCATCTTCCTGATTGTTTCCACCTCCATGCTCGGCAAACTGAAACGGGGGCTTGCCCGGTTCATAAAGCTCCGCAACCGTAAGCTGTGCCTTGTTTTCGACGAGTCGGACGAAATCACCAACCCCAACTCACAACGGACGAAATATGTCCTCTGCCTCTTTCGCAGGCTGAAATACAAGCTGCTCGACACGGGAACCACTACACGCAACAACATATCGGAACTGTACAGCCAATTCGAGTTGCTGTATAACAACTCAGTGAACATGATATGCCGGTGTGACCGTATCTATCGCGAGAACAGGAGCGTGAAATAGAATCGGAAAAGCAATTCTTATTATGGAGAACCATTTCCTGCCTTTCGGGGACATGTGCTGTTTAAGGCCTGCCACTGCCCCGGCAAGGCGTCCGTGTTCGGTATCGAGAAGCAGAACCAGGATGTGTATAACAAGGACGAATTGTTCTCACTTATTGCCAGGACAATCATCACGCGCAAGTTCAAGGACTTCGCCGGCGAGAAATACAAGGTCAGGATGCACACCGTTACCCCGTCGGACGGCGAGCACGAGGTGTACCGTGTCATCATCGAGGAGTTCTGCCGTATCTGCGAACTTTATTATAACAGCACCGGCGACACCCGCAAGGAAGCCGGTCTGCGGCTGATGCGCCAAATCAAGCTGCTGATAAAAGCCTGCTCGGTCCCGCATCTGATAGAGGGTTATTCGGGAGACCCCTATCCGGGCAAGACGAGATACATCCACAAACTGGTCAGGAAAATTCCGGGTAAGGTGGCCATCGGCTGCACCTCCATCGCCGCTTTCGACCTCTACCGCCAATACTTTGAGGAACATTTCCCCGAACGGCCGCTATTCATTGTCCGGGGGGGACGTATCGTTCAGGAAACGGCAGGAAATCGTGAGCCGTTTCGATGCCACAATAAACGGCGTGCTGATATGCACCCAGCAGAGCCTGAGCAGTTCCGTAAACATCCCTTCCTGCAACGATGTCATTCTCGAATCGCTCCAATGGAACATACCGCGTATGGAGCAATACTACTTCCGTTTCATACGGCTGGATTCCCGTGACACGAAGAACGTGCATTTCATTACTTACGAGGATTCCGTGGAACAGAACCTCATGGCACTGGTGCTGACCAAGGAGCGGCTGAACGAGTTTATCAAGAGCGGCGAGGTCAAGGAGCAGTCCGAGATATTCGACGAGTTCGACATTACGATGTCCGTTATCGACAGCCTGCTCATACGCACGCAGGACAGCGAGGGCAAGATACATATCAGCTGGGGCAGCCAACGCATAGCAAACCGACCATGAAAACGAATCCGCATATATATCCGGCATCCGTCCTCCCCGAAGGCAATGCCGGATTTTTCGTACCTGACAGCAGGAAGGAAATAACCATGTCAAATCCGCAGAGCCCACTCCCACAGGCAAAGGTAACTCCGTGTTCTTGTCGCTGTGCAAGGTCGGGCCGCAAGCGGTTTTTGCGGAAAATCATCCTCGCTGCGCTCCGGTATTTTTTCCGCAAAAAACCCTGCACCGCCGAACACGGACCTTTTGAAGCCTGTGGAAGTGAACCCTGCGGATTCATCATCCATAATCATAAAAATAAGAACCATGAATCTGAATGAAGCAGAAATAGCAGTAACGACAAAACGGCTGGTAACGGCCAATCCGAAGAAAAGCTACCGGATGGAACTGGCAGACTATTGCGACATAGATGAGTTCCACCATGCCTGTGCCACCCGTTTCCCGGAAGAAGCCGAGCCCGAATACCGTTACACGGATTGGGAGAACATTCCGGAATACATGGTCAGCAGCGAATGGCTATGCCCGAACTTTTTCGAGGTACGGGACGCAATGGAACGGCTGGACGAGTTTCAGCAGGACTGTTTCGAGCAGTGGTGCGGACATTACGGCTACAACCTGGCGACGGAAGATCCGCACCTGCTCGTTTCCTACTTTCAGGACAGCCCCCATGCTCGGTTGGTTGTGTGGGAGGAGGAAGAACCCGATGTGGAGGAGGACAACCTGGTCTATCAGGGTATCTCTTCCTACTATTCATTCGTGACGAGTTACCCGTATGAGGTATTTGACGACAATTACGACTAACACATACAATTATGAATATGAATTTCATAGGACCGATATTCCCGATAGACCCTTGTGCGCCGAGGGCGTTTATCGAAATCATGAACATCATTCTGATGTCGGCCAACATCATGGAGGTAAACAGGCGACTGATAGAGAGAAACGTCCACCCGCATTACAGGTCGCTCTCCGGTTATTTCCGGTGGTCGTTCCGCAATGACCGTTTCACGCTGTGGCAGAGGGCGGAGTACAACTCGGATGTCTGTTTCGGACACAAGATAATGGAAATACACTTCGTGGCTCTCGTGTGCGAAGACCGCGTAAAGGCAAATACCATAAGCAATTAACCAGTAATAACTCAAAAACAACCGAATCATGAACACTTCATTAGAAATCATCCGTTCGGCAGGAACGGACCACCTGTGCTACCGGGTGGAGAAAGATACATTCGTGGCAGTCCATAACCAGATGCTTTCTTTCACGGAAATGGAAGACGAGTTTGAAATCGTTCCGACTGACAAATCCTATCGGGACAAGCTCTACATCTATCAGGGGCAGGCTGTACGGCTGGTTCCGCAAATCTATCACAACGGCTGGCTCGCTCTCTGTCTGGAACTGGCCGATACGGAAGAGCCTTACACGATTCTGACGGTCAATCTGGAAGAGATGGATGCCATCGGACTGCCCGACAAGGCTTTCATCGACATCAACAACAATCCCGACGCGATGGAGTTTCTGGAGTTGAATCACCTCGCCACTGATACCGGTTACCGGAGAGGCAACGGCTGGGTGGAGTACCCGATGGTGCATGTCAACCTGCCGCTTGTCTTCCAGCATTGTCCGGAATCGTTCAATCATATCAATATCTACACGTAATGTTTCCGATAAATAAACCGGATGTCTAATCGTGGGAGTCCGCCGGCGGCTCCCGCATTCATTTTTATGCCTTATGAAAACAGATTTCAGCGAACAAGTAGAAAAACTCCGCAAGGAGATTACAGCCGCCATAAAAGCGGTATTGGAGAAATATGGGAAAACGGAAATGGAGTTTCCCGATACAGTGGACGCTGTGTACGTGATATGGTTCGACCATGACGGCGATCCCTATGAGTGCCTGGTGCGCAGGATACAATTCTTTGGGGAGGACCTCCATCTTGTTGTGGAAAACAAACATTCCCATGACTTGTACGAAATTGACGGTCCTTTTGAACTCGGGGCACGTTGCATCAACTGGCTGGACGAGATACTCCGGACAACCGTGCAACTTTTATCCGATTCAAATACAAAAACTAAATAAAAATAATGATGGAAACAATAATCATTGACAGGATATGCACCTCTTGCAGGTGTGATAAAGAGACGGCACGGGAATACCTCATGCCGAAGTAAGAAACCTGCGTGAATTATGTAACGCGAACGATTTGCGGGAAGGTGATTTGGAATCGGCAATGCGACAACCTCGGCATCGAACAGGACTTCCTGCCTTTTTTCTGCGAATCACTCATTTATTAATGGTCATCAATTAAAAATCAACATTATGGGATACTTCAGAATATAAACAGCCTTGCGGAACTGAAGAAAAAGTTACCGCGTACTGGCATTGCAGAACCATCCCGACAAGGGTGGCAGTACGGAGACCATGCAGCAGATCAATCTCGAATTTGAAAGATTGTACGCCAAATGGAAGGATGATACGACCGTATCGGTCGCCGCATCCGGTTATGAAAATGACTATGCCGGCGCATCAGCCAACGAGTACACGGAATACGTCTATAACGAATACCGTTGGAAAGGCAGGAACTACAACGGACAGATGCGCGGGGAAATTGTGGAGATTATCCGCAAATGGCTCAAGGAGACCTATCCGCGGTATAAATTCTCCGTCACGCAGAACGGTTACCGTTCCATCAACATCTATCTGATTAAAGCGGATTTCGAGGCTTTCACGAAAGAGTCCGGTCTTATCTATAAAGATATCAACCATTATCACATTGGAACAGACCGGACCATTACGGAACGGGCACGCGAGGTCATGCTCACGTCTGTGATTTTACCATGTCGTACAACTACGACAACAGCGACGCCATGACCGACTACTTCGATACCAATTTCTATCTGACACTGGGCATCGGACGGTATGACAAGCCCTATCAGACGGAACTGCCGAAGCTGCAAACCAAAGATAAACTGCCTGAGGTTTTCAAGCATCCCGAAGGAGCCGCCCACAAGGCCATACGTCAGGCACTCGGCAAAGCCGCTTCGACTTTATCCAAAGCCGGGCAAATGCCGGGAAACTGATTCTCGGTGAAGACACCTACGGGTCGAAAGGCGAGCATTACTTCTGGCCCAAGCAATATTCCAGTGCCAAGACCGCACAAAAAGCGGATTGACAAACTCACCGAAGCGGGTAGCGATGCCGGATGACCGGTTATAACGGAGGATGTATCGAATTTCTCGGTTATACCTCCGAAACGGAAGCAAGGCTGGAACAGGAACGTCAGGAATATATTGTTGCACATCGGCAATGGCAAACCAAAACGATTACCAACCAATTAAAACTTAAGAATATGGAACCTAAAAAGTTTGAACAAAATGGTGGACACAACAACCTGATGAATTAAAAACAGGCATTCACACTCTTTCCTGACGAACGCTGGGAAGAGGCAGGTCTGTCCCTGAAAATTGATGTCCGCAATTATTGTTGCCTGAAAAAAGACAGGCTGTTGCCCGAAGAAAAAGGATCGATCAATGCTTATTGAGATAGTTTGTGAATTGGCAGATATGGAATTATGTCGGACAAACAAAAAAGACACTCGATGAAATGTGTAATGCGGACGGGGTATTTCTGGAAGAATATCAAGTGCGCCCGTAAAAGGGAATTTGACGAATGTCGCTTTGGCAAGCGACTGGGCAAGTGTTTAAAAATGCCCATTAACAACCGCTAACCGGAGGGGAAAACCCCACAAGGGAACATAGCACGCTGGTAAAGCCATAAGTCAGCCAACTGTCAGGCTGCGACCGAATGGCAAGTTAAAATGATAGATATGAGGATAAAGCCTGTATTGGTTGAACGATAGTTTGAGCAGTCGTATCCTTGGGCAATGACGGAAGACAGTTGAATAATTCTTCGGAATTATGCCGTCATGTTGCGGTACTACACTGATGAGTGATAGCAGGAGTAGCATAAACTTACCGCAAGGCAACTACCATAAGTAGTAAAGGACGAAAGTCGTATCCGACAATCTATCAAGCCAAATAGTCGTCAAATTTCTAAACGGGGATTGCCTAAACCGGAAAGCCAGTTGTAGGGCTATGGGGACTGCCCCTGAATATCCGGCATGGCAACGGAGCTTCCATAGTAGTCTGAGCAGGGTAACGCCCTGTACATGGCGAAGGGAAGCAGCTAATTAAGTTTAACAATTTAAAGGAAGATGTGAGAGACATGAGAAATCCAGAAAATGTGTTGAACAGTCTGAGTAAACACAGCGGTAACTTGAACTATAAGTTTGAGCGGCTGTATAGAGTGCTGTTTAACGAAGAAATGTTTTATGTAGCCTATCAGAATATTTACAGCAAGACAGGCAACATGACGGCAGGAGTCGATGGTAAAACCATTGACGGAATGAGCATTGACCGAGTTGAACAACTGATTGGCAGTCTTAAAAATGAGACTTATCAACCTAACCCGTCCAAAAAGGACGTACATACCTAAGAAAAACGGGAAAAAACGTCCGCTTGGCATACCCTCTTTTGACGATAAGATGGTACAGGAAGTAGTTAGAATGATACTTGAAGCAATCTATGAAGGTAGTTTTGAACATACCTCACATGGGTTCCGTCCCAAACGAAGTTGTCATACTGCTCTTATAGACATACAAAGGACATTCACTGCCGTGAAATGGTTCATTGAAGGCGATATTAAAGGATTCTTCGACAATATCAATCATGACGTATTGATTAATATTCTTCGGGAACGTATCGCTGACGAAAGATTTTTGCGGCTTATCAGAAAAATTCCTGAATGCCGGATATGTGGAAGACTGGGTATTTCATAGAACGTACAGTGGAACTCCGCAAGGCGGGATTATCAGCCCAATACTGGCTAACATCTACCTTGACAAGTTCGACAAGTATATCAAGGAATACATCAATCGGTTTAATAAAGGGGGGACAAGAAAAGGCGATGCTCGATACAAGCTCTACGAACAGCGAAGATACCGACTGGCAAAGAAACTAAAGAATGAGAAAGATGTAAAGGTAAGGGAACAGATGACCGCTGAAATTAAGCGGCTACGAGAAGAACGGAACAACTATCCGGCACGTAATGAAATGGATAGCAGTATCAAACGGTTAAAATATGTGAGATACGCAGATGATTTTCTGATTGGAATTACCGGTAGTCTTGAAGACTGTAAAACAGTAAAAGAGGATATTAAGAATTATTTGAATGAAGCTCTTAAACTGGAACTGTCAGACGAAAAAGACACTGATAACCAATGCGCAAAAAACTGCAAATTCATTCGGAGTAATTATGTATTTATCCGCAGGTGTTAATGATTTTAC
>ENA-OQAR01000472-OQAR01000472.1-human-gut-metagenome-genome-assembly--contig:-NODE-472-length-12176-cov-2.836750_pt1 | contig 12176 bp, 15 predicted proteins | sample MGYA00242738_ERZ504533 | MGnify/ENA primary metagenome ERZ504533 (study PRJEB26092, sample SAMD00036276) | human gut metagenome | host: Homo sapiens | study: EMG produced TPA metagenomics assembly of... | reverse complement strand
ATAGGAGCCATCATCAATTATTATATAGCCTATTTCGTAGGCCGTCCGCTGGTTTATAAATTTGCGAACAGCCGCTTCGGACACATGTGCCTGATTGATGAAGCCAAGGTTCAGAACGCAGAACACTACTTTGACAAGCACGGGGCACTCTCCACCTTTATGGACGTCTTATTCCTGCCGTCCGCCAGCTTATCTCCATTCCTGCCGGTCTGGCCAAGATGAAATTATCCACTTTCCTGCTGTACACAACGCTGGGAGCAGGTATCTGGAATGCCATCCTGGCAGCCATCGGTTACTATCTGCAATCAGTGGTTCCCGAAGAGCAGTTATTGAGTACCGTCACCGAATACAGCCACGAGTTAGGATATTGCTTTATAGCTATCGGCGTTTTTAATAGTAGGTTTCCTGATTTATAAAGGAAGAAAATAAAAAAGAATGAACTTTTTTCCATTTAAATTTGTTATCATTACAGTATCGAACTAAAATATAATAAAATTATGGCAAAAACAGCATTTAAAGGAACACCGGTAACACTAGCCGGAGAATTTGTGAAAGCAGGAACCTCAGCTCCGGAATTTACATTGGTAAAAGGAGATTTGAGCAATTATACATTAAAAGACGGGAAGGGCAAATATCTGATTCTGAACATTTTCCCCAGTATGGATACCGGCGTGTGCGCTACTTCCGTACGCAAGTTCAACCAGCTGGCTGCAAACCAGCCCAATACGGTGGTGTTGGCAATCTCTAAAGACCTGCCATTCGCCCAGGGACGCTTCTGCACTACTGAAGGCATCACCAACGTTATTCCTTTGTCTGATTATCGCTATACTTCCGATTTCGCTGAAAAGTATGGTGTATTGATGACTGATGGTCCTTTGGCTGGATTATTGGCACGCTCGGTTGTAGTGATTGACCCGGAAGGAAAAGTGGTTTATACCGAACTTGTTCCCGAAATAACCCAGGAACCGAATTATGAGGCCGCACTGAAAGCGGTAAAATAAAAAGTGCTTCCCGAAAGAATAAAGAAAACGGCAGAAGATTTTTACAATCTATCCACATAGTTTTTAGGGCAGTTTCCGGCATAGCTTCTTGAAAGTTATGCCGGAAATTTTTTATATGTCATGCTTGAAAGATCTATAATCTTACATCTTCATCCTTAGACAAGTACCATTGGTACATTCTGTGTACCCCTTCTTCTATATCAATCTTATGCTGCCAGCCCAGCCGGTGCAATTTGCTTACATCCGTCAGCTTACGCATAGTGCCGTCCGGTTTCGTAGCGTCAAAAGTCAGTTTGCCCTGATAGCCCACCTCTTGACAATCTTGTCCGCCAGTTGGGCAATGGTGATTCTTTCCCGTACCGATATTGATATGACAGTTGCGGATATCCTTGGAGCCGGGTGTGTATGTATCCTTAAAATCCACATGCTCCATGATATAGACACTGGCATCAGCCATCTCCTCACTCCATAAGAACTCACGCAACGGCTTGCCTGTTCCCCACAAAGTTACTTCCTGCCCGGTTATACCATACTTTTTCAGAATGGAGAGAATCTCCTCATCCGTATGCGAACCGTCTATCCCCTCTACGGGACGAAGATTCATATCTTTACGCACCGCATCCCAGTCCCCCTCATTCAGGCATTTTCCCAAATGAATCTTACGAATCATGGCAGGCAGCACATGGCTGTTCTCCAAATGGAAATTATCATTGGGACCGTAAAGGTTCGTAGGCATCACGGCTATGTAATTGGTTCCATATTGCAAGTTAAAGCTTTCGCACATCTTCAACCCGGCAATCTTCGCAATAGCATACGGTTCGTTGGTATATTCCAAGGGAGAAGTCAGTAACACATCTTCCTTCATGGGTTGTACGGCATCACGAGGATAAATGCAAGTGCTTCCCAAAAACAAGAGTTTCTTTACATCATGGCGGAAACTCTCCCCTATCACATTCTGCTGAATCTGCAAGTTCTGATAAATAAAATCGGCACGGTAAAGACTGTTCGCATGATGCCTCCCACATGTGCCGCTGCCAGAATGACATACTGGGGCTGCTCTTCATCAAAAAACTTCTTCACAGCCTGCCCGTCCAGCAAATCCAGTTCTTTGTGAGAACGGCCTACCAGATTGGTATATCCCTTTTGCTGCAAATTATTCCATATAGCAGACCCCACCAGTCCGTGGTGGCCTGCTACATATATCTTGGCTGTTTTTTCCATTATTCTGCTATTTGAGCCTTTAAATACAGTTTCTTCACGAACTTCATATCATGCTTCACCATGATTTTCACCAGTTCGGGGAAAGAAGTCTTACGGGGATTCCAGCCCAGCAACGTTTTGGCTTTAGTGGGATCACCCAACAACTGCTCCACTTCGGCGGGACGGAAATACTTAGGATCGACGGCAACCAGTTCCTTGCCCGTCGCCACATCGATACCTCTTTCATCCACCCCTTTGCCTTCCCAGCGCAATTCAATGCCCACTTCCTTGAAAGCCAAGGTACAGAACTCGCGCACCGTATGGTATTCGCCGGTCGCAATGACAAATCTTCGGGAGTATCATGCTGAAGAATCATCCACATACACTCCACATAATCCTTGGCATAGCCCCAGTCGCGCAAAGAATCCAGATTTCCCAGATACAGCTTGTCCTGATATCCCTGGGCTATACGTGCGGCAGCCAAAGTAATCTTGCGTGTTACGAAATTTTCACCACGGCGTTCACTCTCATGGTTGAACAGGATGCCGTTCACGGCAAACATACCGTAACTTTCACGATAGTTCTTGGTAATCCAGAAACCATACTGCTTGGCCACCCCATACGGAGAACGGGGATAGAAGGGAGTCGTTTCCTTCTGAGGCACTTCCTGTACCAGTCCGAACAATTCGGAAGTCGATGCCTGATAAATCTTGGTCTTCTTTTCCAGGCCCAGAATACGGACCGCTTCCAACATACGCAGCGTGCCTACCGCATCCGCTTCCGCAGTGTACTCGGGTACATCGAAACTTACTTTCACATGGCTCTGAGCAGCCAGATTATAGATTTCATCGGGCTGTACAGCCTGAATGATACGTATCAGCGAACTACTGTCGGTCATATCCCCCCCAATGCAGGTTCACCAAACGGGTCTTTTTGCATATCACGAACCCACTCGTCCAGATAGAGATGTTCTATACGACCTGTGTTGAATGAAGAAGAACGGCGCAGAATACCGTGAACCTCATATCCCTTTTCAATCAAAAACTCTGCCAGGAATGAACCGTCCTGACCTGTAATACCTGAAATTAAAGCTACTTTTTTCATTTTCGTTTTATTGTAAATGGCCTTATGCAAGCCTCTTGGTTATTTCATATCACATAGCTATCTACTGCTATCTGCCTTTCGGCATGGCAAAGGGCGGAATGACCAAACAGAACGGCAGATGACAGACAGCATACACTCCATGTATGCAGAAATAAAATATATACAAGAAAGAATATTTACTCCGCCGAAAATTCTTTGATGCGCTGTTCCTCGCTCAACCGGCAGATCAGCAATGTGTTATTCTTCTCAGCAACGATATATCCGTCCAGTCCCTGTACCACCACCCTCTTTTCCTGTGTAGTGTGAATCACACAGTTACGGGTTTCATACAACTTTATATTCTCACCTATCTGCGTATTATTATGGGCATCTTTCGGCAAATTCTCGTGCAATGATCCCCAAGTACCCAGATCACTCCACCCAAAGCTGGCAGGAAGGACAAAAATCTCATCCGCCTTCTCCATAATGGCATAATCCACCGAAATGTTCTCGCACAAAGGGAAATTCCGGTCAATCATTTCCTGCTCCTTGTCCGTATAATAATAAGGAAGCAAACGCTCGAACACCTTCGAAATGGCAGGCTGATATACGCGCAGGGCGTTCACCACCGTATTTACATTCCACACAAAAATACCGGCATTCCAGAAGAAATTATTTTTTGAATATAGCGCCGGGCTGTTTCCAGATCGGGTTTCTCTTTAAAAGAATACACCCGGAATACCTCCTTATTGGCGGTAGAAGGTACACTGAGATCAGCTTCAATGTAACCGTAGCCCGTCTCAGGACGAGTAGGTTTCATGCCCAGGGTAAGGATAGCGTCCGAATCGGCCGTAAAATTCATCGCCGAATTAATCACCCGCTGAAACTCCGCGATATTCATCACAATGTGGTCGCTGGGGGTCACCACCATATTGGCCTTAGGATTACGTGCCTTTATTTTCCAACTGACATATGCTATACAAGGAGCCGTATTGCGACGGCAAGGCTCACGCAGGATATGATCATCAGCAATATCGGGCAACTGCTCCTTTACAGTATCCGCATACTTCTCTGATGTCACCACCCAAATATTTTTCCGGAGGACAGATCCCCTGAAAACGGTCAGCCGTAAGTTGGATCAATGTACGGCCGCAACCCAGTACATCAATAAATTGCTTAGGATAATCAGGAGTACTCATCGGCCAGAAACGGCTTCCAACACCTCCGGCCATTATAACGAGGTGATTATTCTTGATGTTCATATGATTCATTTTTTACGTTGTATGACCGCAAAGATAAGTATTATTTTTAAAAAAAAGTATTGCGTTTTAATTTATATGTTCTATATTTGCATACGACTAACATTTTTTTTTGTCATGAAACAACCGACAACTGAAAACTCTGATATAATTAAACTAGTAGCGATATTAGGTGATTTTGCCTTGTTGAACCTTTCTATGATACTTGTGTTTTTTTATTCTGAAAGGAATAGATTCACAGGCCATAGCCATATTTCATTGAAAACCTACCTGCTGACTTCCAACCTGTGCTATATTCCCTGCATATCCATCTTTGGGGTCATACTGCACAACCGCATAGTGCGTCCGGAACAGATTGTAGGCCGCCTGTTAGGAACAATCAGCTTGCATGTAGTCATCTTCCTCACGGTGCTGGCCATTATTAAGGTAGATAACTTCTCACGCATCTATCTGCTTGCTTTCTATCTGTCTTTCATACCTTTAGCTATAGGATGGCGACTGACATTGCGGTTCTTGTGAAAATGTTCCGCCGCAGTGGCAGGAACCTGCACACCACTGTACTGATAGGCGACGGGGGACAATATGGTGGAGCTGTACCATACGTTGAACGATTTTGACTTACGGATACAGGGTTTTAGGCATTTTTCTATGATGAGAAGGACTCTAATTACCCCGAAGGGATTCCCTTTAAAGGTCCTGTAAACCAATTATTTGAATGGTTGTCCCATAACACCGTGCACGAACTGTACTGTGGTCTGCCATCCAGCAGAAAGGATGATATTCTGGCCATCATGAACTATTGCGAGAACAATCTGATCCGCTTCTATAGCGTACCTCATGTACGTAATTACATAAAGCGTCAGCTGCAACTGGAATTATTGGGTGAAGTTCCTGTATTGTCCATCCGTACCGAGCCGTTGCAGAACCCGGTAAACAGACTGGCAAAACGGTTATTTGATTTGACATTTTCCTCTCTGTTTTTACTTACAATTTTTCCATTTATATACCTGATTGTAGGTCTTATTATTAAAATTACCTCACCTGGTCCCATATTCTTCAAACAGGAGAGAAACGGGGAAAACGGGAAAATCTTTAAATGCTATAAGTTCCGTTCCATGAAAGTGAACGCATTGTCCGATTCATTGCAGGCTACCAAGAATGATCCCCGCAAGACCAAGTTCGGCAACTTCCTGCGTAAAAGCAATCTGGACGAACTGCCGCAATTCATTAATGTATTCAAAGGAGAGATGTCCATTGTAGGTCCCAGACCCCATATGCTGAAACATACAGAGGAATATTCCCAACTGATTAACAAATACATGATGCGCCACCTTGTCAAACCCGGAATTACCGGATGGGCGCAAGTCACCGGCTACCGGGGAGAAACCAAAGAACTTTCCCAAATGGAAGGCAGGGTAAGAAGAGACTTGTGGTATATTGAGAACTGGACTTTCCTGCTCGACATCCGCATCATGATAAAAACAGTAACCAACATGTTCCGGGGCGAGAAAAAAAAACGCCTATTAATCCAAATCGTAGGGACATATAAAAAAATAAAAAGATATGAAAGGTATTGTACTAGCCGGAGGTTCAGGCACGCGCCTCTATCCTATTACCAAAGGAGTATCCAAACAGTTGCTCCCTGTCTTCGACAAACCCATGATTTATTATCCTATATCGGTACTTATGCTGGCCGGCATACGGGAAATACTCATTATCTCAACCCCATACGACTTACCGAGCTTCAAAAGACTGTTAGGAGACGGAAGCGATTTCGGAGTACGCTTTGAATATGCGGAACAGCCTTCGCCCGACGGACTGGCTCAGGCTTTCATCATCGGCGAGAAATTCATCGGGAATGATTCCGTCTGCCTTGTACTGGGTGATAACATATTCCACGGCAACGGCCTGTCCGCCATGTTGAGAGAATCCGTACGTGCTGCCGAAGAGGACAAGAAAGCAACGGTATTCGGCTATTGGGTCAGTGACCCCGAAAGATATGGCGTAGCGGAATTCGACAAGGAAGGCAACTGCCTCTCTATTGAAGAAAAACCTGCCCAACCTAAGTCCAACTATGCCGTGGTGGGACTCTATTTCTATCCCAACAAGGTGGTGGAAGTAGCCAAGAATATCAAGCCTTCGGCACGGGGAGAACTGGAAATCACCACCGTAAACCAGCAATTTCTTCAGGACAAGGAATTGAAAGTACAGACATGGGCAGAGGTTTCGCATGGCTGGATACCGGTACTCACGACTCGCTGGCGAGGCAAGTACCTACATCGAAGTCATTGAAAAGCGCCAGGGGTTGAAAAGTGGCGTGCCTTGAGGGCATAGCTTTGAGAAAAGGCTGGATTACTTCGGAAAAGATGCAGGAACTGGCCCAGCCGATGCTTAAAAAACCAATACGGACAATATTTACTGAAAGTTATAAAAAGAACTGGGATTAGAATAATGGAAGTTATAAAAACAGCAATAGACGGGGTTTTCATTTTGGAACCCCGTATTTTTAATGATGCAAGAGGGTATTTCTTTGAAAGCTTCTCGGGACGTGAATTTGAAGAAAAAGTATGCAGGACTACATTTGTACAGGATAATGAGAGTTTCTCCACTTATGGTGTATTACGCGGCCTGCATTTCCAGAAACCTCCTTTCACACAAAGCAAGCTGGTGCGTGTGATCAAGGGAGCGGTACTGGATGTGGCTGTAGATATCCGGAAAGGTTCTCCCACTTTCGGAAAGCATGTGGCTGTAGAATTGACCGGAGAGAATCACCGGCAGTTTTTTATCCCCCGCGGATTCGCACACGGCTTTGCGGTACTAAGTGACGAGGTGTTGTTCCAATACAAGTGTGACCATTATTATGCTCCGCAAAGCGAAGGAGGAATCGCATGGGACGACCCCGATCTAGGCATAGACTGGCGACTTCCGGCCGACAAGGTTATTTTGTCCGACAAGGACAAGAAACATCCGAGATTGAAAGACTATCAAACGGATTTCGACTTTAATCAAAGTTTATATTAAAGGCAGTTTTGATTCTGCGTTTGTCCGGTTTTTGCCAGTGAAATTAAAGAAACCGAAAACTGCACACCGGACTATCGTAACGTTCAGGACAACATTTCCGAAGATTGAACCTATAAAAACAGGGTGCACCTCCTACGAAAGAGATGCACCTGTTTTATAGGTCAATATCTTTATATCACTTCTTCTCCATCCCCTCCTGAGGAGCATTAAGCCCCTCCTTCAGATTTTCAAAGAATTCACGTCCGAACAAGATCCATGCGGAAGCGCCCGCCACTGCCAGGAAAATAAATCCGACAAGAATCACCTTCTTGCTGGTTCCCGAAGGCAGCAACGCACACTGGCAGGTTCCACAACGGCAAATACAGGTTTGGCCTCCTGTACTTTAGCCCGTGCCACCTGCAATTGGGTAGCCACCTGGCTATACACCTGATATGCCAGATTCATATCATTCTGCAACCGTTCTCTCTCCGTCAAAGCACTTTGAAGGACAACCCCCTTGTTGGCATCCATGTAATTGGCATAATTCTGCTGGGCTACATAATACTCCTGCTGGCGTTCCTTATACAATTGTTCCAGATAAGCACAATCCTGCTGGGCTTTGGAGACCCTGTACGCTGTGATATACTCCTGAAGCTTCACCACTACCGTGTCTGTAATGGCGGCCGTAACCATCGGGTCCTGCAAAGTCACCGTCACTGTGGTGATGCCGGTTTTCTTATCCACATCAGCAGTAATCGCCTTACGCATGGCTTCCACTTTCTTCGCCTGATCTTCTGTCAGGTGGAAAGGATCCAGCCTGTTCCCTTCTTCCTCTTCCTTATCGGAGAAGAGAGATTTCACCCCGCCTATAGCCGCCCCGGGCAATCCCATAACAGCACCCCACCACGGAGCTTTCTGCTCATCGAGATAAGCTACAAAAGTAGTATCCACCTCACCGTCCAACGTGGTGACATGTGCATTAAACAGTTCCAGAATGAAAGGAGTAGACGCTACTATATCCGGGAAAAGAGATACGTTCAACGCATCCGCCTCACTGCCCAGACTCATGCCTCCGATCCCCAGCATGGCAGCCATTCCCGACAGGCTCCCCCCTCCGCTTTTACCGGATTCGGGAGACAATGTCACTTCCACCGTATATTGCTTGGGAATACTCAGAGCGATAATCACCCCTACAATAGCACCTATTCCGGCAACCTTCAGCAGCATCTTTCGGGCAGCCCACAACTTACGGACATACTCCATCAAATCAATTTCCAACTCCTCGTCTTCCCGTGGTCTTTCCGTATTATTCGTATAATTCTTATCTTCCGCCATACTGTTTCTATTTTAAGATATTAGCAATAGATGCAATCATAGTAGCCAACGACGCACTGGTGGTTGCTATGGACAAGGTGTTCTGCAAAGACCAGTTGCTCTTTTCCTTCACCGGAACAATCACCTCACAGCCCGGCTGGATCAGCTCACGGCTACCTTTCTTCGCTCTCTTCACCTGACCGTTCATATATACAATATACACCTTGCTCTTCTTCGCACGGAAACCGTAACCTCCGGCCTGCTCTATATAATATTTCAACGTCTTGCCATCTTCAAATGAAACGGTATTGGGATACATCACAGTCCCGCTGATACGTACCGTGTTGTTGTATTCGGGAATTTCAATCACATCCCCCTCACGCAATACGATATCCGCACTGGAGCCGGGTTTAAGCATCGCTTTTTCCAAATCGATACCCACATAATAGATATCTCCCAAATCCAGCCGGTTGACATCAATGGAGTCCTTTCCAGTCTTGGCCATGTCCAGAACCGTTTCCATACGTTTGCGTTCATCGGCATTGATACGACGGCTTAAACGGGCCCCTTTGATATAAGCAAACGGAGTCACTCCACCTGCCTTCTTGATCAAATCGGAAAGACGTTCGCTCTTCTCTGTCAGCGCATAATCACCTTCATACAAAACCTCACCGGTCACCTGCACATTCACCTGTTCCTGATAAGCAGGGCTCTTACGCACATATACCTGATCGTATGGCTGCAACACAAAACCCGGTTCTCCGTCTATCACAAAACCGTCTTTCAGAGAAAACGAGTACATTTGTCCTATGGTGGAAACCGCTTCCGTACCTTTGCTATCCTTGATACGGCGGGAAACATCCACACGGACGGTAGAAGCCGACTCCATCAATCCGCCAGCCTGGATTATAATATCCTCCAAAGTCGTATTGTCGGCAAAAGCGAACTCACCCGGACGGCAACCTCACCATACACCATGACGCTTCCCACATCCTCCAAGTCATGAATACTGGGAATATAAAGCACATCATTACGCTGCAAAGGTACATCGGGTGCAGTACCGTCCATGATGCCTTTTATATCTACTTGAATAACCTCTTTCTTCAGATTCTCGCGCTCGCGATGCAACACCGCACGTCCTGTAAAGGCATCACCCATAAGGCCTTCAGCCTTTTCCACCAGTTGGCGGACTGTATTCAAGGTTCCTCCGAACTGATAAATGCCCGGACGATAGACAGCCCCCTTGATTTCAAGCTTGTTCTCAAAACGGTCCAGAATAGCTTCAGCAGTCAGCGCATCACCATCTTTTACCTGGAATACGGAATAATCAATATCATCAATCGTATAAATCTGATACTCCTTTCCGTTTTGACGAATCATGCGGAGAGAACGGGTATAGGCATCCCCCCGAAAATCCACCGGCATACTTCAACAACGTGGCAACACTTTCGTTGTTTTTTCATCTCGTATTTCATGGGGGCGTTTTCACATTACCCTCTATGCTAACCAACGCCTCGTATGGAGGAACGATGATCACATCGCCTTCCTGCAAGCGGATATCATCATTGATTTTACCTTTCATAATAAAATCGTACACATCTACGGTAGCGATTTTCTGTCCTCCGCGCACTACTTGTATATTGCGCAAGCTACCGATATCGCTCACGCCACCGGCACGGTACAGTGCATGAAACACGGTAGAGAAAGAAGACAATGCATAAGTTCCCGGTTGGAACACTTCCCCCATCACGTTCACCTGGATCGTCCGGCTGTTTCCCAAAGTAACCTTGATTTGTGAGGACGGGTTCTGTTCATTATCAAGCCCTGCATAAATCTTATTCAGTTCTTTACGCAAATATTGGTTGGCTTCGGCAATAGTCATACCGTTCAGATAAATTAATCCCAAATCGGGGATCGTGATAGATCCGTCCGGAGATACATTATCGCGGATGGTGGCCTGGTTTGTACCCCAGATGTCAATGATTACCTCATCACCCGGCCCCAGACGGTAATTAGGAGGAGTAGCCAGATTCACACTCGGCTCGAATGTAAGGTTTCTGGTTTCAAAAAATGTCCCGTCCATACACCTTATCCTTCTGCATTTCTTCCATATCGCCCATGCCCATCCCCTCGTAATAGCGATTGGCAGAAACACTGTCCGACAAGTTCTTCCCTACCACTCTGCCCGCAACCGGACGTGGTCGAAAGTAAAATTCTCTGTTACATAGATATCTTCCTGCGTCTTTTGTCTTTTCACGCAAACGGTTCCGATTTTGCATCGTTGCATTTGCGTCTTTATCAGCAGACCCATTTTGCTGTTCATAAAGTTTCTTTACACGCTTAGCCTGTTCTTGTGTCACTCCTCTACGGGCTAACTCTGTAGCAATCTGACGTTGGTCTTTTCCTTGTTGCATGCCCGTCTTCACATATTCCAACACCTGTTGGTCACTCATAGATTGCTGTGCAAGCACAGAACCTGAGAGGGCAAAAACTAAGACCAGTACGGATAATAGTTTTTTTATCATATAAATTCAATAAACTTAGTAATTTAGCAGCCGCAAAGGTAGATATTATTTTCGATATAGGCGAGTATTATTTCATAAATATCCCTCTAACAAATATAAAAACGCTGCCACCTGACGGTGTACAGCCGTTTATTCTTTAATAATCCGTTAGCAGAATTCATTCAGACTTCATTGCACAGCCCTCCTTCTTAAAAAAGGTCTGCAAGGGTAAAACTTGTGCAATACCATCCGGCCGGATCAGCAATACATATTTACGATGCTTCGTACAATTCCTGCTTACCGCTTACTTGCTTGGGCTCACCATTCTGCTTAGCATAAGCCACTACGTCTTCCAATGTCAGCTTGCCTTCTTCAAATTCTTTGCCTTTGCCACTGTCGAATGAAGCATAGCGGTCTGACAACATCTTGCAGTAAGGAGATTCATTAAGCAAAGCAGCAGCACTTTCCAATGCACGCGCCATAGCGTCCATACCTGCAATATGGGCGATAAAGATATCTTCCAGATCAGTAGAGTTACGACGTGTCTTGGCATCAAAGTTGGTACCGCCATTACCCAAACCGCCGTTGCGGATAATCTGCATCATGGCCTGGGTCAGTTCGTAATTGTCGATAGGGAACTGGTCTGTATCCCATCCGTTCTGATAATCGCCACGGTTAGCGTCAATAGATCCCAACATTCCGTTATCTACCGCAACAGCCAGTTCATGTTCAAATGTATGACCAGCCAACGTAGCATGATTCACTTCAATGTTCACCTTGAAATCCTTGTCCAGTCCGTGAGTTTTCAAGAACCT
>ENA-OQAR01000471-OQAR01000471.1-human-gut-metagenome-genome-assembly--contig:-NODE-471-length-12197-cov-2.475808_pt1 | contig 12197 bp, 12 predicted proteins | sample MGYA00242738_ERZ504533 | MGnify/ENA primary metagenome ERZ504533 (study PRJEB26092, sample SAMD00036276) | human gut metagenome | host: Homo sapiens | study: EMG produced TPA metagenomics assembly of... | reverse complement strand
TTTCAGAAGTTCTTCTGTAAGTTTCATGATCGGCTCCTTGAGATTTGCTGCTTGGGGGCAGCTTTTTTTGTGCTGTTTTAACCGAATCAAGGAAGTCCTGCGGGGTTGCGAATATCCGTTTTGACTACGAGTTAAAAAAAATAAACGAACAGCGCCTATATTGTATGAAGAGAAGATCAAAATGTCAATAGGTTAAAAAATATTTTTAGCTGTTTAACAAGAGTTACAATTGTGCAATATGGATATTTTTTCGGAATGATGCGTTAAATCTATGTAAAATTCGTCGTAAAACAGGGACTCCTGTGGTATAATAAGAATATTCAAAAAAAATTCGAGGAAGGACGATGCAGATGTTAAAAAACTGGAACCCGGAACAGATTCCGGAAAAAAGAGGATATCAAAAGTGCGTTTAAGTGCTGCAAGAACCAGATTATATGAGCTGCAGATGGCTCTAAAGGAGCATAAGATTCCGGTGATCGTGTTGTTTGAAGGCTGGGGAGCTTCCGGAAAAGGCAGTACCATAAGTAAAGTGATCAAGAATATCGATCCCCGTTTTTTTAAAGTCGCAACTATGTCAGCGCCTACAGAAGAGGACCTTCGGAAACCATTTCTTTACCGGTATTTTAAGGAGATCCCGGAAGCCGGTAAATTTACATTCCTGGATTCCGGATGGATGGATCAGACCTGCCGGGAGCGCATGGACAAAAAACTGAAAGGGGATGATTATGTAAAACGGGTTGACAGCATCCGCAGATTTGAACGGCAGCTGACGGATAACGGATACGTACTTCTGAAATTCTTTATGCAGATCGACCGGAAAGATCAGGAGAAACGTATGGGCATCCTTCTGGAAAGCAAAGATACCCGATGGAGAGTGAATGAATACGATCTCTGGCAGAATGATCACTACAAGAAATGCAGAAAAGTTTTTGACCAGTATATGCAGGATACCAACACTTCTTCTGCTCCGTGGTATATCGTAGATGCCAGTGACCGGAAATGGGCGGAATTACAGGTACTGGAAACCATGATCAGCAACATCGAGGTTGCCATGGAGAATAGCAAACATGCTGTGCCGATTCTCCAGAATGTTTTTCCTCTGGTGGAGATGCCGAAATTAAGCGAGATCCCTCTGGATGGAAAAGAAGTGGGAGACGAAGAGTACAAGGCAGAGCTTAAAGAACTCCAGGCGAAGCTCGGAAGCCTGCATAATCGGCTCTACCGCAAAAGAGTGCCGGTGATCATCACCTATGAAGGCTGGGATGCTGCCGGAAAAGGCGGAAATATCAAGAGGATCACGGAAGCTCTTGATCCCCGTGGTTTTGAGGTACATCCCATCGCCAGCCCGGAACCTCATGAAAAAGCCCGTCATTATCTGTGGCGTTTCTGGACAAGGTTGCCTAAAGATGGACACATTGCCATATTTGACCGGACCTGGTATGGAAGAGTGATGGTGGAAAGACTGGAAGGTTTTTGCAGTGAGAACGACTGGAGACGTGCATACAATGAGATCAATGAATTCGAGAAGGAACTTTCCGACTGGGGTGCTGTGATCGTGAAATTCTGGGTCCACATTGATAAAGATACCCAGCTTGCAAGATTTAATGACCGCCAGAACAATCCGGAAAAACAGTGGAAGATCACAGATGAGGACTGGAGAAACCGTGAAAAATGGGATCAGTATGAAACCGCAGTGGATGAAATGCTGCAAAAGACCAGTACTGTTTATGCGCCATGGCATATCCTGGAATCGGTAGACAAAAAATATGCAAGGCTGAAAGCACTTCGGATCGTGATCGAAGAAATTGAGAAAGCGCTGAAATAACAGAAAACAGAAGTTGCCTGTGAATGCCCGTTTTATGCGGGTATAGACATGGAATCAACATAAAAAAAATGCGGCAGGGTAACGGACATTATTTTATAAAAAGTTTTATAAAAGAGTGCCGGTGTATATTCTGCCGCAATGATTTTGTTATGGGTTACATAGTCAATGCAGATGGTTTTATCTGTCTGGTATAGCGTTTGGGTTAATTCCTGAGATAATTCCGCATACTGCGAAGGGCATGTTTTTCCAGGCGGCTGACCTGGGCCTGGGAGATCCCGATCTCATCGGCAACTTCCATCTGGGTTTTTCCTTCGTAGAAGCGGAGATCAATAATGTGTCGTTCCCCGTTCTCCCAGCCGGTTCATGGCGTCCCGGAGAGAAATATCTTCCACCCAGTTTTCCTCCCGGTTCTTTTTGTCGCTGATCTGATCCATGACATAGAGAGTATCTCCTCCTTCGGAATACACCGGCTCAAAAAAGGCTCACCGCTCTGGATCGCATCCATGGCATAGACGATCATTTCCTTGTCAATGCCGATCTCATCAGCGATCTCCGCGATGGTAGGCTCTTTTGAGATGCTGCCGCATATAGTTTTCCCTGGTGTAGATGGTTTTTGTAGGCGATATCCCGCAGAGAGCGGCTGACCCGTATGCTGTTGTTATCCCGGAGATATCTTCGGATCTCACCGACGATCATAGGAACTGCATAGGTAGAAAACTTTACCTGAAGGGTGGTATCAAAATTATCGATTGCTTTGATCAGGCCGATACAGCCGATCTGAAAAAGGTCATCTGGATTTTCACTGCTGTTCTGAAAACGGCGGATCACGCTTAAAACAAGCCGCAGATTGCCTTTGATGTACAATTCTCTGGCTTCTTCATCGCCAGCTTTGATTCTTTTGAAGAGCTCATCCTTTTCTTCCTGGTTGAGAACAGGAAGCGTTGAGGTATTTACTCCGCAGATTTCAACTTTATTCAGTGCCATCTTAGAATCCTCCTTGTCTTGTCAGTACATTAAGATGATTCTCAGAGGGCGGTTGAAATATACTTTTCCGGGGAAAATATAAAAAATAAAGGACGCTTTGACAAATGTAGTCGTTCAGTCTCCTCCCAGCCGTTTTTCATCACGGAAACAACAAGGATGATATCTTCACCAATCTGGCGGATGCAGTCCCAGGGGATGATGCATTCACTTTCTCTTGAAAAACACCAGCAGAATTTCCCGGGTTCCGGCATGATCAGGCTTTCAGCCGGGCGGTTTCACAGCAGAATTCCACATCAAGAGGACAGCCAAGGCTACGGCAGGTGTGGATATTGATCACTTCTTTCTGTTTCAGTTCGCAGATACGCATAAAATTCATCACCTGATATGATTTTATGGAAAATCTGTAAAATTTATGCAAGTCCGATTATTGACACATTATATGCATTTATTCTATAATAAAAAACAAATTTAGTAATGATTTTTTGATCCGGAAAGGGGGAGAGTTCCGTGAGATGTCCGTTCTGTAACCAGGATAATACAAGAGTTGTAGATTCCAGACCTGTAGAGGATACCAATTCTATCCGCCGCCGCCGTCTCTGTGATGCCTGCGGAAAGCGTTTTACAACTTATGAGAAGGTGGAAACGATTCCACTGACTGTGATCAAGAAGGATCAGAACCGGGAGAGCTATAAACGTTCCAAGATCCAGGATGGTGTTCTTCGTGCCTGCTATAAACGCCCCATTCCCATTGAGAGAGTGGAAGAGATGATCGATTCCATAGAAGGGGATATTTTCCGGTCAGAAGATCGTGAGATCAGCAGCACCAAGATCGGAGAGATCGTCATGGAGCATCTGAAGGATCTGGATGCTGTGGCATATGTACGTTTTGCGTCTGTATATAGGGAATTTAAAGATGTCAGTACCTTTATGGACGAGCTGAAGAAACTGATCAACTGAAAAACTCATAATAACATATAAAAAAAAACAGGGACCTCATGGGGAAAATTCCTCTGCGGTCCCTGTTATAATTTATGTTAATGATTCAGGAAACTTAAATTAAACAATACCCTGAGCTTTCATAGCGTCAACAACTTTTTCGAAGCCGGCGATGTTTGCACCTACAACATAGTTGTCTTCCATACCGTAACGTTTAGCAGCGTCATCAGCTTTGTGGAAGATGTCGATCATGATGTTGTGAAGTTTCTCATCAACCTCTTCTCTTGTCCAGGAAAGTCTCATGGAGTTCTGGCTCATCTCCAGTGCGGATGTGGCAACACCGCCAGCGTTTGCGGCTTTACCAGGCATGAAGAGAACACCGTTCTCCTGAAGGTATGTTGTTGCATCAAGAGTAGTAGGCATGTTAGCACCCTCAACGACATATTTGCAGCCGTTTGCAACCAGTGTTTTAGCTCCGTCAAGACCAAGCTCGTTCTGAGTAGCACATGGAAGATAGATATCACATTTGATGTTCCAGATGCCAAGTCCCTCTGTGTAAGTAGCACCCTCAACACGGTCAGCGTACTCTTTGATACGTCCACGTTTAACTTCTTTGATGTCTTTTACAACGTCAAGGTTGATTCCGTTCGGATCGTAGATATATCCGTTGGAGTCGTTCATTGCAACAACTTTGGCACCAAGCTGAGTAGCTTTCTCAACAGCGTAAATAGCTACATTACCGGAACCTGTTACAACGATTGTTTTTCCTTCTACGGAATCATTGTGAGCTTTGGCGATCTCGTTGAGCATGTATACAACACCGTAACCGGTAGCTTCTGTACGGATCAGGGAACCTCCGAAGGAAAGACCCTTTCCTGTAAGGACACCCTCATAAAGGCCACGGATTCTCTTGTACTGTCCGAAGAGATAACCGATCTCACGTCCGCCGACACCGATGTCACCAGCCGGAACATCTGTATCTGCGCCGATATATTTGCAAAGCTCTGTCATAAAGCTCTGGCAGAATGCCATAACCTCTCTGTCAGATTTACCCTTAGGATCGAAGTTGGAGCCACCTTTTCCACCGCCGATCGGAAGGCCTGTAAGAGAGTTTTTAAAGGTCTGCTCAAAACCAAGGAATTTCAGGATACCCTGATTTACAGAAGGATGGAATCTTAAGCCGCCCTTGTATGGCCCGATCGCACTGTTGAACTGAACACGGTAACCTTTGTTGACCTGTACAGTTCCGTTATCATCGATCCACGTACTTTGAAGGAGATGATCCTCTCTGGCTCTACAAGACGCTCAAGGATGGAAAGTTTACGATACTCTTCCTCATTTTTGTCAATTACGACTTTAAGGGAATCGAGAACTTCCTTAACTGCCTGATGGAATTCTGGCTCGCCAGGATTCTGTGCTACAACTCTTTCATAAACTTCTTCTGTGTAAGACATTGTTGTTTCCTCCTCATCACGTATTAAATTGTGTTTGAAAACTAAAATTCGAGTGCTATTATACATTTAACCTGCTAAAAAAAGGGAAGTGCTAAATTAAAATTTTTAAAATTTTATTTCTTGCGTTGAAAGCACAAATGTGAGAAGATATAGAAATAGATATTTTTTGACTATGAAAATAAAATGGTTAAATAATAGTGAAAATGAGAAGAGGAGTGGTTTTTATGAGAACATTCGGGAAATCATCAAAGCTTGATAATGTATTGTATGACGTGCGTGGACCGGTTGTGGATGAGGCTGCCAGAATGGAAGAAGATGGGATGGAGATCCTGAAGCTGAATATCGGTAACCCGTATCCGTTTGGATTTTCCGCACCGCAGGAAGTGATCCTGGATATGCTTAGTAATGTACGTACTTCACAGGGATATTCCGATTCCAAGGGTATTTTTTCCGCAAGAAAGGCGATCATGCAGTATGCCCAGCTTCGCGGGATCCCGGGAGTTACCATTAATGATATTTATACAGGAAATGGTGTCAGTGAGCTGATCAATCTCTGTATGCAGGCACTTCTGGATAACGGGGATGAGATCTTGATCCCGGCTCCGGATTATCCCCTGTGGACGGCAACTGCCACACTGGCAGGAGGAAATGTAGTCCACTATATCTGTGATGAGCAGTCTGACTGGTATCCGGATATCGAGGATATCAAGAGTAAGATCACACCAAGGACTAAAGCGATCGTTATCATCAATCCAAATAACCCGACAGGTGCCGTATATCCGAAGGAGATCCTGGAGCAGATCGCGGACATTGCAAGAGAGCATGAGCTGATCATCTTTTCCGATGAGATCTATGACCGCCTTGTTATGGATGGATACAAACATACTTCCATCGCTTCTCTTGCGCCGGATGTATTCTGCGTGACATTTTCAGGACTGTCAAAGTCTCATATGATCGCAGGTTTCCGTATCGGATGGATGATCTTAAGCGGAGCCAAGAACAAGGCTAAAGGTTATATAGAGGGAATCAACATGCTTTCTTCCATGCGCCTTTGCTCCAATGTTCCGGCACAGTCGATTGTACAGACTGCACTGGGCGGATATCAGAGTGTCAATGAGTATATCCAGCCAGGCGGACGTGTTTACGAGCAGAGAGATTTTATCTATAAGGCTCTGAATGATATTCCGGGAATTTCCGCTGTAAAGCCGCGTGCGGCATTTTACATATTCCCGAAGATCGATACCGAGAAATTCAATATCTATAATGATGAGCAGTTTGCCCTGGATTTCCTTCATGACAAGCAGGTTCTCATCGTTCCGGGTAAAGGCTTTAACTGGAACCAGCCGGATCATTTCCGTATTGTTTATCTGCCGGATATCCGTCAGCTGGATAAGGCAATGAAGAAGATGAAAGAGTTCTTTGCTACATATAAGCAGGTCTGATCACCAATACAAATATTTTCGGCATAGACCAAAACGGAAAAAAAATGCTATAATCATATCTGAAATATCCCGGTCATCAGGGTCGGGATATATGAAATAAGACCAGAATTGCTTGAGAGGGGAATGAGGAGGGACCGTTATCGGACAGCAATAAAACAGAAATCGAAAGGGGAAATAACGGATGAGCAAATTCAACATGAAAGTGACACCTGAGATTGAGAAACTTACGCAGATCTGTCGTGAGAATGATAAACTGGATCTGTCTTTATATGGCAAGTACGATGTCAAGCGAGGTTTGCGTGACCTGAATGGAAAGGGTGTCCTTGCGGGACTTACCCAGATTTCCAATGTCCAGGCAACCAAGATCGTGGATGGGAAAGAGGTTCCCTGTGCAGGTAAGCTTTCTTACCGGGGGATATGATATCAAGGATCTGACAAAAAGGCTTCATCAATGACCGGCGTTTTTTGGTTTTGAGGAAGTAACCTATCTGCTTCTTTTCGGAAAACTTCCGAATCAGGAAGAACTGAATGAATTTTCCGGGATTCTTGCGAATCAGCGCCAGCTGCCGCGGAATTTTGTAAGGGATATCATTATGAAGGCGCCATCCAGAGATATTATGAATGCTCTGTCAAGAAGTGTGCTGACACTTTATTCCTACGACAAAGATCCGGATAATATTGAACTGGAGAATGTGCTCCGTCAGTGTATCAATCTGATCAGTGTTTTCCCGTTGTTATCTGTTTATGCATATCAGGCCTATAATCATTATGAGAAAGGTAAGAGCCTTTATATCCATCAGCCGAAGAAGGAACTTTCCACAGCAGAAAATATCCTGCGCCTTTTAAGACCGGATAAGAAATATACGGCACTGGAGGCGGAGATTCTGGATATTGCTCTGATCCTTCATATGGAGCATGGCGGCGGTAACAACTCTACCTTTACTACACATGTGGTTTCTTCTTCCGGAACCGATACGTATTCCGCAATTGCGGCAGCCCTGGGTTCTCTGAAAGGCCCGAAACACGGTGGCGCCAACATCAAAGTTGTAAAAATGTTCAATGATATGCGTAAGCATGTGCATGATTACAGTGATGAAGAGGAAGTCAGTGTTTACCTTAAGAAACTTCTTCACAAGGAGGCCTTTGATAAACGTGGGCTGATCTATGGTATGGGACATGCGATCTATTCTGTTTCCGATCCACGTGCAGAAGTATTTAAGGGGTATGTGGAGCAGCTTGCAAGAGAAAAAGGCAGAATGAAGGATTATCAGCTGTATGCTACGGTAGAGCGCCTTGCGCCAAAGGTTATTGCAGAGGAGCGTAAGATCTATAAAGGTGTCAGTGCCAATGTGGACTTTTACAGTGGATTTGTTTACAGTATGCTGGATCTGCCCCTGGAACTCTACACACCGATGTTTGCCATTGCACGTATTGTAGGCTGGAGTGCACATCGTATGGAAGAGCTTATCAATGTGGATAAAATTATCGTCCTGCATATAAGAATGTTCTTCCGGAAGCAGAGTATATTCCTCTTGGTGAGCGATAGGAAAGGCAATGGAAAATGACAGAATATAATGAGACAGCACTGGTACTGGAAGGCGGTGGAAACAGAGGTGTTTTTACTGCAGGAGTACTGGATTACCTGATGGAACAGAAAGTGGAATTCCCATATGTAGTGGGAGTATCAGCGGGCGCCTGCAATGCCATTGATTATGTATCCGGGCAGGTAGGGCGTACCAGAAGATGTATGATCGTGGAAAATAAGGAATACCGTTATATCAGTCTGAAAAATATTCTGGATAAGAAAAGTCTGTTTGACATGGATATGATCTTTGACAGGTATCCCAATGAGATTTTCCCATTTGATTTTGACGAGTACTTTAAATCGGATATTGAATGTGAGATGGTTGTGACGAACTGTCTTACAGGAGAAGCAGAGTATCTGTCCGAAAAGCAGGACAGACAGAGACTTATGGATATCTGCAGAGCGTCCAGCAGCATTCCGGGAATGAGCCCGATGGTAACGATAGACGGGCAGCTGTATCTGGATGGAGGGGCGGCAGATTCCATACCTCTTATCCATGCCATGAAAAAAGGCCACCGGAAAAATGTGGTCATTCTTACCAGAAATCAGGAATACCGTAAGAAAAAACCAGGTAAAAGCAAAGCCGTATATGTGGCTGCTTTTAAGAAGTATCCGAATCTTTTAAATACATTGCTCAACCGTTATCAGGTGTATAATAAGACCCTGGAACTGATTGAAAAATGGGAAAAAGAAGGTCATATTTTTGTGATCCGACCGGAAATCGAGACCGTTTCCCGTACGGAACAGAATGCGGAAGCATTAAGCGGATTTTACAAGCATGGGTATGAAGTAATGAAAGACCGTCTGGGTGAACTTTATGATTACCTGGAAAAAGAAAACTGAGGTGGAATAGATGTTCAGAAGTTTTTTCCGGATGAATATCTGGATTCTGCGTATGTAATTGACTATGAGAAGCTTTACAGAGAAGGATACAGAGGGCTTCTTTTTGATATTGATAATACCATTGTCCCGCACGGCGCACCGGCAGATGAACGGGCAAGGAAACTGTTTGAAAAGCTGAGGGGGATCGGGTTTCGATACTGTTTTGTATCCAACAACCAGAAACCCCGCGTAGAGCCTTTTGCCAAGGCCGTAGAGGGAAATTTTTATAGAAAATGCCCATAAACCGGCTGTGAAGAATTACAAAAAAGCCTGTCAGGTGATCCAGACAGAACCTGACCGGACAATTTTTGTGGGGGATCAGCTGTTTACGGATATTTACGGAGCGAAGCGGGCGGGGATCCGTACGATTCTTGTAAAACCGATTCATCCAAAAGAGGAAATTCAGATTGTGCTGAAACGCTATCTGGAAAAAATAGTACTATATTTTACCAAAAAGAGGAGGGGAAGAATTCATGAACCATATTGTAATTATCGGCTTTATGGGTTCAGGAAAGACACGAGTTGGAAAGAGGCTGGCGAAGGACCTGGGACTTCCGTTTATTGACGTGGACAGACTGATCGTGAAGAAAATGAACATGTCGGTAAAGGAGGTATTTGAACGCTTTGGAGAGCCGTTTTATCGTGCACTGGAGACAATGGCAGTTAAAGAGCTGTCTACAGATGGTGAGCGTAAGGTAATCTCTGTCAGCGCTGGACTGCCTCTGCAGGAGCAGAACCAGAAATATCTTCAGAATATGGGGACGATCATCTATCTGAAGGGATCTGCGGCAACACTGATCAAACGTCTGGAAGGAAGCAACAATCCAACACTGGAGGGAGCTGAGAACAAAGAGGACAAGATCAAGAAACTTCTCAAGCAGAGAGATCCTGTTTATGAGAAGTTTGCAGACATTAAAGTTGTCACAGGAGTGAAGCCTTTTGACGAACTGATTGCAGAAATTGAAGAAAAATTAAAGGCTTAAATAAAAAACAGTTGAAAATGACAAAAGGTATTATAGAATAATCCATAGCGAAAAAGAACCGCATATATTAAGGAGGAATATTTATGATTTCAGCAGGTGATTTCAAAAATGGTATCACACTTGAAATTGATGGAAACGTATGTCAGATCGTTTGAATTCCAGCATGTAAAACCAGGAAAAGGCGCAGCCTTTGTAAGAACAAAATACAAAAACATTATCACAGGATCTGTAGTGGAGAAATCTTTCCGTCCTACAGAGAAATTCCCGGCTGCACGTATCGAGCGTGTAGATATGCAGTATCTGTATCAGGATGGTGATTTATACTACTTTATGAATACAGAGACATATGATCAGGTTGGTCTTACAAAAAGATCAGGTTGGCGATTCTCTGAAATTCGTTAAAGATAACGAAATGGTTAAGGTTTGCTCTCATAACGGCGAGGTATTCGCAATCGAGCCTCCTCTTTTTCGTAGAGCTTGAGGTTATTGAGACAGAGCCAGGATTTGCAGGAAATACAGCACAGGGTGCTACCAAACCGGCAACTGTTGAAACAGGTGCAACAGGTTCAGGTTCCTCTGTTTGTAAACCAGGGCGACAAGCTGAAATTGACACAAGAACAGGAGAGTATCTCTCCGTGTATAACGAATAAACTGCGTAGCAGTTGATTGGCTATGAACAAGTAGCGAATGCGGATTATGAATATCTGCTTATGATGAAAAAACCCGCTTATGCGGGTTTTTTTATGTCCGTTTTTAGAAATTACCTTGACACAAAAAAATCATTCTGGTATAATTAAACCCAGTCAAAAATAACTGACCAAGAAGTTCGTCTGTCCACCAGAGATGTCCGGAAATGATCCGGCCACGGAATTCTTTTGAGGGCTTGTACTGGTTTCGACGGGGGCTTTGAAGTTAGGGAAGCCATCCGCAGACTCCTGGACTGCGTACCAACCGGGAACTAAATATAAACGCAGACGAAAAGTTAGCGTTAGCAGCCTAAGCTGCTCGTCAGCCCCGTTGCACTCACACATCGGGAATCTGGCGTCGACTATGTGAGAAACCTTGCCGGGTAGCTTTGCCCCGGTAGATGTATCATGAAGCTACTGAAGCAGTAAGCCTGTCGGTGGGCGTGCTGCCGAGGGAATGTTAAATCAGCGACTGTGATGGGAGATGCCTTAAGGGATAGGCTTTCGGACAGGGGTTCGATTCCCCTCAGGTCCATTTATGGAACGTCCCGGAAAGACAGCATTTATGCGGCTTTCGGAGTTATTTTTTACTTTTCTTTTTTAGATATCAGAAATTTCTTCGCGGATACAGAAAGCATGGTGATAAAATGAAAAAACCTCTGCTCAATTTAAAAAAGCAGAATACAAAATCAGATTACTATGATTATAATCTTGTCGCTGTCATCGTACTTCTGGTATGTTTCGGACTGGTTATGCTGTACAGCACCAGTTCTTATATGGCGGAAGTAAATTATGGCAATGATATGTTTTATTTTAAGAAACAGGCACTGATCAGTGCGGCCTGTCTGATCGGAGCATTATTTATTTCAAAAATACTGGATTATCATGTCCTTCTTCCTTTACTACCACGCACTTTATGTGGCTTCACTGATCCTTATGGGCCTGGTCCGCACTCCGCTGGGGCATTCTTCCCATGGTGCAACCAGATGGCTGTATATCGGACGATCAACTTTCAGCCTGCCGAAATAGCCAAGATTGCGGTCATCATCATGATGGCCTATATGATCGGAAAGATGGGACGAAAGGTAAAAACTCTGAAAAGCTGTATGATCCTGGGACTTCCGGGAGCAGGACTTGCGCTGGCTGCTTATGTGCTTACCGATAACTTAAGTACTGCCATGATCATTCTGGGCATTACTGTAGGAATGGTTTTTGTGGCACATCCGATACCCGTCCGTTTATCATTATAGGTATCGTCGGTATAGTCCTGATCGTAATCGGTGTGCTGTTTCTGGTTGCAACAACCAAGGACAGTAACAGTTTCCGAGTTATGCGAGTGCTGGTGTGGCTGCAGCCTGAGTAAATATTCTGATGAAGGTGGATACCAGACGTACAGGCGTGTATCCATCGGTTCCGGGGG
>ENA-OQAR01000470-OQAR01000470.1-human-gut-metagenome-genome-assembly--contig:-NODE-470-length-12224-cov-2.676118_pt1 | contig 12224 bp, 13 predicted proteins | sample MGYA00242738_ERZ504533 | MGnify/ENA primary metagenome ERZ504533 (study PRJEB26092, sample SAMD00036276) | human gut metagenome | host: Homo sapiens | study: EMG produced TPA metagenomics assembly of... | reverse complement strand
CGTGGCCGCGTTGGTCTGGCACGTCACGTCCGCCAAACGTTGCTTGTGGAACCAGCGGATGCGTGCCTCCGAGGCCCCGCAGTAGTCGTCGAAATTGAGGTTGCCGTCGAAATCGGCATGCCCGAACACACGCGATTTGCCGAAGCCAAGCCCGCAGATTACGCCGACCACAATGCGTGCGACCCACGTCGGCATGCCGACCACCGGCGCGATCATCGGCGCGGACAGCACCGCCTTGTCGAACAGCGACGGGTAACGTTCCAGCGCGGCCGCGCCGATGCCGCCGCCCATGGAATGGCAGTACAGGTACATTGGGCCACCATCCGCCGCCTCACGCCCCACAGTCTGTGCAAACGTGGCGAAATCGGCCACATATCGCCGCCAATCGTCAATCCATACCAAACTTGGATTGCTCATATCGTGCGCGGAATGGCCATGCCCGCGATGCTCGAACACGCACACCGAATAGCCGGCCAACAGAAAGTACCACACCATTTCGCTGTATTTGCGTCCGAATTCGGTGAATCCGTGCGAAATGACGATCGTGCCACGAAATACGCCCGAAGCGCCTTCCTCGCGCAACGCGTCGAATGTGCGCGCGTCGTAGCGGTAGTAATGCAACCGGCCGGGGCGCTCCAACTTGGGCAACGCCTTGCCTTCCCAATCGACGGTGGCCGGTTCCATCCAACCTTCCGTCATGCAAGCCTGCAGCGCAGGCAGCACCGTAGCGTCCATTTCGGCGTCATAGCGCGCCTCGTCGATGAGCGTGATAGTCATGGTTCCATCTTAGGCGAACGGCGCCAAGACGAAACTAAGCACAGGCCTACGCGCTGTATAACGATGCGTCAGTGCATCAACGGCGTACCGGAACAACCGAATCGTCACCCCCGCGCGCCATCCTCGCATACTATGGAGGTATGAAGTTCGTTTCACTGCTGATGGTGGTAACGCTGTCTCTCACCGGCACACCAACGTATGCGTACGCGGCGGCAACTCCCGTTGACAACAACGGTGATATCTCCGCTGCCCAAGATTCCAACTGCCCAACATGGCTGCAATGGCTGTGCGGAAAAGGAAAATGATCGCATGATGTCCACGCGGGAAAAGCATCCCAAGATTCACCGCATCGCGCTGGTCGACAATGATCCGCGAGCGCTGGATTCGCTCAGTGCCGTCATTGCCAGCAAAGTGCCGACCGCGTATGTGGTGTGGACGGCGACTTCAGGCTGTGAGGCGATAGAACGTTGCCAGGATGCGAACGGCCATGTCAGTTTGTTGATTCTCGATATGTCGATGGAGGGATTGCAAGGCCCCGCCACGTGTCGTCGGTTGCGTTTGATGGGCCAGCGCATGCCGATTCTCGGTGCAACCAGTTTTTCCATCAATAGTTATCGGGACAAGCTGGTTGAGGCTGGTGCGCAAGGGTTGGTTGGTAAGGAGAATGCCGACCAGTTGGCGCAGATTATTATGCGTATGTGCAATGGCGAGGTGATGGAGGGATTTGAGCCGCCTGCGTTGGCCAATCTGCGTATCAGCAGGGAGGCTGAGACCACTCCCGCGCTTACCGTTCGTGAGGAGCAGATTATTTCCTTGTGCGCGGAGGGCATGCTTGACCGGGACATCGCCGAGCGTTTGGGGATTTCCGAAGCCACCATCCGCAAACATATGCAAAGTATTTTAAGAAAACTCAACTGCAAGACCTCGCGTCAGGCAGTGGCACTGTGGGTGAGGTCCAATGCGCTCTAAACCCGCAACTCAGTACATTGCGTGGCGCAACCGTATGCGCACGCAGCATCCGAACCTGTGGCATCCAATCCGTTTCGCCATTATGCTGATCGTGCTTGCATGGACCATATACGGCGTTGCTACGAGCCTCCTACCGACATATTTGGCGTGATATGGGTTGCGATGCTGGTTACGGCGCTCGTACTGTCTCCGCTGTTTCTGAAAAGTACATCGGTGGCGATTCTCGTGATTGCCTCCATAGGCGATCTGTTTACTCCCTACGCGCATTTGGGAAATTCTCTTCCCGCGCAGCTTTACGCCTATGGCATGCTCGCATACAGCACTAATGCCATTATCGTGGCAACGTTACTCATATATTACGTTGTTAACATTCTGCTGATTGACCCCCCCTGACCCAAATACCAACCGTCGCCATGGTCAGCATGTATGCCATGGTGCTACTGCTTGGTCGGACGTGAGTTGGAGCGAAAAACAACGCAGAAAAGCTTCGAAGCGGCGCAGAACAAGAATCGTCTGCAGGAATTGGAAAGCCGCGCACGCATTGCCGATGCCATTCACGATGCGGTGACGGGCGATTTGTCAGCAGCGTCGTTTGTGGCGCAACGGCATATCGGTGGCAACTCTAGCGGCCCTGGCGTCGCTGCTGACCCTGCCAACGCAACCACAACTACGGCAACCACAACAGCCGATGCCGAAGACTGGCGTCAAATCAACGAATATATTCTTTCCGCATTGACGAACGTGCATCGCGTCATCGACGAATTGAATATGGACGCCACCACTCTCCCCGGCGACGCCGACGGCGAAGCGTTGGCCAATCTGCTGCGAGCAACACTGGATGACGGCGATCGTCGCTTGCGCAAGCTTGGCTTCAATATCACGTCCATCCGGCACTGCGCGGGCGGCAAGCGAGCGCATCGCAAGCAATCGCCGAACTTGCCAATAATCTGCTGCGCGAGATCTATGCGAATATCGCACGCCATGCCGCTCCGGGAAGCAAGGTCGATCTTTCGGTGATGCTCCGGCCGAATGCCATCGAAATCACGCAAATCAATCCCATGAAAGAGGACATGGCTGGAGCTGACGAGCGCGATGACGAACTACCGGGCGGCCACGGGCTCGCCTCGTTCAAGAAGCAACTCGAATCGTATCAGGGCACGCTCACCACGTCTGCGCAGGACGCAGTTGGACGTTGTTTGCGTACATTCCGGTGACCGTCATCGACGATTCGCCCGGTTTGCTTGAACAAGTGCAGGTTTGACCATAGCTGCGGATCAGGGTTGGGACGAGCCCGATCCACCGATTTCCGTCTTTTTCAAGCCCAGATTTTTTTTGGGGTGGGACACAAATGTGGTACCCCCTCGCTTGCGAAGTCGTTTTCGCCTGTTTTATGTTGGCATTCGAGAAGGGAACGCGTTCGCCCACGACGTTCGGATGCTTGGCAGTCCGGGAGTCGCAGGGGAACGCGTTTTGTCTTCCTACGGCGCTTTGCAGCACTTTCGTTTGCGATGTTGCCGTTACCGTTACTGCACTGTCGTCACGGTGCCGTCACCCCAACGCTTCCGCAAGGAAATCGCGCTGCAGGATCAGCAGATTTTCGGCAACCGTCTCGTCGTTGGTCATGTGCGTGATGCCGGTCAGCGGCAGGAACGTGTGCTTACGTCCGGTTGCCATCAGCGCCTGGCTCAGGCGCAGGCTGTGCGCGATCGTCACATTGTCGTCGGCGAACCCGTGGATGAGCATGAGCGGGCGATCAAGCTGCGGCGCGTCGGCGATGATGCTGTTGCGTTCGTACACGGCCGAGTCAAGGCCGAGATAGCGTTCGGTGTAATGCGTGTCGTACAGCGTCCAGTCGGTCGGAGGCGCGCCCGCGCAGGCCGCGGCGAACGTTTCCGGCGCCTCCAACACGGCGAGCGCGGAGAGGAATCCGCCGTACGACCAGCCGATCATGGCGACGCGGCTGAGATCGGGTTGCGGAACGTTGGCTGCCGCATTCTCGCCAGCCAGCGCTTCCAACGCTTCCGGCAACGCGCGCACGGCGTCGATCTGGTCTTCGAGCGTTACGGATTTCATGGTTTCGTAGATGGCGCGGTCCCATTGCGGGCCGCGTCCGGTGGTGCCGCGTCCGTCGGTGGTGACCACGATGTAGCCTTGGTCGGCCCACCATTGCGCGTCCCAATAGAAGGATTGACTTTCGATGACCTGTTGGAAGCCGGGGCCTCCGTAGGGTTTCATGAGTACCGGCAGGATGGCTTCGTGCGCGTATTCACTATCGGATGAGGCAGCACGATCGCCGTGTACAGCTCACGTTCGCCGAGTCGGGTGAAGTGCACGTTCGGCGTGAATCCGGGGGTTTCGGCATGGTTTTCGATTGGTGCGACCACCATTGACGCCACGTCCGTACCATTTTCGTCGGTTGTGGCGATGTTCATGCAATGCTGCATTTGCACGGTTGCGTCGTCCATGCCCCGTCCGGTCACCACGCAGCCGTTGCCGGCGCGAGACATGCTCCACTGGCCGGGCGCGTAGGTGAGGGGTTCCCATGTGCCGTCATAGCGGATCGACACCACGTCGAAGCTGCGGGCGTCATGGTCGGAGGCATTCGACTGCCAGAGGAACGGCAGGTCGCTTTCAGGCAGGATTTCAGGGGTGCGCTGCACCACGCACAGCACGTCGTCGTCGGTCACGTCGAGCACTTCGCGCACCTGCAGTCCGGCCGGAGTGAAGGGCGTACCATCAACGGTGAGTCGGTTCGTATCGACGTCCATGTCGTTCATCGCGCAGATCAAGCGTCCATCCGGAGTGAATGCAGGGGTGCCGTGGGATGAGGTCGAGCCAGTAGTCGTTGCCGTGTTCCTCAAGCACGCGCGTGGTGCCGGGGCGTTCGCCTTCCGCGTATTCGGGAATGGCGATGGAGAAGGTTTCGACCTCGTCGCCATTGCGTCGGTGAAGCCGTTTTCCGCGTCACGCATGGTGGCGATCGGCTCGCCTACATGGATGGCGAGCACCTGATCGTGCTGCTGGAGGCGGTCTTGCACAAGGATGATCGGATCGTGGCCTTCACTCCAGCTTACGGCGGCCAGATATTCGTAGGATTCATGGTCCCACTGCACTTCGTTGGCGATTGCCCCGTAGCAGCAGTTGTCGCTGTCGTAGCCGAGTTCCAGCAGGGTCAGCCGCACGTCGGCATTGGCGGTCAACGCTTGCGGATAGCGGTTGGCTTGCGCCGGATTGGTTGGATTCGCGGGGTCCGACAGATGCCAGATCGGTTCGGGGGATTCGTCGTAGGTTTCGAAGAGCACGTATTTGGAGTCGGGTGACCACCAGAAGCCGTCATAGCGGTCCATTTCTTCGCCTGCGGCGAATTCCGCCAAGCCGATTTTCCATTCGCCGTTCTGCGGTGCCGAGGCGACCACCGAAATCGCGTCGCCGGTTTCTTCATCGTTGGCGAGATCCACGTCCACCAGATACGTGCCGGTGGTGTACATGATGTGCCGTCCGTCGGGACTGATGCGCGGGTTCAGCACCGGTTTGAGTTCATCTTCCTCTATCGTGATGGCTCGCGTCGCGCCCGCCGTAAGGTCGGTGAGGAAAAGCTGCCCGTTGATGGTGAAGGTCACGCGGTTGCCGGCACCGTCGACGCAATACGAGACGATGCCGGATCCGCCTTCACGCGCACGTTCGCGTCGCGCCTTCTCTTCCGCCGGAACGTCTTCCGCGTCGCGTCGCAAGCAATACGCGCGGATCGGCGAGCGGAATCTCACCGATGTTGCCGTCTTCGTCGATCACGCTCATCCACAGCGAGGTGACGGTGTCTTCCGGACCGTCGGAACGCAGGAACAGCGCGCGGGAGCCGTCTGCAATCACGCGCGCCGAACGCGGAGCGCCGCAGGAAAATCGCAAGGTACGTGCTTTTTTACGGGGGAACTGTCGAATCGCATCTGTCATGCTCCCAACCTATCACCATCAATTCCACCTTCCGTGAATTCGTGCATCGTGGAAATCGGGGGCGAAGGTAGTCATATTCGCGGATAAATACCCCCTAAATGATGCTGGTGATGGATTTATGCATGAAATTTTTTGCAATTAAAGGACTTACGAATTGGCGCTCGGCGCTCTACCGCGTAGGATGGGTGAGGATAGAAAGGGACAAGCATGAGTGTTCTCGACCGATTTGAGAAAAGCGTGGAAGGCGCCGTCAACGGGGTTTTCGCCAAGTTCGGGTCCAAGGACCTGCAGCCCGTCGACCTTTCCAGCGCTCTGGAACGTGAGATTGACAAAGAGGCCATGCCCGTCACGCGAGACCGTACCGTGGCGCCGAATGAGTACCGTTTCAAGCTGAGCACGCCGGATTTCAACAACATCGTCGAATGGGGCGCGGAAGCGTTGGCCAATGAGCTGGCCGACAACCTCACCCAGTACGCGAAGGACCAGCATTACGCGTTCGTCGGTCCGGTCGTGGTGATCTTCGAAGAGGACCTTGACCTCACCAAGAGCAATTTCAAGCTGACGAGCGAATCCGTGCAAGGCAATACCGTGCCCGTCACCACCGACGCGCAGACCGAAGACTGCCCGATGCTGGAAATCGGCGAACACCAGTATCTGCTCACGGAAAGCAAGACCATCATCGGCCGCGGATCCGACTGCGATATCGTGATCGACGATCCGGGCATCTCCCGCCGCCACATGCAGATCGACATCACCGACAACGGCAACACCGTCATCGCACGCGATCTGGGCTCCACCAACGGCATGTATGTCGAAGGCCATCATGTCGAGGCGGCCACGTTGCTCGACGGCAACACGATCACCATCGGCCGCACCCGAATCCTGTATTGGGCCTCTTCGCAGGATCAGGAGTAACCAACCCCAACCTCGGGAGTTGCCTCTATGCTCACTGAACTTACTTTCGCGATCCTCAAGTACGGCTTCCTCGTACTGCTCTGGATCTTCGTGGCCTGTACGGTGCGTTCGCTGTACAGGGATGTAGAAACGCTCAGCCCGCGCAAGTCGCGGGCTCACGCCGTAAGGAGCGTCGCGCGCGCAAGGCGTCGACGCCCGCGCCCGTGGCCGTCCCGGCACCAGTCGTCAGCGCCACATCAAGCGCCAAACCCACCTTGCTGGTCATCATCGATGGCCCCCTTGCCGGCAGTTCCGTCCCTTTGTCCGGCAACACCATCACGCTTGGCCGTTCCGCTTCGAACACCGTGGTTCTGGACGACGAATTCGTCTCGTCCCACCATGCGCGCGTCTATACGGATCCCGCCACCGGCAAGTGGGCCATCGAAGACCTGGGTTCCACCAACGGCACTGTGGTCAACCAGCAGCGTCTGAACGCTCCGATGATTCTCGGATCGCGCGTTCCCGTACGCATTGGCGCAACCACCTTTGAATTGAGGTGACCCGTTTGCCGACTTCTCCCGCTTCACAACCGCTGTTCATGTATTCCACCGTCGTTTCCGATGTGGGTACCGTACGTTCCAACAACCAGGATTCCGCGTTCGCCGGCGAGCATCTGATCGCCATCTGCGATGGCATGGGAGGCCATGCGGGAGGCGACACCGCCTCCACCATCGCCATCCGTTCATTGGCGCATATCGAGCAAGACAACGTGCAGGGCGATGTCCAGATTATCGCCCACATGATGGAAACCTCGGTTATGGCCGCGCATGACGCGATCGTTGGCAAAGCGAAGCGCGAACGTCGTCTCGCGGGCATGGGCACCACCGTCACGTCGGTCGCATTGGTGGCCGGATATTGGGTTTTGGCGCATATCGGCGATTCCCGCGCATATCTGCTGCATGACGGCCGTCTGATCCGCATGACGTCTGACCACAGCTACGTGCAGCATCTGATCGACACCGGCCGCATCAGCGAGGCCGAGGCGCGCAACCATCCGCAGCGCAACGTCGTGATGCGCGTTCTGGGTGATTTCGATATCGATTCGAGTCCGGACATCGCCATACGCAAGGCACATCCGGCCGACCGCTGGCTGCTCTGCTCCGACGGTTTGTGCGGCGTGCTTGAGGATTCCACATTGCAGGAGGTGCTGTCCGCCTGCTCCGATCAGGAGGAGTGCGCGCAACAGCTGGTTTCGATGGCGCTTCGTGCCGGCAGCACCGACAACGTCACCGCGGTCATCGCCGACGCGACGCTCGCCCTTGACGCGGACGCGTTCGACCTGCCGCATCAGACGCCATTGGTTGGCGGCGCGGCCAGCGCAAGCCTTGAACCGATCGCCGACATCATCAACGAGCCGGTCGCATCCGCTCCCGCACTGCGCGAGGGCAAGAAGTCGCCGGCGCCCGTGCCGCCGCACTGCGCAACGGCAAGAATCCCAACGAGGACGACAATCCTCCGGAACAGCGCGTGGCGCAACCGTCCACGGTACGCGAGGAGAACGGCGACCGCACCAATCCCGACACCGGTGAAATCCCCGTCGTGCAGAAGGACGACGGCCGCATTTCCGCCGATCCGAACGATCCGGAAGTCGCCAAAGCCATCCGCAACGAGCATATCGAGCAGCGCAAAACGAAGCGCACGCGCACCCGACGCAACCGTGTGATCGCCATCATCGTCACCATCGTGGTACTGCTGGGACTGGCGGGCGGCGCGTTCGCAACCTACCGTTGGAGCCAAACCAAGTACTACATCGGCGACGACAACGGCGAAGTGGCGATTTTCCAAGGCGTGCCGACAAGCCTGTTCGGCTTCCAGCTGTCGCACGCCGTCACCGACACCCATATGAAGACGAGCGAACTGCCGCCAAGCTGGCAGGAACAGCTTGCGCAGGGCATTTCCTTCGACACGTACGGCGAGGCGAAAACGCATACGCGACTGATCAAAAAGCAGTTGAAGCAACAGCAGGACGAAGCCGCGCAGAAGGAACAAGACAAGGCAAACGGCGAATCCGACAACAAATCCTCTGGTACGACTTCCGACAAGTCGTCGGGCAAATCAGACAAATCGGACGACGCTTCGGCAAACAAGTCAGGCGGTGACCAGTCATGATGGCAACCCGTCTGAAGCAATTCGGCCTGCTGCTGTTCAGCATGCTGATTTGCGGCGTCGCGTTCTTCCAGATGTTCGAACGCACCACCGGCGGTTTTCCGCAGAATTATTTGTGGATGCTCGCTTTTGTCGGCGCATTGTTCCTGACTTCCTGGGGATTGCCGCTGCGTTTCCAGCCGTATGCCAACCAGGCGATCATGTGTTGTGTGATGGTGCTGACTGGCACCGGCATCATGATGATCGCCCGCATCGACCAGGATTCGAACACGTCCGTCGCGTTCAAACAGTTGCTTTGGCTGTCGATAGCGCTGGTTTTGGCGAATCTGCTGGTGATCTTCATGAAGGATTACCGTGTGCTGAGGCGGTTCTCGTACGTCAGCATGGTGATCGGTTTGGTGTTGCTGCTGTCACCGATGCTTCCGGTGATCGGTTCCGAACAGTATGGCGCGCGCATTTGGGTGAAGATTCCCGGTTTGGGATCGTTCCAGCCAAGCGAGTTCGCGAAGCTGTTCCTCGCGTTTTTTCTTCGCCTCCTACCTGTATGACCACCGCGACCAGCTGGCGGTCGGTGGCAAGAAGGTGCTGGGCCTGCAGCTGCCGCGCATCAAGGATCTTGGGCCTATCATCGTGGTGTGGATCGTGTCGATGGGCGTGCTGGTCGTGCAGCATGATTTGGGCACGTCGTTGATGTTCTTCGCCATGTTCGTGTCCATGTTGTACGTGGCCACGGGGCGCACCAGTTGGATTGTGATTGGTTTCATCGCGTTCGCCGTGGGCGCGTTCGCCGCGGCCAATATTTTTCAGCCATGTCGGCGCGCGCGTCGACGCTGGCTGCACCCGTTCGACTCGGCGCAGTACAACAAGGAGTACGGCGGATCCTACCAGCTCGTCACGGGTATTTTCGGCCTGGCATCAGGCGGCTTGATGGGCACCGGCCTTGGGCAAGGTCACCCGTCGCTCACTCCGATCGCCAACTCCGACTACATCTACGCGGCACTTGGCGAAGAGCTGGGCCTCACCGGTCTGATGGCCATTCTGATGCTCTATCTGCTCATCATCGCCGCCGGGATGATCACTGCGATGAAAATCAAGGATGGGTTCGGCAAGCTTCTCGCATCGGGCCTCGTGTTCACCATGGCCTTCCAGGTGTTCACCGTGGTGGGAGGCATCACGTTAGTCATCCCGCTTACGGGTTTGACTCTTCCGTACATGGCCGCCGGCGGATCCTCACTCATAGCGAATTACATGTTGGCAGCACTCCTAGTGGTGATTTCCAACTCGGCGAACAAACCCGAATCCGATATCGATAGCGACACGTTCCAATATGAGGCGATGCAGGCGCTGCGCGCCCGCAAGCAGAGCCGCGCCCGCAGAAGCGTCGCCTCCGCGCAATCGCAGGCCACTGAAATCATCTCCACGGAGACGCCGGTTTCAGGCACGCCAGTCGTACCACCCGCTCCCCCATCGGGCACTCCGAACGTATCGGACAGCATGTCAGAGGGGAGCCAAGCATGAATAAGTCACTCCGCCAACTCTTCACCATCGTGGTGGCGCTGTTCGTCATCCTGGGCATGTCCACCACCATCATCACGGCGATTCGCGCGAACCAGCTCAACACGACCCGCGCAACACCCGCGCCCTCTACCACGAGTATGGCGCTCCGCGCGGTGCGATCCTCGCTTCGGACGGCTCCGTCATCGCCAAATCCGACCCTTCGAACGACGCGTTCTCCTACCAGCGTTCCTATACCGCCGGCGAACTGTACGCGCCGGTCACCGGCTTCTTCTCGATCAGCCAACGCGGCTGGAACAGTATCGAAGCGTCGCGTAGCTCGCTGCTGTCGGGCCAATCCGACCAGCTGGTATGGCAGCGGTTCAAATCGCTGTTCACCGGCCAGGAAAACAAGGCGCGACCATCGAAACGTCCATTGATCCGAAAATCCAGCAGGCCGCCTACAACGGTCTTGCCAACAATGACGGCGCGGCCGTGGCCATCGAAGTGAAAACCGGTCGTATTCTCGCCATGGCAAGCACGCCAAGCTACGACCCGAACCAGCTGGCGAGCCACGACACGTCCGAAGCGAACGGCAATTATTCCACGCTTTCGCAAGACGAGTCGAATCCGATGCTCAACCGTGCCACCTCGCAGCTGTATCCTCCGGGATCCACGTTCAAAACGGTGGTGGCGGCGGCCGCGCTGGAAACTGGCGAATACCAGACCGACACCGAGATTCCGGCCGGATCGAGCTACACGCTTCCGGGCACGGTCACACAGTTGACGAACGCGGTGTCGCAGGCCGACGGTTCGGACGGCAAGATCACGTTGGAAGACGCGATGGCGTATTCGTCGAACACCGCGTTCGCCCAGCTGGGCGTGGCTTTGGGCGATGACAAGGTGTCGTCCATGGCCAAGAAGCTTGGTTTCGACAGTCCGATCACGGTTGACGGATCCGATTCCACGGGCACGCCGTGGATGAGCGTGGCGTCGAAGTTCCCGACCGACACGACCGACGACAAGCTCGCTTTGGCGTCCATCGGCCAAGGAGACACCGTGGTGACTCCGCTGCAGAACGCGCTGGTGGCGGCCGCCGTGGCGAACGGGGGCAAGGTCATGCAGCCGACGCTGGTGGATCGCGTGCGTTCCTCCGACCTGTCTGTTATTTCGCAGACCAAGCCGCAGGTGATGAGCCGCGCGTTCAGTTCGGGCACCGCCAACAAGCTCACGCAGATGATGGAGGCGGTGGTCACCAAGGAGAACCCGAATCTGGCCATCGACGGCGTGCAGGTGGCTGCGAAACCGGCACCGCGCAGATCGGTGACGGCAATATGTCCATCGACGGCTGGGTGGTCGGCTTCGCCCCGGCGGACGATCCGAAGATCGCTGTTGCCGTGGTGGTGCACAATGTGGATTTGTATGGCTCGTTCGCGGCGGGTCCGATTATGAAGGCGATGATGCAGGAGGCGCTGGCAGAGTGAAACTGATTGAAGGACAGCTCATCCACCGACGCTACAGGTTGGATGCCCGTCTGGCCCAGGGTGGCATGGGCGAAGTATGGAAAGGCTATGATATCCAGTTGGGTCGTCCCGTGGCCATTAAGGCGTTGCGCGGCGACTTGGGCGTCACGCAGGAGGCCAAGCTGCTTCGCCTGCGTGCGGAAGCGCATAATTCCGCCAATCTTGCACACCCGAATATCGCTGCGTTGTTCGAATATTACGAACATGACGGCATCGGCTTCCTCGTTATGGAGTACGTGCCCAGCAAGTCGCTGGCCGACCTGTTCCACGAGCAGAACGGCCCGATGGAGCCGACCCGTCTGCTGCCGATTCTCATCCAGACCGCGCGTGGCCTGTTCGTCGCGCATTCGCATGGCGTGATCCACCGCGACGTGAAGCCTGCGAACATCATGGTGTCCGATTCCGGCGAGGTGAAAATCACCGATTTCGGCGTCTCCTACTCCACCAATCAGG
>ENA-OQAR01000469-OQAR01000469.1-human-gut-metagenome-genome-assembly--contig:-NODE-469-length-12228-cov-1.924717_pt1 | contig 12228 bp, 17 predicted proteins | sample MGYA00242738_ERZ504533 | MGnify/ENA primary metagenome ERZ504533 (study PRJEB26092, sample SAMD00036276) | human gut metagenome | host: Homo sapiens | study: EMG produced TPA metagenomics assembly of... | reverse complement strand
CTAAACATTCGGCCCGTTGATATGTGCTCATGGTTTTCATCTCAGCACGTGTTTCGCGCCCGCCACAAAGGACTATCCCACCCGTAGACGATGTGACATCCTCCACACTGTGACTTCGCGCACAGTCCCGACGCCACCCTCACCCCCGTTTATCGACACCATGCGTGTATAACCGCATATGGCATCATCGGCGAACATCGGCCGGCAGACCAGTTGTACAAGGAGAACATCATCCACATGGCAGACACCGCCAACGCCAACACCAACGCCTGGCTGCCGCGCTCAAAGCGGCGTTTCCGCTGACCATACCGATTTGCCTGGGGTTCCTGTTTCTCGGCGCCTCGTATGGCATTCTCATGGGCACCAAAGGCTTCTCCTTCGTATGGCCGATGTGTATGAGCGCGTTCATCTTCGCCGGTTCAATGGAATTCGTCACGGTGAATCTGCTGCTCTCCGCGTTCAACCCGCTCGCCGGCTTTCTGCTGGCCCTGAGGTCACGCCCGTCACCTGTTTTATGGACTATCCATGCTCGGCAAATTCAAAGGGCTCGGCTGGAAGCGCCCATACCTGATTTTCGGTATGTGCGACGAGACTTTTGCCATCAACTCCACCGCGAAAATCCCCGCCGGCATCGACCGTGGCTGGTTCTACTTCTGGGTTACGCTGTGCAATCAGCTGTATTGGGTGACCGGCGCCACACTGGGCGGGCTGATCGGCGCGCATCTGCCGTTCAATACCGACGGTCTTGATTTCGTACTGACCGCGCTGTTTCTGGTGATCTTCCTCGATCAGTGGCTCGACGGCAAGCATCGCGAGCGACTGTCCGCCGTCATCGGTGTGCTGACATCACTGGCCTGCCTGCTGATATTCGGGGCCAATGATTTCATGATTCCCTCAATGATCGCCATGCTGATACTGTTCGTCGCGCTACGCCCGCATCTGGACGTGTTGCGGCCGGCCGCCGACGCCCGGAAGCCACGGCAGACCATGCCATGAGCCACGCAGCGGACCAGCAGAAGGAAGGACAGACGCGATGACGATGACGATGACCATCTGGCAAGGCGCAATCACTATCGTGACGGTGGTGCTGGGCACGATGTGCACCCGTTTTCTGCCGTTTCTGGTGTTTCCCGAGTCCAAGCAGCCGCCGCGCATCATCGAGTATTTCGGCCAGGTCCTGCCCTATGCGATGACCGGTCTACTGGTGGTATACGCACTGCGCAACACCCCGATTCTGACCGGTTCACACGCCTCCGGAACTCATCGCCTGCACCGTCATCGTGCTGCTGCACGTATGGAAACGCAATATGCTGCTTTCAATCGCCGGCGGCACAATTGTATATATGTTGCTGGTGCAACTGGTGTTCTGAGGCACCCGACTCGTTAGTCTCTCCCTCCGCTTCGCTATGCTCAGCACCTCCCTTACAGAGGGAGGTAATCTTCTGTACCTTCCTCTGACGAGGGAGGCGGCACCGCGAAGCGGTGACGGAGGTAGAGACCCGCAGTCGTAAGACTGCGAAACACACAGCATCGGCCACAGGCCGATTCCTACAGCTGCTTCGCCACCCAATCGACGATGTACGGGGCGACTTCCTCAATCTGGTCGATGGCGACCTCGAACTCGTGCTTGCCGCCGTACCACGGGTCCACCAGATCGATCTGATCTTCGCGGCCGGGCTCGGCTTGGGCAGATTCGGGTCGAAGCTGCGGTACATGTGCACTTCGGCGCGCTTGCCGGCCGCAGCATCGCAGCAGGGCGCGCATGTGGGAGGCGGTCATCGGCAGGAACAGGTCGGTACGGTCGATTTCCTCACGCGAGATGCGGTGTGCGAAGTGGTCACGCGGAATCTCATCACCATAGCCACGTTCGCGTAGCACGCGCACGGCACGCGGGTCGATCGGGTGGCTCCACTCCTCGTCGGACACACCGCTGGATTCCACGTTCACCTGGTCGCCAAGACCGCGCTCATTAAAGAAGTGACGCAGAATGATCTCACCCATAGGCGAACGGCAGATATTGCCGGTGCAGACGGTCATTACGGTGTAGGGCTGGGTATTGCTCATAGCTTTGAATCAATCCTCAATCGGGCTTCACCGGCCGCACACGGCCCGACTGTATTGTTGGGGTCGAATGAATATGAATCCGGCTCATGCCGCTATAAAGGGCATAAGCCGGATTCGCATGCTTACTTGGTTTTGGCCAAGAATACGGAAACGAATAGGAATCGATGCCGGACTCCTCCTTGGCGGGCGTATGCCACTCGCCCACTTCGGCTTCCCGCCACATCCCGGCCTCGACCAGCGACGCCATATCGGGCGCGTAGCTGTCGGCATCCACGGTGGCGGCCAGATCAGTCACATAGGCTTTGTCCGCGAACGGCAAAGCCTCGGCGAACAACTGGCGCCGCCGATGATCCAAATCTCCGAACGGTCCAGACCGTCGTCCGGAATCGCCTCCTGACGGGCCATATCGAGCGCGTCGTCAAGACTGGTGACCACAGTGCCCCCGGCGCACGGTACATCGGATCGTGGGAAACGACGATGTTGTCGCGGTTGGGCAGCGGCCGGTACTTGCCCCCCAGCGATTCCCAGGTCTTACGACCCATAATCACCGGATGGGAGACGGTCAGCTCCTTGAAATGCTTCATATCCTCGGCACAGTGCCAAGGCATGCCACCATTGAGGCCGATGGCACCGGCGCGACCTTCCTTGTCACGGGCTTCGGCCCAGATAAGATTCACCGAGAAGGTCTTGGGATAATCGTCACCCCAGTCTTCTTCAGTGGCAGACAGCCCGGCAGATCCGGGCTCGGGTTCGTGATAGCCGCTACGGCTACTGTCATGCTCCATTTCGCTTACTCCTCCTGGATTGCGGAACTGGGCCTTAGTGTAGTGGACAGCGAAGACTCGGGGGCCGTCACCTTCACAGTATTCGCTGTCCACGAAACGGTAATCAGCATCAGACCGCAACAGGTGCCTTAATAGTGGGGTGATGCTGGTAGCCGACGACCTTGAAGTCCTCATACTGGTAGTCGAACAGGGAATCGGCCTTACGGATCTCGATGGTCGGGTACGGGTAGGGCTTGCGGCCCAGCTGCTCAAGGAACTGGTCGACGTGGTTGTCATAAACATGGCAGTCGCCGCCGGTCCAGACGAATTCGCCCGGCTTGAGCCCGGCCTGCTGCGCCATCATCATGGTGAGCAGCGAGTAGGAGGCGATATTGAACGGCACGCCGAGGAACATGTCGCAGGAACGCTGGTACAGCTGGCAGCTTAGCTTGCCGTCGGCACGTAGAACTGGAAGAGCGCGTGGCAGGGCGGCAACGCCATCTTCTCCACCTCGGCCGGATTCCACGCGGAGACGATCATGCGGCGCGAATCCGGATGATGCTTGATGAGGTCGAGCACATTGGAGATCTGGTCATGGTGCGATTCGGTCCTCGGGGTCGGCGCGGGCCAGGAACGCCACTGCACGCCATAGACCGGGCCCAGATCGCCGTTCTCGTCCGCCCACTCATCCCAAATATGCACGTTGTGCTCCAGCAGCCAGTTGATGTTGGAGGAACCCTTCAAAAACCACAGCAGCTCATAGGCCAGGCCTTTGAAGAACACGGTCTTGGTGGTCAGCAACGGGAAGTACTTCGACAGGTCAAAGCGCATCTGCTGGCCGAACAGGGAAATCGTGCCGGTGCCGGTGCGATCGGACTTCAGCGTGCCTTCGGTCAGGATCTTGCGCACCAGGTCCTCATAGGGCATCGGAATGTCCGTTTCGGGACGTGCGGGGATACGGGAGCGAATATCTGCGAGTTGTTCTTCGGTCAAAGCCATGTGCACCAGTGTAGCTTAGGGGCATAATAGAGAAGTCCACTGATGCGGGAGAGCGGCCAGGTGCCGCGCTCCCCCGCTGGCATGGCGATGGGCCAGATCGCCGGCGGCTGAAAATAAAAGGAGCAGCTATGGGTAAGCGACTGTGGGTTGAGCGTAACAAGGACGGTTCGTGGGATGCGTTCAGCGACGATGGCGCACACATTAAGTTCGGCAAGGATCGTGGCCAGTTCACGCCGGGCGATCTGATGAAGGTCGCGCTGGCCGGTTGCGCCGCGCTGTCCAGCCAGTTCGCCATCGAACATACGCTGGGTGAGGGCAAGGGTGCCAAGATTGTGGTGGATGGCACGTACGACCCGGAAAATGACGCCTACACCGGTTTCGAGGAGCAGGTGGTGATTGATGCTTCCGACGCCGGTCTGTCCGAGGAGGATGCCGACAAGCTCAAGGAGCGCGTCACCCGCCATATCGACAAGGGTTGCACGGTCAAGCACACCTACGTGCAGGAGACCCCGGTGCGCATGAACGTCACCGTCAAGCACTGAGACGGGATATAAATTGAAGAGGCTCCCTGGCGGGAGCCTCTTTCCGTATATTCGGACTTTACTGGCGATCGGGATCGATGGTCTTTTCGATCTGCTGGGCGACTTCAGGCTCGGCTGCGGACACCGGAATCTCCTCGACGCCGGCAATCTCCTCCAGCGACTTGGTAGGCACTTCGGCGGGCGAGCTCGGCACGGTGTCGAGACGCGATTCCGCGGCCTCAACATACTTGCGTGGCACCACGTACACCGGGCCGACCGCATGCTGCAGCAGGCCCTGGCTGGTGGAGCCCAGCAGCAAGCCAGTGAAGCCGCCGCGACCACGGGAGCCGACAACAACCACATCGTGATCGTAGCTGGCCTTGGTCAGGGCGCTCACGGCCGGGCCGGAAACGATCTGCTTGTTGATCTTCAGATCAGGATGCGATTCCTGCAACGGCTTGATGCGCACCTCAAGATCGTCCTTGTAGGACTCCATGACGGCGTCCTCGCCGTCCACACCCTTCAGGTTCGGCACAGCGGAAATCACGTCCAGTTCCGCACCCCAGCACGTGGCGAAGTCGGCGGCAATGTCCAGCGCCTTCAGACCCCACTTGGATTCGTCGGAGCCGACGGCCACCTTGGTGATCGTGTTGTTCAGGTGCATCAGGTTACCGTCATCATCGGTGTACGGCACCACCACAATCGGGCAGTAAGCATATGCCGGCAGCGATGAGGACGTAGTGCCCAGCAGGCGCTCGGCCAGACCGCCCTTGCCACGGTTGCCAATGACGATCAGATTGTAGTTACGAGACAATTCGACGAACACCGATGCCGGATCTCCGGTAACAATCAGTGTGGCGGCTTCGACGCCCTGCTCGTCTGCGATGGCCTTGGCCTTGGACAGAATCTCCTGAGCATCGGAATGCGCGGCGTTATCGTCCCCCATCGCCGTGTAAGTGGCATCGAACGAAACGGCGGCATAGCTCGGCAGGGAATATGCGCAGACAATCTGCAGCGTCAGCCCCGCGTGCTTTGCATAATTCGCGGCCCACCATGTTGCCTTGTAACTGGCATGCGACCCGTCAACGCCGACGAGAATAGCCTTGTCGTTAATCATGACGACCTCCTTGAAGTTATTGCGGCACGAATACCGCGTATCTCCAACAATACCCTGCGACACTCGGTTTGGCCGGTATCCTCCGCTCAAAAAGATATTCGCATATACGAAAAAAGGCACATCCCAAAGGACGTGCCTTAATACGAATTCGCTTACCGCATAATTCTTGTCACATCACGCGCGAATGGAATATCCAGCTCCACCGAATACGGAAAACGTCGCTTACTGCCGTTCCCTGCACCGGGTTCATAGCATTCATCACCTGTCCGTTACCGATGTAAATGGCCGCATGAGTACCATTCGCAAGAATGTCACCCGGCTTGGCATCCGCCAAGCTTGCGACCGGAGTACCCACGGTGGCTTGAGCACCAGAGGTACGAGGCAGGGAGATGCCAAACTGGGAGAAGACGTACTGCACAAAACCGGAGCAATCCCATCCTGCCGGAGTGTTGCCGCCGGCAACATACGGATAGCCTTGGAACTTCAGTGAGAAGCTAGCAAGCTCAGCGCCAGTGCCAGTGCCAGTCATTTTACCCAAGTCAACCTGTGGAATCGACGCACGCTGTTCAGAGCGGCTGGCTGCCGCAGCAGCAGCGGATGGGCTGCAGCAGCTTCATCAGCGGCTTTCTGAGCCGCCGCCGCTGCAGCAGCTTCCTTCTCGCCCTGAGACTCGGTCTGTGGCACATCAAGAGTCTCGATGCCACCCCATTTAGAGTTCTCATCAACCGAGGTGGAGGTGGATTCGGCGAACAAATTCTTCTTCACCGAACTCGCCTCGGGAAAGAACGTGAGGACACCACAGCACTCGTCTGCGCGGAATCGGCAGAGGCAAACGGGGCTACGCACGCAAACATGGCACCCGTGGCGATAATCGCCACTGATGTGGAAATAATAGTCTTAACGCTCATCATCAACGCCATACACTAGCACACATGGGTCGATTTCATAACAGGAATAGCATTTCGAAGATGATGTCGCGGGTGCATCATTCGGCAGGAGAACGCAACAGGCCTCGGATACCGATCGGCATCCGAGGCCTGCAATAAATCAATCAATAAGACTGCATCACGGGATACGCACCACGATGGTGAGCTTTTCGGTCATGGCACTAGCGAGAGCCACGCTATAGCCATTCCATCCACCATGGACCGCCTGACCGTTGCCGACATACAACGCCACATGATCGTAGTGTGCACCACCGTTCCATCCACCGGTGTTGGCATAAATCAGAATATCGCCCGGCTGCAGGGATCCGTCTGTGACTACGTGGCCACCAGGAACATTGACGTACTCTTCAGGCCAACCGTGGAAGTTAATGCCACGGGCCGCCAACGCTTGACTGACCAATGCGGTGCAGTCCATGCTCTGTCCGATCAAAGAATACGCACGGTCGATAGAGGCACCGGCACCAGCGGAAACCGAACCACTGGCATCGGAATAAGTAACAGAAGAGCGAGACTCATTACGGCTCGCGGCGTTGGCCTGCTCCTGGGTCGCCTGAGCCTCGACCTCCGCCTGCTTCTCGGCCTCCTCTTCGGCAGCCTTCTTGGCCGCTGCGGCATCCTTTTCCACCTGAGATTCCGTCTGCGGCACATCGAGGTTCTCAATGCCGCCCCAATCAGCATTGTCCTCAACGCTCGTGGCAGTGGCTTCAGTCGTCAGATCTTTGCGCACCTGGGTGTACGAGGGGAAGGACTTGGTGGAAGTCACAGTAACGCCCTCAGCTGCAGTTGCTGTAGGAACAAACATAAACAAGCAAGCACAGGAGACAATCGCGGCAACAATGGAAGAAGCTACAGTTTTGGTCTTCATAGAACCATCACCCTACACGGTGCGCATTAACTCGTACAGGATGGAAGAAATAAAACACCCCGGAGCTATTGGGATATATCGGCGTGTCGGCACAGGTCAGTTCGGACTAATACGCGGCCGCAACACTTGAAATGTCATTTCGCGCGAACGATTGCCGATAGGGCGACGTCACATCCGAACAGTAATCACCGAATGTAAGCCAATGAAATGAATCAGTAGTGAACGTACTGGAACTTACCGGCTTCGGCGGCGCTGAACGTACGGGTCGAAATCACACCCAATCCCTTGGCATTGGATTCGGAGATCTCAATGGAGCCGTCGGCATTGATCTTTTCCAGAACGGCAACATGGCCGTACGCGCCATCGGCATCGGCCTGGCCAGGAGCGAACACCACAGCATCACCGACATGGCGAGGAGTGTTGTCCACCCAATAGCCAGAGCGGAAGCTGACGCCGCCCACGCGCCACCATTGCCGAAGTTGCCGGCTGGGAACGGCAGGGCCCAGTTCGGCACGACGCTGGTACGCGTACCACGTGCACTGACCCCACGGATAGTTGTTGGAGTTGGTGCCAACGGCATGGTTCGGGTTGAAGCCAGCCGGCACCGCATCGCCATCGGCATCCACGAGAGCCGACACCACAGGATTGTTCGCATTATTGCGATTCATCAGCTTGGCGTCCAAGGTGCTGTCTGAATTGCTCAGCCCCCAGCCGCCTTCATTGGTGGACTGTGCGGTAACGGAGGATGAACTCAAATCAGTACGCGCTTCGGAACGAGAAGCCGCAGTCACATCGCTGATGCGCTTAATCTGCGTGGTCGTCGTGGCCGGATCAGCCACGAACGAGTTCGTGGCGTCTTCATTGTTGGAAAACGCGAGAGCACCTGCGGCCGTGCCGACCAGAGCGGCCAGTGAGGCCGAGGCAAGAATATGGCTACGGCGTCAGCGGCACGAGCGGCCTCACGAATGGAACGGCGGGTCTGGGGAGCGATTTCGTTGATCTTCTCGGCAATGGCCGGATCAAGCCCCAAAACAACGGCGTCGCTACCAGCGGATTGCACCGCACGCACAGCACGAACGGAATGAGAACCCTTGCCGGAGGCAAACAATGCCTTCGCTAAGCTGAACTTCTGGCGCGAGACCGTGGTCGCTTTATGCGAAGCATGCTTCATACTACGTTAACTCCTTGGATGGGTTCGGCGGGGTCATTTCGATGACCTCGTATGACCGTCACAATTGAGTACTGTACAACGAACAGAGGTCAATCCTCAATGTGATCCCCCACCATCCGGGTGTGTCAAACGATTTACGTAACCGTGCGGCCGGGTGAAAAAACTGCCTTGTTTCCGCCCGTTCACGAACCTCACTATCCGGTTATCGGAAGAATCACTAACTCATGTCATTCCGACACACCGTAGCCATGATGTGCTGCGTACATTCTGCACTGCATTCCGCATTGCCACCACTGCCGCACGGCACACCGGAATTCCGCAGTAGCCCGCAGTAATCCCGCACACCGAGCATTATCCGCGATATTCCCCAACACTGGTCTACCCTTGAAACCATGACTATCACACTGAGTATTCCCGAGTCGCTGAAGCCCGAAGATGGTCGCTTCGCTCCGGCCCCAGCAAAATCCGCCCCGAACAGATCGCCGCGCTCGACGCCGGCGCCACCACCCTGCTTGGCACATCACATCGCCAGGCACCAGTCAAGCAACTGGTCGCTTCGATTCGTGAAGGTCTGCGCGAGTTCTTCCACCTGCCTGAAGGGTATGAGGTGCGCTTGGCAACGGTGGCGCCAGCGCGTTCTGGGAGATTGCCTGCGCTTCGCTGATCACCCGTCGCGCCGCATTCGGCACGTATGGCTCGTTCAGTGCCAAGTTCGCCGCGTCCGCCGCGAACGCACCCTTCCTTGAGACCCGGTGCTGTTCCCCGGCGAGCCGGGCACTTACCGTCTGCCTGAGCTCACCGAGGGCGTGGACACATATTGCTGGGCTCACAACGAGACCTCCACTGGTGTGGCCGCCCCGATTCGCCGCGTGGCCGGAAGTCGTGAAGCTGGTGCCTTGACCGTCATCGACGGCACCAGCGCAGCCGGCGCTTTGCCTGTGGACATCAGCCAGACCGACGTCTACTACTTCTCACCGCAGAAGGCCTTCGGTGCCGATGGCGGTCTGTGGGTCGCCATCCTCTCCCCCGAAGCTATCGATCGTGCGGCAGGCGTCGAATCAAGCGCTCATCTGGAAGGCGCACATCGCTGGGTGCCGCCGTTCCTCTCGCTGACCACCGGCACTGAACAACTCCCGCAAGGATCAGACCCTGAATACGCCCGCCGTGGCCACCCTGATCATGATGGAAAACCAGATTCGCTGGCTCAACAACAACGGCGGCCTCGCCTGGGCCACCACACGTTGCGCCAAGTCCGCATCCATCCTGTACTCCGTGGGCCGAGCGCTCCGAATACGCCGCTCCGTTCGTCGTCGATGCGGACGCACGCTCGAACGCCGTGGTCACCATTGATCTGGACGAGCGAGTCCAGGCCTCTCAGGTACTGTCCATCCTGCGCGAGAACGGCATTGTGGACGCCGCCGGCTACCGCAAGCTGGGCCGCAACCAGCTGCGCGTTGGCGTGTTCCCCTCGGTGGAACCGGCTGATGTCATGGCCTTCACCAAGTGCGTCGACTACGTGGTCGAGCACCTGTGATGGCATATATGCCCCGCATTGCCGACCCATATATGCCATGCACATTGATCGGTCTCAACTGATGCCGATTGAATAATCGTAGGGAGGGATGTTTGACGCCCCTCCCTACTCTTACTACAGTGCATGAGTATGAAGTTCGCGCCTCTCATTGACCCTGCCGTCCGCAAACCCGCACCCAAGCCCGTACGGGTGGATCTGCGTAAGGTGTTTGCCATCGGTACCGGTCTATGGATTGTGGCGTTGATTGTCGTGCTGATTCTGCTGGCCGTGGGCTACAGCGTAATGCCGTTGGTGATTATGTGCGTGGCCGGCGTCATTATTGGCTTGCTACTGCTGGTCTGGGAATACTTCGACCGCTGGGACTACCGCCGCCTCGGACAGTAACGCAACACAAGCTCCCTCTGATGACGGGAGCTGTCAGCGTAGCTGATTGAGGGAGAGACCGCGGCCGCAGGTCGCTCATCAAACAGCATTGGTGGCATGCAAGGCATGCCACCAATTCCTTACCTCACTGCGCCAACGGCAACGTAAGGCTGAACGTACTGCCTTGCCCGGGCGCGCTCCATACGGTCACATCGCCATGATGGGTCAGCGCCACATGCTTGACGATGGCCAAGCCTAGGCCCACGCCATCCGCCGTGCGATTGCTCTGTTCCACGCCCCGGTAGAACCGCTCGAAGATGCGCGCCTGGTCCTTCTTAGCGATGCCCGTGCTTGGTCAATCACGCGAATCACCGCGCGTCGCCATCCTTGTCTTTGGATGCGGACACGCTGACCACGCCATTTTCCTTGGAATAGCCGATGGCGTTTTTCGATGAGCTTGGTCACGGCGCTGTCGATCTGGTCCGCCTCACCATTGATGACTAGATCATCGTCGCCCTTGATGTTCAGCTGCACGCCAGCCTCGGCTGCCTGCGGCTCCAGTCGCGCCGCCGTGGCCCTGAGCTGTTCCATAACGTTCAGTCGGTTGGCGGAAGACGGCGTAATCGGCTCCTGCGCGCGTATGAGCAGCAGCAAATCAGACACCATGTGGTTGAGCTTGCTGCAGCTGGAACGCACCTGGCGAGCGTCGGCAGCCACCTGCTGTTCGTCCAGATTGCCGGACTCCAGCGAATCGGCGAGTTTGGCCAGAGCCTCAGTGGGGCCCAACAATTGCTCGGACACATTGGTAATAAACGAGTCACGCACTTGAGCGAAACGAATCACATCACTGACATCGGTAATCAACACGATGACGAACTGCTCGTTGATACGCCCTACAGTCACCTTCAGCCAGTTGGGGCGGTGGACGGACTGCGTGGCGACGTGATCGCCCTTGTTCTGGTCTGCGACGTACCGCTCCGGAGTATCGGTGGTCAAGTCGAACTGGCGCTTGCCACCGGACTTGCGCGCCTCGTGAATGGCATCCAGCACATGCTGCTGGGCAATGGCGTCATCTGACACCACACCCAGGCGGTAGGCGGCGGGATTGCAGCGGACCACCTCGTCGTGCTCGTCGACCACCACGGACGCACCTGGCAGCATGGACAGCAGCGTGGCGGTGTCGTCGGACAGATCGTCATTGTCGTCATCATCGGCCAGCGGCGATTCCATGGACACTCGATGTGTCGCAAATCCCACGATGAGCGTGATGATTCCTACCACAAATAAAACAGCCGTGACAATAAGAGCAATCGCGGCGACGAGCGGCATCTGTGTCATGCCCCCCATTCTTTCACACCACACGCCGGGATTGCGGTTTGCCGGCACGCCGGTAACATGAATTTCAGGTGAACAACCCAATGAACAGTAGAACAACTTGAGGTTGCCATTACCTACGTTTGAAGTGGGGAACAAGTACTGGAATAATACACTGGTACAGGTTGCAATAAGCAAGCATGAAAGGCTAGAGAAATGCGCGTTATTTTCAACGAGGAGCTGAAGCAGGTTGCTGACGACCTCGACCGTATGGCGCAGAACGTACGCAAGGCGATCAAAGGAGCTGGGGAAGCCCTGCTGAATCAGGACGTTGAAGCCGCACAGACTGTGATTGACGGCGACATCGAAATCGATGCCCTGGAGTCCTCTGTGATTGACCAGTGCGTCAAGTTGCTCGCCAAGCAGAATCCCGGTGGCCACGATCTGCGTGTGGTCGTTTCCACCATGCGTCTGGCTTCCACGTTCGAGCGTATGGGCGATCTTGCCCGCCACGTGGCCGAGGCCGCTCGCCGCACCTACCCGGCCGCCGCGATTCCTGAATCCGCTCA
>ENA-OQAR01000468-OQAR01000468.1-human-gut-metagenome-genome-assembly--contig:-NODE-468-length-12251-cov-2.324315_pt1 | contig 12251 bp, 15 predicted proteins | sample MGYA00242738_ERZ504533 | MGnify/ENA primary metagenome ERZ504533 (study PRJEB26092, sample SAMD00036276) | human gut metagenome | host: Homo sapiens | study: EMG produced TPA metagenomics assembly of... | reverse complement strand
ATTATGGTCGAAATACTGATTTCGTTTCATTTGAATTGCTCCTTAAATGATTTTTGGATTTGATTTTCAACGAGATGAGGTCTCTTTTTCCTTTCTCTTAAGTCACCCAACCGCACTGTCCTGCATCGGTTGCACAGATCAGACTCTCCACATCTTTCCGCTGCATGAGCTTTTTCAGGATTCCGAACTGCTTTTTCGTGCTGGCGGACACCTGATACTGCCAATGTTCCGGCAAAATCGGAAGATCATCATACTTCCACTTTGCATACTTTTCATCATAGGCTTCCGGCTGGGAAAGTTCCACCAGATGCCCCACACACCAACTGACAAGGTAGCCATTGCCCTCCATATAACCGTCCCCCGCGCTGATCTGCCCCGATCACTTTCGAGAGACTCATGGCAACCGAGGGCTTTTCCGCTAATACAAGCTTCATTCGATACTGCTCCTTTCGCAAAAAAAATTAGCAGCCAGGCACCGAAGCGCATGACTGCTATGTAAGGAACGGTATTCTGTTTTTAGGTCTACAAAACTGGGCCTTTTTATGATCTTGCCACAGCTTATCAGTCTATGCACGTCAACTGTTGAAACCGCCGTGTACCGAACGGTACGCACGGTGGTGTGAGAGGACGGCGGCTAGTCACCGCCTCCTACTCGCTTGTGCCCATGTTTCGGCCCTCCACATCATCACTCCGCGCATGCGTTGTGCCTCGCCGCAACGCATTCTGCCCCTCGCTGACTCATCGCCAGGCATCGCTGATGGTGTTCGTCTGCCCATCCTCACTTCTGCAGTATCTGCTTTTCGTTCTCCTGCACACGCCGCTCGAGCGCTGTATACTGCCGGAGCTCGTCCTCGGTAAATCCCCGGAACTTCGCCTGCTCGTAGTCACGCTCCGCGGCCGCGATATCCTGCAGCACCGCATCCGACGCCGGCAGCAGCTCGAGACGAATATTCCGCGGCTCGCGTTTTTTTTCTTTCGTCATTCCGTTCGCGTCTGCATCCTGTGCCTCGCCACGCTTTCCGAAAAAGACCGGTCGCCTCGGCTATTTTCCGCCGCTTCACGTCGTTTTCCTCGGCACGTCGACCACTTCGAGCATCCCGCGTGAGACCAGCTTCTGCAGCGCGGCGCGCAGATCCCCGCGGCTCATATGCATCAGCTCCGCGAGATCCTTCCGGCTCAGCGCCTTTCCGGCATCCTTTCGATCAGTCGCCTCCACGGCATCTTCCCGCGCAGGCATCTGCGCTTCAGCCCCTCGAGTGAGCGCCTTTCCCGCGTCCTTCCGATACAGCAGCAGCGACAGCTCCGCCAGCGTCATATCATACTTCAGCGCCACCACTCGAGATAGCGCTCGAGCAGCTTCCGGTCGCGGTACTTCTCCACGATGATCCCATCCTCCGAAATCACCTCCTGCAGCGCCTGGCTCCGCTCCTCACCGAGCTTCTGCGTCCCCGGAATCGTCGCCGGGAACACGAAACCATCCTTCGCCGCATCCACTAGAAAATGATAGACCTGCAGCCGCTTCCGCTCATACGCATCCTCATCCAGCACATGCTTGAAGAAGTCGTTGTAGCACTCGAACATCGCGAGTTTCATCTCCACCGTCCGCGCGAAGCTGATCTTCTGATTCACCAGCGAACCCTTCGTCTTCACATAATAGTAGACCGGCGTCCGCAGCGCATAGAACGTCGTCGCATAGCGCACATACTCGAGATTAAACAGAAAATCCTCGCACCAGCTGAGCTTCGCATCCATCCGGATCCCGTGCGCCTCCACAAGCGAGCGCCGGTACAGCTTATTCCACAGCACCCCATAGTAGTAGTCCGCCGGGTTCTCCATCATGAAGCCAACGAACGCTTCACGCCCGATCACCTGGTCCGCGTCGATATCCCCCTTCCGCGACACCATCTCTCCGACGACACGATAGAAATCCGCGATCACCATGTCGCAGCCCGTCTCCTCGGCCGCCCGCACCATCAGCTTCGTCGCATCCGCCGTCAGCCAGTCATCACTGTCCACGAACTGCAGAAACGTACCCCGCGCCCGCGCGATCGCCTGGTTTCGCGTATCCGACACCCCCGTATTCTCCTTATGCACGACCACCACGCGCGCATCCGCCCGCGCATATCCGTCGCAGATCTCCCCGGACCGATCCTTACTTCCATCATCCATGAGGATCAGCTCGAAATCCCGAAACTCCTGATTCAGAATACTGTCCACACAGCGCGCGAGACTCTTCTCCGCGTTTATACACCGGCACGATGATACTGACCTTCGGCTCCATAGGCACCTCCATCAAAAAACTACTTCTAGTTGTACCATAAAACCCTCCCGTTGACACTCGTATATTTCTGCTCACTTTTCCCGGGCAATGTCTCGGCCCTCCGCCTGCTCACTCCGCGCCCACGCGTCCGCACCCTCCACCTTCTCACGTCGCGTCCACCCATTCGCACTCGTTGCCTTTTATCGCGCCCATGCCTCCGCCCACTACCTCCTCACGTCGCATCGAAGCACCAATTCCCTCATGAAAATGTCATATTACAGCATAAATTCGCTCATGAAAGTGTAATGAAGCACGGATTATTCCCTCATGAAAGTGGCAAAATACTGAAAAGAACGCTCATAAAAAGTGGCAGAGCACGGAAATCTGAGAGGAAAAAGAAGGTGCCATGGTGTTAAATTATTCTTATGATATTTCCGCTTCCTGATGATTTTTTGAATTATCTTAACTTTAATATCGAAACTTAACTTAAAACAAGTTATAATACAAAAATAGAGTTAAATAGAAGGAGAACATATGGAATATCTCTATAAAGTTCTGGGAATTAAAGCGACAGTTCAGCGCGCAGAGTTTGACCATCTGCCCAATTATATAGCTGTAAGGTATCGTTTACAGAAGGTATCCATGGATGGACAGAAAGTGATTTTTCTTTATCCAAAGACAGAGTTGGAGCAGATCAAAGACCTGAAGGCTCAGCTCAAATCCACCGGCGACGCCATCCTCGCAGAGTGCGCCGTCAAGGACCACATCTGGGGCATCGGCTTATCGATGAAGGACCCAGATCGACTCGACGTGAAAAAGTGGCACGGAACGAACCTGCTGGGGTATGCACTCATGATCGTACGAGAACGGGTGTGAAGGGCGAAAATCCAGATACCAATATAAATACGTATTTGATGATTTATAGATATGAATAAATGCAGATCAAAATGCGCAGAATATGAGCACTTATAGACATTTTAATCAACACTATATGAAAATATGCCTATTATTTTTGAGAGATGCTGGATGGTAAAATTCCGAGTTGTTGAGCTGTTCTTACTTTCTATTTTATCAGATATCGCCTACAGAGTCCATAGCTTCATAGCTCAAAACAGTTCACCCACCAACCATTTGGCTATGTAAAGGGGACGGCTTTTCAGCCGCCCCACCGGTCAACGCTGCGTTAATCAGACAGGTTCATCTTCCGATTCCGCTTCATAATCCTCGTTGACATCCACTTCTTCGTCCTCGTCACCATCATCCTCCGGCAGCTGGAGCGTATCTTCATCCTCATCGTGATAATCCGCATCCGGGTCCGGCTGATTTTTCTTGGACGCAGGCTTTACGCCCTTCATCTTGATATAGAGATAACCGCCGACACCGGCTGCACCGATCACAAACAGAAGCAGCATAATCATCGGAAGCGGAGACGATTTCTTCTGCTCGCTCTCTGTTTTCTGCTCTTCCGGTGCCGGTTCCGTCTCCTGCGGCTTTTCGGTTTCCGCAGGTTCCGTGACTTCCGGCTCCTTCTCCCGATACTTGGCAGCTTCCTCTTCATCCATCAGCGCAAGCAGATCGGCCTCGTCCACCATGTTCAGGAAATGCACATTCTGGTTGCCGTCTTTATCGCGGTCGATGATCAGATAAAAGGTGTTGCCCGCCTTTGTCACCAGCGTAATGAACTGCTGGCTGGATTTATCTTCTTCCTCACCGATATCGTCCACCAGCGTCATATTTCCTTCCGGAGTCAAAGCTGCACTGGATTTCGTCTCATCCTCGTATGACATTCCACTCTGCATCAGATCCAGAAACAGCTTCAGCGCATCTTCACTGAACATGCTGCTGTCTTTTGCAGAATCCGTGACATTCAGGTACTTTCCATGTGCATACCCGGTTTTGCCGTTGAAGTTTACCTTATACCAGTCACCGCATTTTTCGACAATCTCCACCGTATCGCCGGAATGCAGATATCCGATAATCTCCTGATCCATGCCGGGACGGAACGAAAATGCAGACTGGTGATCCCCGGCACCACCGTACCAGTCTGCTTTTGGGACTTTTCGCTGCCGATATTGTATTCTTTGCCGCCCACCGTAACGATCAGGTTCCCATCCGCATCCGTAGAGACCTCATAGCCATCCGGCAGAACCTGCATGTCCGGGTCGATTTCGATGCTGTCGGTATTGTCCGTTTTCCCCGCATTTGTGCTTTCTGCTGCATCCGTCTCCTGTGCAGCGGTACTGACAGGCGTGTTCTTCTGCACATCATCGCCCGTATAGGCAAATGCAGTGGTCGTAAAGGTCCTGCCGCCATCACGCTGGCAAGCAGCATTGCCATCATCTTTTTCATTCCATATCCTCCGTTTCTTTCTCATCCAGTTTCAGGTTCTCCGGGTTGGGAACCGCAGCCTGCGCCAGCTGAATGATGACTGCCAGCTGTTCCGGGGTCAGGCTCTGGGCATGTACCATTTCACAGATTTCGCTGTTTTCCTGCTCGTGGTACTTTCTGTCCCATTCCTTTCTGCGCTCCTCCCATTCATCGCGTTTCCTGCGGGCTTTCTCGCGCTCCGCAGCAATCTTTTCCAGTTTCAAGCTCATATCGTATCCTTTCCGGGCGAATAAAACGCCCTATTTTTTATCGAATTCTTCCCATGCAGTAGTAGTGCTGCCGCCAGTAGCTCGTCTCAATGGAAGCATAGGAAATTGGTGAGCCACAGTGGATCATCATCCGTTGCCGACATAAATGCCCACATGGGATGCGCCACTGGTGTTGTAGGTTTTCTGGAAGAAGATCAGGTCTCCGGGCTTTGCCTCACTCTTCGGGATAATGTCGCATTTTCCCATCAGACCGTTGGCCGTCTGCCTGCCTACATTCCAGCCATTGCCGCAGTGGTTGATGACCCAGCTTACAAAACCGGAGCAGTCAAAACTGGTACTCGGCGAGCTGCCGCCCCAAACATAGGGATAACCGAGATATTTCTCTGCTTCGGTAATCATCTTCCGGAATTTTTCATCCGTCAGAGCTTCGCCCGGAATGTCGTAATCCTGGTATTCTCCGCTGGAACCCGCGCCATCCGGCGTTGCAAAGGCTATGCCTGCAAACAGGTCATCTCGATTGCCCCGGCACTCCAGTGTGACTTCGTATCGTTGCAGCTGGTCATCTGTAAGGCCGGAATTTCTTGCAACATAGTCAACGCCCCGATTGAGCAGTGTTACATTGAGGATTTTATACTCATACTGTACCGTCACCTGATAGGTGTAGGTGTGTCCGGTTCCGGTGATTGGATTGTAGCGATAGCCCACACCGGGTTTCCTTCCTTGTCCGGATTTCCACCTTTTCCTCCAACTTCAGCTCATACTGCGCTTCAAAAATACTCTGGAGCCGCGCCTGCACCTGGCTTCTCGTATAGTTTTCAAATTCTACGGTCAGCAGAGATGCAAGCTCATAGGGATTGTGACCAATCTCTGCCAGATTGTAGCGATACTCGTCATAGCCCGGATGGTCGGTTTCAATGCGGTCGATTTGTTTGCGAAGTTTATCTTCCAGCTTGGTATAATCCGTCTCCACGCCTTTCAAATCTTCATCTTCTGCCGTGTAGGAAGTCCCCAGCACCACATTGCCGCCGCCATTGATCAAGACGGAGCATGACGAAACCGACCCGGCAATCACCAAAACAAGCAGTCCCACGGCTGCGATACCGATGATGATATGCGAGTGGCTCTGCACAAACTGAAATGCCTTTTCCGTTATACTGACAGTACCCTGTGCAGCTTTGGCTGTGCCAGATGCTGTGTTCTCCGCAGCGGCCGCACCTGCCTTCGCAGCGGCATACTCTTTTTTGATGGCCTGCTTCTGCCGCCATCGGGAAAAGAGATTGGAACCAGCCTGCGGATCAGACTTCATGCGTTCCGCAAAGATGGAATCTACGGCATCTTTATTTCCCTTTTTCTCCAACCGCTCCAGCTTTTTGTACTGCCGCAGCTTTCGACCATATTGGAACCGGGAACCAGCACGGGCTGCACCTTCCGCTGAGCCTTCGGTAAAATGCGCTGCCTCCACACCAGAATTATTATCCTGGTCGGCATTGCGCACACTCTGATGTGCCTTGGCTGAAAGTGCATCTGCCGCAAGATTTCCCGGTCTTCTTGGCTTTCCGCCTTTTTTCCCCGGAAGCTGCTGCATTCTTTTTCGCTTTTGCTTCCTGATCTGATTTCAGCTTCTTACTGCGCATCTTAGCAAGATCGGCCTCGTGACGAATCTGCCTTCGGTGTTCCGCTTTTTTTTCTTGCCGCCGTCTCCCGTACTGCTATCTGCGGTTTTTGCTTCTGGAATCGCGAAGGGTGTTCTCCGCACCCTCGCGCTCCTGCCGCAGCTTGTCTCCGAGATTCGGATTTTTTCTTGCCAGCCATCGCTTACGCCTCCTTCGCTTCCTGCACTTCGGTTAATTTTGTCGTCATAATCCGGTACAGTTCCAGATCGGTCGGGAAACGATCAACGAACGGCAAAATCACATTTCCGTAGAACAGCAGTCCTTCGCCTTCACCGGAGTGGGTCACATAGGACAGCTGATGTGGGCTGATATTCAGCTGATCCGCCAGAATCTGACGATCACCGGCTGCTTGATTCAGCATATAAATGAAGTCGCTGTTCTCAAAAATGTTCGTCACTTCGCGGGAAGAAAGCAGGTCTTTCACGTTCTGGGTGATGCCGGTGGGAATACCGCCCCATTTACGGAATCGCTTCCAGATTTCCACGCTGTAAGCCGCTGTCTGCTCCTCTTTCAAAAGCAGATGGAACTCGTCCATATAGTAGCGGGTGGCTTTACCGGCGTTACGGTTGGCGGTCACACGCCCCCAAACCTGATCCTGCACCACCAGCATACCGATCTTTTTCAGCTGCTTGCCCAGCTCCTTGATGTCATAGCAGACCAGCCGGTTATTGATATCTACGTTGGTGCGGTGGTTAAACAGGTTCAGAGAACCGGTCACATAGATTTCCAGTGCCGTTGCCACATGGTGTGCTTCCTTTTCATCCTGCCGGAGCAGTGCCTCGTACAAGTCCTGTAACACCGGCATATTCTCCGCACCGGGTTCTCAAAATAGGTCTGGTAAATCTGATGCACACAGCGTCGATAACCGTCTTTTCTACCGGCTGCAAGCCTTCCTTGCCGCCCACGATCAGCTCACACAGGGACAGGATAAAATCTGCTTTCAAGGCAATGGGATTATCCTCTTCTGAATAATTCGCGTTGATGTCCATCGGATTGATATACTGCGTGCTGGAAGGGCTGATTTTAATAACCTGCCCCTCAAATTTCTGCACCAGAGCCGTGTACTCGGCTTCCGGATCGCACACGATTACATCGTCATCCGTCACCAGAAACGCATTGGCGATTTCTCTCTTGGCAGAAAAGGATTTACCGGAACCGGGAGTACCAAGAATCAGCGTTGGGGTTCTTGAGCTTTTTCCGGTCAACCATGATCAGGTTGTTGGACAGGGCATTCAACCCATAGTACAGAGCCTCTTTCCCGGTCTGAAACAGTTCCTGGGTGGTAAACGGCACGAAAATTGCCGTGCTGCTGGTAGTCATGCTGCGCTGAATCTCAATCAGGTTCTGCGCCAGCGGCAGGCAGCTCATCAGCCCCTGCTCCTGCTGAAAGTCCAGACGGCGCAGGTTGCAGTTGTACTTCTGTGCGATGCTGGAAGCCTGAAACACGTTGGTCTCCAGCTCCTGCTCCGTCTCGCCGGTGTTCATCACCAGAAAAGTCAGCAGGAACATACGCTCATTCTGGCTCTGTAATTCCTTCAGCAATGCCTTTGCGTCCTTACCATAAGTCGCCAAATCCGACGGAATGATGTCCATATCGTATCCAGAACGGACTGCTTTCTTCTGTTCCTCAATCTTGGAACGATCCAGCTCCGTGATGGTATGCTTAATGGACTTGATTGCTTTGTTCTGGTCTACCGACTGAATGTGCATGGTCACGATCTGGCTGGATTCCATATCCAGAAAGTCCTTCAGCAGCTGATCCGACAGGTCGGAAGCTGTGATCTGGAGATAGGACATAGAACCATACATCCCGCCCATCTGAAAAATCCGGTTCTTCGGAAAGGCAAATCCGGTCGGAGCAATAAAGTCCTTTACCGACAGCCCGCTCTCCGGCAGCCACTTCCAATCGAAATTGAACCGGTCATGGTCGCCCATGTGGAACATATCGTGCATCAGATGAAGCCGTTCCTTGCCGTTCAGCAATTTTGCCCGGACACCCAAGCGTTTTGAAGTTGTTCATCAGGTCGATCTCGATGTGAATGAGCCTCGCTTTGCCTGTTTCATGGATTCCGCCTCAATGCCAAACGTCAGGTACTTCGTCTTGGTCAGGCCGTTGTTGCCCTGGGCAAGCTGGCGGCGCAGCATGGTGCTGTACTCCGTGCGCACCGGATTGAAATGATCCTTCTGGTACGGAATACACACCATCTTCTCAAAATTCGAGGCATCCGTAGCCATATTCATAAAAAGAAAGCTCAAAGCGGATGCTGGAATCAAAGAAGTTCAGGAAGCTGCACCATTCCTCAAAGATAGCTGTCTGATCCTCCTGTTGTGCCAGCTGATAATTGATATCCTGATACTGGATGGTTTTGGTGTAGTAGTTGTCCGTCACACGGCAGATACCGTCCGGGAACATCCGCTGAAAAGGAATGCTCTCCTGTGCCGAATGCGGAATCGTGCGGTCCCCCCTTGCGCGGTCAATCACCGTCTGCACCTGTTTCTGCTCTGCGGCTGACAGATGAGACGGCATTCGGATGTCATCCTGCTTTTTTATTCTTCGATGTTCAGCTTTTTCGAGAATTTTGAACAATGCGATTTACCTCCATTTCCACGTCTGCCTGCTGAACCAGCAGTGCATAGTAATTTTTTTGTTTTGTAAGGCCGCGTTTTCGGCCTCTTGAACTTTGCCTCATAGAAGTGCTTTGCCACCACTTCCAGCGGCTGACCGTCTTTCTCGTACATGGCAAGAAGAAAAGCGGCAGCATCACTGCCATCATGCCAAGTGCAGCAAGGCTCAGATTCCCGCTGGACTTGAGCAAAAAGAAAACCGGAACGCCAATCAGCGCACCGGCTCCGAAGCAGAGAATCTGCCGTTTGGTCAGATTCATAAAGCCTTGGTCTTGACCTTTGAAAGGTCTCGCGGCACAGAAATATAAGATGCCATGACTCATTCCTCCTCTCTTAGTGCGCTGCAAATACGGATTTCGCGAGGCTTCCCGTCTTAAACAACGTAAATGCCAGCAAAACCGTATAGCCCATAACGCCCCAATGCTGCTGATGATGTTATCCGAAAAGGACAGGTTCTGAATCAGAACTGCGTAGATGCCTACACAGATCATGATAAGAAACCCCTGGAATCCCAGTGCAAACAGGGAGCGCAGATAGTTTTGACCGGTATGGCTCTGCTCATGGTTTCCAAAGGTTGCGAACGGAATCGGCGCAAGGCTCACCATGAGGTAAATTTCCACCATTCGGCCATACACGATGACAAAGATGATAGCCGACAACGCCAGCATCGTGACCTGAACCACAAAGGTCTGCAAATACAGTCCCAGCAGCGGTCCCAAGTCCATGCCTTCCAGTGTAGCCTGCATTGCTGTCAGGGTCGCATCGCTGACGGACGTACTGCCGGAAATCAGACCGCCACTTCTGGAGATCACTTGCTGCGCCACATCAAAGACAGCCATCGTGATATTGAATGTGTTCGAGATCAGAGTCACTGCCAGAAAGGTCTTAAAGACCCATTTGAAAAATGTCCACGTCTCGAAATTTGCCAGATTGTTATGCTCGATGAGCATCTGGATCAGCTCATAACAGGCGATGAATGTCAGCACCATTCCGGCAATGGGCAGGATCACGGATTCCGAGATGTTACGGATCATAGAGAAAACCGCAGGTGAAAAGTTCGCCGGTGTGGTTCCCACATCGCCTGCGATCTGTCCAACCTGCTGGTTGACCGAATCGAACATCCCTGAAAGATTTCCCATGATACCGCTGATGATCATGCTCTTGAGCCAATCTGTGATCTGTTCAAGGATACTCTGCATGAGCCGCCTCCTTCCTTACGCAAACACGCCGAACAGCTTCGCCATCCGGGACAGAAGCATGAACAGCTGTGAGAAAAGAGACAGTGCCGATGCAGTTGTAGTAAGAAACGCCATAGATTTGTCCTCCTGTAACTTGTCCGGCCTATCAGCCGTGCGATTCTAAACTGCGGTCCTGCGCCATACTTCCAACATGTGCACCTGCCGGAGAGCGCAGAAAATAGCCAGCTGCGGAGATTGCCTGCACCTGACTATGTAACAGGCAGCTTTCGCCGCCCGGTCGGAATCTTCGCTCCGACAGCCTTTGCTTAACCGAACAGACCGGAAAGCAGCGGCACCAGAGTCGTGCCGATCAGTGCTACACCGCCACCGGCCATCAGCTGCTTCATGCCCTGAGACTTGGCACCGGGGTTGTCGTTGCCGTAGCCTTCCAGCAGGTTGATCGCTCCCCAGATGCCGAGGCCGGCACCCAGTGCGATAACGAGGGTCTGAAGAACGGTTACTGCGCTGTTGAAAAATGCCATAAATGTGTACCTCCTTGTACGTTGCGCCCTTATGGGCTGATGAATAGTGATTTTCCATCTGCATGTGCACCTGCAAATGGGCAAACATATAGCCAGATTTCCAATCCCAATCAGAAACCTGGCTATGTAAAGAGGCGGCAGCTCGCCGCCCCTTCTTATTCTGTTGCCAACAGCACACCTATGACATCTTCGTCACCGGAACGAACTTACTTGGCATGATCTGCATCAACCACTTCGTACTTATCACCGGGCTTGAGTTTCAGCCGATGGTCAAGAAACGCCTCGATGCTGAACGTGTTTTTCTTATCAGCACCGGCAGTGAGCTTGTAGTTCGGATGCTGGGTCAGATCATATTTATCTGACTTGAACGGTCTCACACCGCGCAGCTGCAAAATGCACTTACCGCCATCCAACACAGCCAGTTCATCCACCGAGGCCAGGTCATGCCCAACTTTTTGGTAATTGGTGCCGTAGGATGGGCTATTACCTCTGGTATCGGAAGTGTTGTACAGATCAATCGTTTTCTTTCCCCAGTGCCTGATTCAGCTCTTTCAGCGTAGTCGGCTCCGAACCGCCAAGAAAAATACGGGAATCCATATTGCCGATGATGGTATCGGCATTGTCCTTGTAGATTGCCTTCAACTGGCTCTGTGCCTGAAGCACCAGACACGCCGAGATTTCTCTTGATCGGATGGTGGCTACCAGCTTTTCCAGATTCGGAATCTGACCAATGTTCGCACACTCATCAATCAGGCAGCGCACATGCACCGGCAATCTGCCGCCGTAGACATCATCCGCTTTCTCGCACAGCAGGTTAAACAGCTGTGTATAGATCATGGAAATCAGGAAATTAAAAGTCGGGTCTGTATCGCTCATAATGAGGAACAGAGCGTTTTCTTATCTCCCACCGTATCCAGCGACAGCTCATCGTACATAGTGATATCACGGACTTCCTCAATATCGAAGGGAGCAAGACGTGCGCCGCAGCTCACCAGAATCGACTTTTAAGGTCTTGCCCGCCGCCAGCTTGAACTTGGCATATTGGCGGACAGCAAAGTGGTTCGGTTTTTTCTTTTTCAGAGCTTCAAACATCTGATCCACTGGATTCTGAAAGGTTTCATCATCCTCGCGTACTTCCATCGCATTCAGGAATTCAATCAGCGTTGCAAAGTTCTGCTCTTCCAGCGGTGCCTCATAGTGGATATAACCAATCAAAGCACAATACAGCAAGGTCTCTGCCTTCGTCCAGAATTCGTCACCGGCCTTGCCGTCCCCTTTGGTGTTGGCAATGAGGGTTGTGGTCAGCTTCAAAATATCCTTTTCGCTGTGAATATAGGCGAAGGGATTATAATGCATCGACTTTCTGAAATTGATGG
>ENA-OQAR01000467-OQAR01000467.1-human-gut-metagenome-genome-assembly--contig:-NODE-467-length-12268-cov-2.217939_pt1 | contig 12268 bp, 18 predicted proteins | sample MGYA00242738_ERZ504533 | MGnify/ENA primary metagenome ERZ504533 (study PRJEB26092, sample SAMD00036276) | human gut metagenome | host: Homo sapiens | study: EMG produced TPA metagenomics assembly of... | reverse complement strand
TCTTCGACTGCGAGAGCCGCAGTTTGGAGGAAGCCCAGCGCCTGTGTGAGGACTGGCTGGTAGGCCAGGACCGCTGCTACCGCAACTGAAATGAAAAATAGAAACCTCCGCTTCCCTGTCGGTACTGCCGCCGGAAGCGGAGGTTTTGCTTTTTACAGTTTTATTTCCACAGTTGAGCGCAGACAAGTTCCAGCACATGCCCGCGATGCAGCGGGCCTTATCCGAAATGAGAAAGCAGTTGGAAAGCTCCTCTTTGCGGGGGTCTATATCGGCCACCTTAAACCGGGCGTTACCGGATAACTGCTGCGCAGAAGTCCGCGCAGAATGCCCGTGATCTGCGTGGTCACAGAGATCATGGCACCATCTGCCGTGCGGATCTGCGCAATGGTCTCACCCGCTTCCACGATATCTCCAATTTTGCGGAGATCCATAAATATACCGGCCGTGCGGCATGGATCACGCGCTCTTTGCCGTAGCCGCCAATGATTCCGGGAATGCCGGTATCAGGGATGGCACTGCCTTCCCGAATGATGCGTCCCAGCCGGTGGCCGCGTTTGGTCTCCACCACCACATCCACATCCTGCCCGGCCGTGAAACCGGGGCCGAGTGCAATGGTCAGGGGTGCCATATCCCGCGTTGTGCCAAGATTCTTTTTGGCAAGGATCGCATCCACAAGGACATCCGGCTTTGCGGGCGCAATGCTTTTGCCTTGCGGGTCTACCAGAACAGGAACGGCATTCTGTTTCCAGATTTCTTCTGCCTGTGCCAGAGTTTCGATCCGTACCGCACGCAGACCTTCAACGGCGGTCTCACCTTCATAAACGGCTTCGCACAGAGAAACCTGCCGCCGGATCGCCGCCGGATGCTCCGCTTCCAGCACCAGCACACGCAGGCCTGCGCTCCACAGCCGATGAATGGTGCCGGTAGCAAGGTCGCCGCCGCCGCGCACAAGGATCAGTGCATCCTTCTTCATTTGATCTCCTCTCCGGGCTGGAGTCGAGTCAATACGATCTCCATAGACCCACCGCAGGCAGCAATTGCAGCATCATCATTTTTGCCGTCTGCCGAAAAATGCAGCCGTTGATACGCCGGAGCCGCTCCCGTCAGCATTTCCTGTGCAGCCAGAATGGTGCGGTGCTCCATAATACCGCCGCCCACGCTGCCCACAATAGAGCCGTCTGTGCGAACCAGCATTTTTTGCGCCGATTTCCCGCGGCGTAGAGCCGTGCCGCGCCGCAATCACAGCAAGCACCGCCTGCTGCCCGGCGGCATCTGTCTGAGCCATGGCTTCCAGAAGGGCAGATGAAAAGCCCTCCGTCTGCGGACGCGCATTCTTGATCGATACGATCTGTGCCAGAATGGAAAGTGCGATCTCCTCTGCCGTCTGTGAGCTGATGGAAAGCCCGATGGGGGCGTACAACGCCTCCACTCTTTCGGCATCGATACCGGCTTCCAGAAGTTGACGGCGCACCAGTGCGGCACGCCCGCGGCTGCCCATCATGCCAACATATGCTGCAGGCTTTCTTAATATCACCTTCAGGCAGTCCACATCAAATGCATGTGCCCGGGTGACGACCACAAAATAAGTCTCTGCGCCGTCAGGTACCTGCGCAAGCGCTTTATCAAACGGCAGGCAGAGCACTTTATCGGCTCCGGCCAGCCGCAGCTGCTGTGCATATTCCTCGCGGTCATCCATTGCAAGGACCGTCAGGCCCAGCAGCTTTGCAAGCTGCACAACGGCTGCAGCCACATGTCCACCGCCGCAGACTACCAGCTGCGGCACCGCGCCAAAGCGCTCCGCAAAGATGTCCGTGCCTGCAACAGAGTGGATACCAGCTGCTGTGCAGCCCTGCAGTTCTGTCAGGTGCTGCAGCAGTACGGTGCTGTCTCCCCTCTGCCACATAGGCCTGCCCTCCAGCAAAAGCAGCTGGCTCCCCGCGGCATCGCCCTCTAACTGGGCCACCATCGTCCAGCCGCCCGCAGAACGGGCTTTTTGCAGCATTGTATAAAGCGGCATTTTACCCATGCGTCATTCTCCTGTTTTATCTTTATTACTGTTCTACTGCTGCGGCCTGATCGTAACGTGCCGGGTCCAGCCGGTTCTGCCACTGCTCAAATTCTTCCGGCAGCATCCGCCAGGCAAGGCCGCAGCCTGCGGAGATCTCGCGCGGCAGTGGGATGAGCCTGCCCGGAACCTTCTCCGCAAGGCACTGCTTTTCCCATTCCATGGCATCCAGCGTTGTGCGGAATGAAAGAACAATATAAGTTTTTTTGATGCGCATATCAGATCTCCTGTGCAAGCTCCTGAACAGCGGCTGCGGTCTGAAGCACTTCGGCTTCCGTATTGAAATGCGAAAAGCTGAACCGTACCACGCCCTGTTCCACCGTGCCCAGCGCTTTATGCATCAGCGGTGCACAGTGCGCGCCGGCACGCACACAGATGCTGTAGTCCTCCCACAGAATATCTGCAATGCGGGCTGAATCTTCGTCTCCGATGTTGAGCGAGATAATGGGAGCGTGCAGCGCCATTTCCGGGTCGCCGTAGATCTTCACGTTCGGCAGATCTCGAATGTTTTTATAAAAGAGCGCCGCCAGTGCAGTTTCTTTTGCACACAGCGTTTCCACACCCTGAGCCAGAATCCATTCCACACCGGCACACAGCCCGCCAGACCCGGAACATTGAGCGTCCCGGCTTCCAGAGCGGTGGGCATCTGTGCGGGATGCTGTTCATCAAAGCTGTGTACGCCGCTGCCTCCCACTACCAATGGCTGGATGGAAAGCCCCGGGCGTACATACAAGCCGCCTGTTCCCTGCGGGCCAAGCAGCGCCTTATGTCCGGTGAAGCATAGCACATCAATGCCCAGTGCCTGTACGTCAATGGGCTGTGAACCCGCCGTCTGGGCCGCATCCACGATCAGCAGCAGGCTGTGCCGGTGCGCAAAACCCGCTGCTTTTGCAAGATCCGTTCCGTTGCCGGTCACATTGGAAGCACCTGTTACGACCAGCGCTTTTGTATTGGGCTGAACCAGCTTATCCCAGTCATCATATTGCAGCCGTCCGCGCTCATCCACGCCCGCAAAACTGAACTGCAAGCCCTGTTCCCGCAGCCGGTAGAGCGGCCGCAGAACAGAGTTATGCTCACATACCGTTGTGATGATATGATCGCCCGGTGCAAAAAGGCCCCCCAATGCAATGTTCAAGGCCTCCGTTGCATTTGCCGCAAAAGCAATACAGGACGGGTCTGGTGCGTGGAGGAGCTTTGCCATTGCGCACCGCGCAGCATAAACAAGACGGCTTGCGTGCAGCGTTGGCTCATGGGCACCCCGTCCCGGATTGCCTGCCGTGCACTGTGCAGCCAGCAGACCTGCTCTACCTGCGGCGGCTTGCGCAGGGTCGTGGCAGCGTTATCCAGATAGATCACGGTTTCACCACGTTGCCTGCCTGCGTCAGCTTTTCCACGATGGTGTACATGTTGGTCACACTGCCAACAGCAAGCTTTTCGGTCAGGCCATAGAAATTCAGGCAGGTGCCGCAGGTCATGATCTCCACGCCCTGTGCTTCCAGTGCCTTCAGGTCATCCAGCATGGGCGAACCCTCACAGGTCAGGGACGCGCCGCCGTTATAGAACAGCACTGTTTTGGGCAGCTGATCCTGCTGGGTAAGTGCGAACACAAAGGCCTTGAGCAGGGACTTGCCAAGGTCATCTGCGCCAATGCCCATTTTATCAGAGCTGATGGCAACCACCGTGTCCGTGCGGGTGTCCGGTGCACAGGCCGGTGCTTCTTCAGTGGGTGTTTCGGACGCTTCGCCGACCGTGAACAGCACGCGGTATTCCCGCTCGGCCAGCTTTTCGGCGCTGTACTGATAACCTTTCTGCTGGGCCATTTTGGTAAGGTTCTGCACGGCGATCTCATTATCCACCAGCACTTCCACCTCACCGGCACCCTTCAGTTCAGAGATCGCCTTTTTTGGCTTTTACAACGGGCAGCGGGCATGCGTCACCACGGGCATCAACTTTCAGCATCATAATTGTAGGTCTCCATCAGTATTTTACAGTGATTTCCTGTTCGGTTTTGGGTATGATCTCACCCACGATCTTTGCGGGCAGGCCAGCGGCCTGCAGCTCTGCTTCCAGCGCATTTGCTTCTTCTGGCAACACGGCCAGCAATAGTCCGCCGGAAGTCTGTGGGTCAAACAGCACCTCTTCCATTGCAAACGGCACATTTTCAAAAGTGACATATGGGCCGGTATGGTTGCGGTTGCGCTGTCCGGCAGCAGTATACAAAAAATCATCTGCCGCTTTTTCGGCTCCCGGTAGAACCGGCACCATCCGTGCATCAATGATACAGGAAAGCTTTCGCCCATCATCTCGTGCAGATGGCCCAGAAAACTGAAACCGGTCACATCGGTTGCCGCGTGGACCGTATACTTTCGGCTGATCTCGGCAGCGTTTTTGTTCAGCGTTGTCATGGACGCAATGGCACCGGCCATATCTTCCGATGCCGCTTCGCCCACACGGTTTGCCGTGCAGATCAGGCCCACGCCCAGAGCTTTTGTTAAAATCAGCTTGTCGCCGGGCCTGCCGGAATCATTCGTATACATTTTTTCGGGTCCACAAGGCCAGTCACCGAAAGTCCGTATTTCACACCTGTATCGGCAATGGAATGCCCGCCTGCAAGGCTTCCGCCCGCTTCGGCCACCTTCTTGGCTCCGCCGCGCAGAATCTCGCCCAGAATGTTCAGATCCATGCTCTCCGGGAAGCAGACAAGGTTCAGTGCAGTCTTAACCTCGCCACCCATGGCATAGACATCGCTCAGGGCGTTGGCCGCTGCGATCTGGCCGAAGGTATAGGGGTCATCCACCATCGGCGGGAAAAAATCCACTGTCTGTACCAGCGCGATATCATCTGTTATGCGGTATACAGCCGCATCATCCCGGCTGTCGTACCCGACCAGAAGGCTCGGGTCTCTTGCACCGCGCGGCAGCTTTTCCAGAATACGGCTCAGCGCTCCGGCTCCCAGCTTTGCGGTACATCCGCCGCCGGTGCAGAACACGATCTTGCCTTCTTTGCTCATGCACGTTCTCCTTTCTCGAAATGAGACGTAGCGCAGGAAATCCGATAAATTTTTTCAGAATATCAGCCACCTGCCGGGCCAGAGCAGCCTGCTCTTTTGTATCGACCTGATTGAGTACAACATAAAAGCTGCGATCCCCTACAGCCTTCCTTCCACCGGCTTCACTTGCAAGCAGATTTGCCAGAAGTTCCGGTGTCAACTGCGCATCCTGCGGAACACAAAGCAGCTCTGCGGCAAGCTCTGCCCGGAAACAGACCTCCCGGAGCGGATGCCTCAACGCAGAAAGCCCTGCTACGGCCAGAACCGTATCGCACTGCGGTAAAAGCACCGGCTCGTGCGCAGCGGGTGCTTGCAGGGCATCCGTTTTGCGCCGTCCGCTTCAATGAGCACGATATCTGCAAGGGTCATCCAGCGCTCCAGCTGTGCCTGCGGCGGGGCCGTCAATTTGCCGCCGTGTGCAGCGGTTCCGGCCACGGCATAACTGCCGCACTTCCACAGGCGGAAAAGCTCTGCATCCGTCTGTGCCCAGACCCCGCCGGGCGGCTGCATAATATGGGTGGTGGTAGCGGCCAATACCCGCCAGCCTTGCGGGCGCAGTGCGCAGCCAGATTGTACATCAGTGTGGTCTTTCCGCCGCCGCCCACCAGAGAAATAACATGTCCCTTCTCCGCAAGAAACGGAAAAATTTTTTTCGTCGATCATTTCTGCTTTTCTGCAACTGCCATGGCGATTTTTTCCGGTGTTGATGGGCAGCTCATAGAACCGGGTGCCGATAGCGTTATAGATGGCATCGGAAATGGCAGGCAGCGGTGTATTGATGACGACCTCACCAATGGACTTTGCGCCAAAGGGTCCGTTGGGTTCATAGCTGCTCTCGAATTCAACCTTGATCTTGCCCACATCGGTGCGGGCCGGAATTTTGTACTGGAACAGAGAGTTCTCTTCCGGGTAGCCATTTTTATCGTAGGTGATGTTTTCGGTCAGAGTCATGCCGATGCCCTGCAGCAGACCGCCCTCAGCCTGCACACGGGTCAGGTTCGGGTTGATGGGCGTGCCGCAGTCCACACAGGCATCAAATTCCAGCAGCTTTACCTCGCCGGTCTCAGTATCCACTTCCACCTCAGCAGCACCAACCATGAACGGCGGCGGCGACAAAGGCGAAGTATGCGTTTCGGTGGCTTCCAGCGGAACCATATGGCCGAACTGAGAAGCATACGCGATCTCGCTCAGAGACTTTTTCTGTGTGGGATCTTTGCTCTTGAAAACATCTTTTCCATCAATTCCACCTCGTCCTCGGTGCATTCCAGCAGCTCTGCGCCCAGCTTGCAGATCTGGCCGCGCAGCTTCATGGCACACTTTTCGGTGGCCTTTCCGGTAACGTAAGTGGTACTGGACGCATAGGAGCCGGAGTCATAGGGCGAGGTATCCGTATCAGCTCCGAAGACCGTGATATTGTCCAGCGGGCAGTCCAGCACTTCGGCGGCGATCTGCGCCAGTGTAGTGTCACAGCCGGTGCCCATGTCGGCCGCACCGATCATCAGGGTGTAGAAGCCGTCGTCATTCAGTTTCAGGGGTGGCACTGCCCACATCCATGCCGGAAATGCCGGAGCCCTGCATCGCCATGCCCATACCGACAGCGCGCACCTTGCTGTTGCCCATATCACGGGCAGGGTATTTGTGCTCCCAGTCGATCATATCCCGCACCTTGACAAGGCAGCGGTCCAGCGCGCAGCTGGTGTTGACAGCCCCATAGTAGGCGGGCATCACATCGCCCTCCTGTACGGTGTTTTTCAGCCGCAGCTCAAAGGGGTCCATATTCAGCTTATGAGCCAGTTCATTGACAGCAGATTCTACGGCAAACAGTCCCTGCGTTGCGCCGTAACCGCGGTAAGCACCGGCAGACATGTGGTTCGTATACACCACATCACTGATAAAGCGGAAGGCTTCTGCCTTGCCGTACAGTGGGATGGACTTGTGACCGGAAAGGCCCACGGTCGTAGGGCCATGCTCACCGTAAGCACCGGTATTGGAAAGGGTGTACAGATCAATGCCCTTCACAACGCCGTCCTTCGTGGCACCCAGCCGCACATGGATCTCCATTTCGTGACGCGGCGAGGATGCGATCTGGCTTTCCACACGACTGAAAATGATCTTGGAGGGCTTTTTTGGTCTTCCAAGTCACAAAAGCCGGATATACCTCACTGACCGCCGTCTGCTTGGCACCAAATCCGCCGCCGATGCGGGGCTTTGCCACGCGCACCATGGATTTGGGAATATGCAGTGCGTTCGCAATATTGCGCCGTGCATGGAACACGATCTGCGTGGAGCTGAGCACATTCAGCCGCCCATAGGTATCAATGGAGCAGTAGGTGCGGAAGGTCTCCATCATGGCCTGCTGGCAGGCTTGGTGTGGTAAAATGTGGTCAATGACTACATCGCTGGCCGCAAGCACTGCGTCGATGTCACCGGCTCCGCATTCATCATGGGCGCAGAGGTTGCGTTTGTTGTCGGCTCCCACCGGGCACAGACTGGCCCAGTTGTCCTCCGGATGCACCAGAATTGGGTTGTCCTTGGCAGTGTGATAGTCCAGCACTGCTTCCAAAACCTCATATTCCACCTTGATGAGCTTGAGAGCCTTATCCACGCACTTTTCGTCTTTACCGGCCACAATGGCCACCACATCGCCCACAAAGCGCACATGGCGGTCAATGAGCAGGCGGTCACGCGGACTGGCTTCCGGATAGGTCTGGCCAGCCTGCGTGTAGCGCGGCGCATCCTGCGGCACATCCTCCCATGTAAAGATTGCCTCGATGCCGGGCACTTTTTTGCTACAGCCGTATTGATAGTTTTGACGATGGCATTTGCGTGCGGAGAGCGCAGCAGCTTTACGATCAGGCAGTCCTGCGGGATCACATCGTCCATATAGACGGGCTGGCCGGTGACCAGCTGCATGGCATCCTTTTTACGGAAAGGCTTGTTGATGGTACTCATTCTGCGGCCTCCTTCTGCTTTTTCCATGCCAGAAAGTTCATGATGCCGCGCAGCTGGCCCTCATAGCCGGAGCAGCGGCAGAGGTTGCCGGAGAGATATTCCTTCACTTCTTCCTCACTGGGGTACGGATTCTCGCGGAAGAGGGCCAGCGCGTTCATGATAAGCCCGGGTTGCAGAAGCCGCACTGCTCTGCACCCTGATCCGCGATAAAAGCCGCCGAACTCTGCGGCTTCTTCCTGCAGGCCTTCCAGTGTGGTAATGCTGTGGCCGCTGGCACGCGCTGCCAGTACCGAACAGGACAGCACCGGTTTCTCGTCCAGAAATACCGTGCACAGACCACAGTTGGAGGTCTCACAGCCGCGCTTGACGCTCTTGCAGCCGTGGGCACGTACAAATCGATCAGCAGCAATATCTGCAGCCACATCCTCTGTGACCTTGATGCCGTTCAATGTAAGAGTGATCTGCATTTAATTTTCCTCCTGTGCCGTGCGTGCTTCCAGTTCCAGAACAGCACGCTTTGTCAGAACGCCTGCCAGATGGCGGCGGTACTCGGCATTGCCGCGCATATTGGAGCCAGTGACATTTTTTGCTTTACTTCATCGGCAAAGTTCTGCGCCAGTTCCTGCGCAGAAACACCCGCCTTTGCCGGCAGCTCAAACAGCACAGCCTTGAGCGGCCGCGCACCGATCGCAATGCGATAGCTGCCGTTTTCCAGACGGGCGGCAGCGCAGGTAAGCACCGGGATATCAGTCTGGCTGTTGCGCACGGACTGATAGAAAAATTCTGCTTCTTCCTTTTTAACGATCAGCCGCACAAGGATGTCCCGGATCATAAGGCGCTCAGCATACTCCTGCAGGGATATGATCCCACCCTTGTACAACTCTACCGAACAGTCCATGGCCATAAACAGCGTGAGCACATCGGAAAAGCCGAACCGGCTGTAGATGCTGCCACCCACAGTTGCCAGATTGCGCAGCTGCACGCCCACGATATGCCGCAGCGCTTCCTTTACTGCGCCATGGGTATACGCAGCAAGACCGGCGTGCTCTTCCAGCTGGCGCAGTGTAACCATGGCACCAATGGAAAAGCTGCCCTCGGTCTCCTCTATGGTGTCCAGTCCCAGACCGGACAGGTCGATGGCTGTACCGACATTGATGTTCTCCATTTTGAGCCAGATCATGCCGCCCAGCACACGGTTGGCCTTTTTCTGGTTCAGCTGCCACGCTTCTTCCAGACTTTCGGCCTGCTTATATTCTCGGATCGTCATCATAGATGCAGGTTCCTCTCTCTTTTTTCTCTTTTCTTTTATTTTAACACAGATTTCGATATAATACTATTGTGAATTCGTTTCAGAAAGAGTGGTACTATATGAAAGAACTTCTTCCGGTGGGCTGTGTCATCATGGCATCCGGTCTGAGCCAGCGCTTCGGCTCCAACAAACTCCTTGCGCCGTTCTGCGGGGAACCGATGCTATGCCGCGCATTTGCAGCGACCGATACTCCAAAGCTTTCGGCCCGCATCGTGGTGACACGTTCGGACGAAGTTGCGCAGCTTTGCCGCTCCCGCAATGTTCCGGTGCTGCTGCACGATCTGCCTGGTCGAAACGATACGGTGCGGCTGGGTCTTTCTGCGCTGCTGGAACAGGTTCCGGAGCTTTTTGGCTGCATGTTCCTGCCGGGAGACCAGCCGCTTTTGTGCCGCGAGACAGTGGAAGCCATGGCAGGCATCTCCGGGTGGGATCAAAGAACTCGGCTGGAACGACAAAAAGAAACAGAACGGGAGATCTTCGTCTGGGATTCCGGACCCGTAACGACCCGTCTCCCCTTACTGGAAGTCCCGTTCTGTTTGAAAAAGGACTTTTCAGGAACTGCTCACCTTGCCGCAGGGCATGGGCGGAAGTGTTCTGCTTCGGAAATATCCCGCGCATGTTCACACCGTTTACATTGCGGATCGGAATGAATTGGCCGACGCCGACACGCCCGAAGCACTGGCGCAATTGGAAGCACTGGCCCGGCAGAAGCTTTGAGCTTTATACTGCCTTGTCATCCTTCGGCAGCAGCACATTCAGCAGGATCGCCACAAACGCAGCCGGAACGATGCCGGACTCGCCGCAGATCAGCTGGAAAGCGTGCGGAGCCTGTGCCAGAATGCCGCTGTTGGCACCCATGCCGTAGCCAACACCCAGAGCCACCGAGACGATGGTAAGCTGACGCGGGGTCATCTTTTCCTTGGTGATGAGCTGGATGCCGCTGACCACGATGGAAGAGAACATCATAACGGCAGCACCGCCCAGAACGGCCTGCGGCATAATGGAGATCAGTGCGCCGAGCTTGGGGATCAGCCGCACAGGATCAGGAAGATGGCACCGGAGGCCAGAGCCATGCGGTTGACCACTTTGGTCATGGCCACCAGACCCACGTTCTGGCTGAAGGAAGTGTTGGGCAGTACACCGAACAGAGCCGCAAAGGAGGAGCCCAGACCGTCACAGATCACACCGCCGGACAGCTCTTTATCGGTGGGCTCACGATTCATGCCGCCCTCCATGACACCGGAGATATCACCCACGGTCTCAACAGCGGTAACAACGAACATGATCATCACCGGCATAATAGCGCGCATATCAAACACGATCTTGACCGGCATTAGCTTGGGAATGGCAAACCAAGAGGCCTGTGCCACCTTATTCCAGTTGAGCACCCATGCTTGGTAAACTCTACACCATCGGCAGTGACACCGGTGGTGGGCAGCACCAGACCCATGACAAAGGCCGCAACGTAACCGGCCAGAATGCCGATCAGGATCGCAGAAGAGCTGAGGAAGCCCGTGGTCCAGTGCTTGAAGATCAGAATGACCACCAATACGAACAGGGCCAGCAGCAGATTTTCCATGGAGCCAAAGTCTTTTGCGCTGTTGCCGCCGCCAAAGGAATTGATACCCACCGAGATCAGCGAAAGACCGATGGAAAGCACAACCGTACCGGTGACGACCGGCGGGAAAAACTTGCGCAGGGGCTTGAGGAAGAAGCCCAGCACGCTTTCAAAGATGCCGCCGATGATGGATGCACCCATAATGGCACCATAGGCCAGCACACCGCCGCCCATGCTGCCGACAACACTGTTGAACACGCCGATAAAACCGGAACTGGTGCCCATGATGATGGGCACGCTACCGCCCACGGGGCCGATGGTGAACAGCTGCACCAGTGTGACCACACCGGCCACGAACATGGCACTCTGCAGCAGCGTGACCTGCAGATCTGCGAACTCACCACCCGCAATGCCGCAGGCACTGGTGATGATCAGCAGCGGGGTCAGGTTGCCCACAAACATGGCGCAGACATGCTGCAGACCCAGCGGGATCGCCTGTTTCAGGGACATTTTTGCGTCGAACTGATACGCCGACTCTTCGAGCTTGACTTCCTTCAAATGTTCCACTCTCCTCAAATCTTGACAAAATCATTCTTTTCGACTGCTTTACCAAAAAGCGGATTTATTATAGCAAAACTGCGTATCCTTGTAAATTAAGTATGACTTTTTCGTGAACGGCTGTTTCCCGCTGAGAAACACAAAAAGCAGGGCGCTTTGTGCGTTTTTTCCGCTTGGTCGGAAGAATTCGCGCAGAACTCCTGCTTTTTGTTTGTTTATTGATTTTGTGCGATATGGAAATTTTACAGCGTTCTCAGCCCGTAATCTTTTAAACAGCGCTGGATGCCCTGCTGAGTGGTGTCGAACCGGATGCCGAAGCGTTCCAGTTTTGTGGTGTCCATCACAAGGTTCCGGCCCCAGCTTTCTTCCTCGATCTGCACAGCGATTCCCAGCGTTTCGGCAAACTGCCGGGCGGTGCATACCATGTTTTCGGCATTGCCGCTGCCAAAATTGTATACGCCGCCTGGCAGCGCATGGGCAGGCTCCAGATTTTCGATCACCTGCCGCACATAGGTCACGCCGCGGTGGTCGTCCCGGGAGAAGCGCAGAGCCTCTCCCTTCAGCGCGGCACGCAGAAGATTCAGCGGAAGATTGCCCCGGATGGGCAGCCCATAGCCGGGCAGGTCATACATCCAACTGGCACGCAGATGGACCGAGTCCGGGCAGAGCTCCAGCACACGCTGCTCTGCTTCCAGCTTGTATTGGCCGTAAATGTTTGCGGGATGCAGGGCCAGTGTTTCCGGCAGCGGCCCCTGCTGCTGCACACCGGCATAGACC
>ENA-OQAR01000466-OQAR01000466.1-human-gut-metagenome-genome-assembly--contig:-NODE-466-length-12285-cov-5.291495_pt1 | contig 12285 bp, 11 predicted proteins | sample MGYA00242738_ERZ504533 | MGnify/ENA primary metagenome ERZ504533 (study PRJEB26092, sample SAMD00036276) | human gut metagenome | host: Homo sapiens | study: EMG produced TPA metagenomics assembly of... | reverse complement strand
CCCGACGGCTGTTTGTTTTGTTCCATCGGCGGTTTCCTCTATGATCGCAGCTGCCCGGTGGGCAGCGGAATGTTGGCGTTAAAACTTTTATATTTATAAGAATATGGTAACATTTTGTCAAACAAAATACAATCCGGTAAAGCAGGCAGATTGTGTAATTTTGGACAGGAAATTTTGGGCAATACCGCATAATTCTAAGTGCCGATACGGCGAGCGAGGTGCGGCAGATGCCAAGCCAAAAGCGCAGATAATACTGGATGTCTTATCGAGCATTTTGGCAACGCAGATGCCGTGCCGCAGCTGCCGGAACGGTGCTTAAGCCGCAAGGCGGGAATTGTGCGGTGTTGCCTATGGTATCAGGTACGCCTTCAAGCTGCACCTTAAAAGTGCCCCGTGCGGTTAAACTGTTTCCACCTTTCAATCAAAGAGTGGCGGCGCGGATCCGGCTTATCCGGCAGGTCCAGCACAAAGCGCTCATAGCAGTTCACAATGCGTGTCTGGCCGTACTGGTGCTCCCGCGGGATGTTGGCTCCATAGGTCAGGTGGATATGCCCGTGCAGCATCAAAGCCGGGTGATAGGTATCCAAAATTTCATTGAACACCGTAAACCCGCGGTGCGGCAGGTCGCTGAAATCCCCATAGCCGTGCAGCGGCGCATGGGTAACAAGGATATCCACCCCGCCCGCGTGCTGGATCTTGCTGCGCAGGTGGCTGATGCGGCGTTTCATTTCCGCTTCGGTAAACTGCCAGGCACCGGCGCGGTAACGGCAGCTGCCGCCAAGGCCCACAATGCGGTAGCCCTTGTACCAGTACAGGTCATCGTCAATGCAGATCGCACCGCGGGGCGGTTCTCTATCATAGCTAGCATCATGGTTGCCGTGTACATAAAGCACCGGAACCGGCGCTGCATCGGACAAAAAAGTTCATATAATGCCGGCTCAGGTCCCCGCAGCCGATGATCAGGTCGATATCGCGCAGCTTGCTGGGCTCATAGTATTCCCACAGGTACTTGCTCTCTTCGTCTGCCACTGCCAGAATTTTCATAGATCGGCCTCTTTCTCTGCAGGGAGCCGGTCGCGGTGGATGCCCTGCATGCGGTACATGGGGCGGGCACAGTCCATCAGTTCGTCAAATTCCGGCAGGTGGCCCTCCACTGCATCGCACAGCCAGTCCATATGCAGGATCTGCTCCGGGGTAAAGCCGGTGCGGCCCTCGTTCATCACAGTACCGTTCTGCGCGGTAATATAGCAGGCAAACGGGTCAATGCTGCCCGCAATAATGCCGCTGCGCAGGATGTTGGCCAGGTGGCGCACATCATGGGGCAGCTCGCGGCTGAGCAGTACATCCATCACACCGCTGTTCATGCCCCACCAATAGTTGACGGCAGTACCGTCGGTGCCGGATTTATCGCGGGTCCAGCCGCCATCCAGCACGGTGCGCACCACGTTTTCATAGAACTGGCCCCAATGCCAAAACGGCGAAGCCAGATCCATCAGCGTGCCGCCGGGGCTGATGCGGAAAGTTCCGAACTCTCGCGCAGGGCGGAACGGCGTGGGGGTATCGCGCCCCGAGATCACCGTGATGCCCTGCTTCTGGAAGGCCTGGATCGGGTCCCCCGGCAGGCAGGACCATTGCAGGCTGACCTTACGCGCGGGTTGACCATCCGCGCGCCAAGGGCAAACGCATTGATGTTGGCCGGAACGCCAAAGGTGGGCGTATCCGCCACATAGCCCACGCGGTCCTCCCGCGCCACAGCGGCAGCAATGGCACCGGTGATGAACTTTGCCTCATACACGCGGCTGTAATAGGTGCGGATGGAAGCATACGGCATATCGACCGAGCAGTTCAGGATGCGCACATCCGGGTGGCGCAACGCCGCGCGCAGCGAAGCCCCCACCAGTTTTGGCGAGGTTGTAAACACCATATCCGCGCCGTCCTGGATGGCTTTTTCCACCAGTTCATCGGCATTTTTGCCCGGCTCTGCGCCATGATAAGCCACGGTTTCCACCTTGCCGGCAAACACCTGGTCCAGCTGGGTACGGCCAAACTCGTGCTGGCTGGTCCAGGTAGAAGTTTCCGGCGTGCGCTCGTTGACAAACGCTACTTTCAAGTGGCTGGGCTCACTGCGGATCCCCGGCAGGATGCGGTCCAGCAGGCTGTTCTTTTTGGCCGGGGCGGCCGGCTGGGTGCTGAGCTTGACCGGTTCCGGGCGCTCCAGCGCCAGAACGTTATCCCACACAGCGTCAATAGCTGCGGCAAACTGGGCGGGACTATAGGTTTTCAGCTCATCCAACTTATACAAGCGGAGCAACAGCAGCATAACATCCGCCGGGGTGGTGCGCATTTTATCGCCGCCGTGGGCATTATAAGCCTTGGTGATCCAGTTCATCAGGCTGACAACTTCCGCCTTATCGTCTGCGGTCCACTTTTCATCCGGCGCTTTGCCCAGCGCTTTCTGCAAGCGGGCAAAGCTGCCCTCCTGCGTAAAGTGCAGCCGGTACAGCCCGCACAAAGGGTAATACTCCATGAACTCGTAATATTCACGAATTTCCGGCGTATCATTGAACCGCGGCACAACGCGGGTAACGGTGGCAAAAATAGAATCCGCGCCAAAATATTTCAGCACACTGACACGTTTGTTGCCCTCTTGGACATAAAAGCGGCCCATGTACTCATACGCTTTAATGGCATCGTGGATGCCCTCTTCCATATGGGCCATGCACAGGGAAAGCCACTTGCTGGCAAACTCAGTGTCTTCGGGCAGCAGCGGCATAAAGTTGGAAGCAAACGCCATGGTGCGGCCGGTGGTTTTGGTGCCTACCACATAATCCAACGGTATTTCAATGGTACCAAGCGGTATCTGGCTTTCGGTATCTGTTTTTTCCAGCAGTTCATCCAACGCAGGCAGATAGGGGTATTTGCCTGCCGCTGTCTTTTCACGGTAATCGCGCATGCCCAATCTTTGAGCGCGGTTGTATTCATCTATGGCTTCTATACGCTGCATCCTGTGCCTCCTCCTGCTGTTGTGGTTCCGTCATTTTTTCTTATTCTGTGGGCATGTATGTTGTAATTATACCATATCCCGCAGGGCTTTGCACCCTTTTTATGCCGGAAACCGGCATCCTGCCCGCTTGACATAAATTTTACACAAAACCTGTAGTGCAGGTCTTGCGGCATATCGCGGATTCTTGTATAATAGAATTCGTATGCAAATTTGACATCAATCAACTGCGAGGTACTGGAATGTTTAAGAAATACCTGACTGTATTTTTTGTTTCGATGGTTCCCCTGATCGAACTGCGCGGCGCAATCCCCTATGGCGTAATTTTTGGTCTGCCGCTGTGGAGCACCTACATCATTGCCATCATCGGCAACATGATCCCGGTGCCGTTCATCTTTTTGTTTGCGCGCAAGATCCTGGAATGGGGCGCTGACAAACCGGTGATCGGCAAGTTTTTCACTTTCTGCCTGGAAAAAGGCCACAAGGGCGGCCAAAAGCTGAAAGCCACCGCCGGCCGCGGCCTTTTTTATTGCTCTGCTGCTGTTTGTGGGCATTCCCCTGCCCGGCACCGGCGCATGGACCGGCACCCTGGCCGCCAGCCTACTGGATATGGATTTCAAGGAAAGCGTTCTGGCCTGCATGGGCGGCGTTCTGCTGGCAGGCTGCATTATGGGCGTACTGAGCACTTTGGGCATTTCCGCTTTTGGTGCAATCGCCGGTTGATTTTTTCCCTGATTGTATATGACAAAAAGCAGCCCCCGCGGGGGCTGCTTTTTGTTATTATTTTACTGGGCCGTCTCTTCCTGCCTGCTCAACAGGATGCGGTCATTATCCAACCGGCGGCCCACATTTTTTGGCGAACTGATCCAGCAGGCCGTCCACCGTGGTGCTGGCGCGCTCTTCCCCGCTGATATCCAGCACAATGTGGCCGGAATCCATCATCAGCGTGCGGTTGCCCAATTCCAGGGCGGCGTGCATGTTGTGGGTAATCATCAGGCAGGTGATGTGGTTTTCGGCCACAATTTTCTTGGTCAGCTCCAGCACCTTATCTGCGGTGGCGGGGTCCAGGGCGCAGTGTGCTCGTCCAGCAACAGCAATTTGGGGGTAACCAGGGTGGCCATCAATAGGGTCAGCGCCTGGCGCTGGCCGCCGGAAAGCAGGCCGACCGGCTGTTTCATCCTGTTCTCCAGCCCCAAGCCCAGCTGGACCAGCCGATCGGTAAACAGTTCGCGGTCCGCCTTGGTAATGCGGGAAAACGGCGAAGTATGGGTGGAAGCGCGCAGATAGGCCAGGGCCAGATTTTCCTCAATGGTCATGTTGGGGGCAGTGCCTTTGAGCGGGTCCTGGAACAGGCGGCCAATCGCCTTGGAGCGGCGGAAATCCGGCTGGAAGGTCATATCCACCCCATCCAGCAGAATGCTGCCGGTATCCGGAATAAAGCTGCCTGCAATGGCATTGAACAAGGTGGATTTGCCCGCGCCGTTGGAACCCACAATGGTAGCGAACTCGCCGCTTTCCATATGCAGATTGATATCGGTCAGCGCTTTTTTCTCGTTCACCGTACCGGGGTTAAAGGTCATACTGACATGGTTCAGATCAAGCATGGGTCTTGCCCCCTTTCTGGCTGACGGCACGGCGGCGGCGCAGCGCAAGGTTCTTTTTTCAGGGCCGGGGCCGCAATGGCCAGCGCCACAATGATGGCAGAAATCAGCTTCAGGCACTCGCTGGGAACATTGGCACGCAGGGCCAACGCAATGATAAAGCGGTAGATCACGCTGCCCGCCACAGCCGCAGCCGCTTTGACCCACATACCGCCGCGGCCAAACAGCGTTTCGCCAATAATCAGCGAAGCCAGACCGATGACCACCATGCCAGTGCCCAGGTTAATATCGGCGGATTTCTGGTACTGAGCCAGAACCGCGCCGGAAAGCGAGGTCATGGCGTTGGAAACGCAAAGGCCCACCGTGATGGTGAACGCCGTGTTGATGGAGGAAGCGCGCACCATATCCGGGTTATCGCCGGTAGCGCGGATGGAAAGACCAAGCCGGGTGCCAAGGAATAAAATCAGCAGCGCGCAGGCCACGACTGTGACCGTGACGGCAACAATGAGTTTATAGGGAGATTTTTCGCCAAACAGGGCGCGGGCCATAGTGAACACTGTCTCAGTTTTCAGCATGGGAACGTGGAAGAAAAGCCCATGATGGCAAGGTTTACGGTGTAAAGCCCGGTATTGGTAATAATACCCGCCAAAATGGACGGCACGCCCAGGTGGGTTTGCAGGAACGCGGTGACATACCCGGCGCAGGCACCGGCCAGCATGGCCAGCACAAAACCAAGGAACGGATGCCCCGCCACTGCGGCGGTAGCCGACACGGCACAGCCAAGGGTGAACGCGCCATCGGTGGTCATATCGGCAATATTCAGCACACGGAAGCTCAAAAACAGTGCCATGGCCACAAGGGCGTAAATAAGCCCAGCTCCAATGCGCTTTGCACAATGGGCAAGGGTAAACATAAGCGTTGCTCCTTTGCGTATAAATAATAAGTAATAAAGAATAATGAATAATGGCTGTACGCGCCCGCGGCGGCGTTTTTAATCAGGTATGCAGCTCCGGCGGGCGTTTTCGCTTGCCGGAGCTGCATTTTCTGCTTTTATTGTGGTACCGCAGGCACCACACCTGCATTATTCTTTTTTCATTATTCTCTATTCATTTTATCACTGCTGGGTGGTAACTTCCACAACCTGGCTGACCATATCGCTGAAAGCGGCGTAATCAATGCCCAGAGCGGCGGCAGTTTCGGTGTTGACGGTGATGATGCCGCCATCCATTACATGGTATTCAGGAACGTTGCCGCTTTCCAGGATATCCAGCACCATATCAGCGGTGTAGGTGCCAAGTTCGGTATAGTTGACTCCGCAGGTTGCAAAGGCACCGGCGGTAACAAAGCTGTCGGCACCGGTGTAGAACGGGATACCCGCTTCGGTCAGCGTCTCGGAAACAGCAGCTGCGGCGGCCATAACCACGTTATCGGTCGGGGTAAACACAGCGTCAGCCTTGCCCACCATATTGGCGGCGGCGCTCATGATTTCATCGTTGGTGTTGCCGGTGCCTTCCACATAAGCAATGCCCTTTTCATCCAGGTAAGCCTTTGCTTCGGCAATGGGGGTGGTGGAATTGGCTTCGGAATTGGAGTACAGCAAGCCAACAGTCTTGACATCCGGGTTGATTGCCAGCATCATATCCAGGATGAACTGGGTGTTCAGCGCGTCAGAAGTACCGGTGACATAATCCAGGCCGGTGAGGTCTGCAGCGGCAGGGTCGCTGATAGCGGCGTACACAACAGGAATCTGATCTTCGGCGCAGGCATTGGCCATACACTGAGCTGCCAGGGTGGCAATGGGCACCACCGCATCATATCCATCGGAAACCACCTGGGTGCCGATCTGGTTCAGCGTGGTAGCGTCGTTCTGGCCGTTAAAATCTTTGTACTCAATGGCAATGCCCTTTTCGGCGGCTTTGGCGTCCAGCTCTGCTTCCACAGCGGTGCGGATCTCATCCAGGCTGGCGTGGTCCAGCTGCTGGACCACCGCAATTTTGTAAGACTTTGCGGTATCATCTGCGGCAGCAGCTTCGCTGCTGGTGGATGCAGCGGTATCGGCGCTGGAGGCAGCGGCAGAAGTGGTGGCGGCGGTGGAACCGCAGGCGGCGAGGGTGGCGAGCATAGCGGCGGCGGACAGAACAGCAACAAACTTTTTCATGGTAAAAGCTCCTTTTTATCATTCACATTTAAGGTGTATCGGCGGTTTGTTCCCGGCAGTGCCGGGGCGGGCAATCAGTTTGCCCGGCGCCATCGCTCCCGCATGGTGGTAATGCTTTGCTTTTTCATGGTGTTACTCCTGTTTGTGGTCTGTGCCGGGTATAACAAAAAGCCCTTGCACAGAAATAGCTTTCTGTGCAAGGGCAGATCAATCAAATAATCTGTGGTGCCACCTTGCTTGCTGTGCCATAAACTGCACAGCCGCTCTGCGGAGAACTAACATTCCCCTGCCCTGTAACGGAGGCTTCCGTCAACGGATACTCAGCCCAGCTTTTCCCCGTGCCCTCGGCGAACCATTTATCCACTCCGCTTACCACCCCGTTCCCAGCATCGGGGGCTCTCTGTGCGTGCGCCTGTGGTTTTACTTTCGCTTCATTGGTTTAAAGTATTTATAACACAAAGGCGCGGCCTTGTCAACGGGGAATTTTAATTTTCTGTGTCAAAAAGTACAATCAGTTTTTGGCAATAATCCATAAGCGGCTTTTCTTCGGCCTGCACTTCGGGCTTGATCAGGCCGTTCTGCTCGGTGTAAGGGGTGTCCTCGTTGTCCAGCGCCAGGAACAAATCCGCCCCTGTGGCAATAAATTCTTTGCCCGCAGCTTCTGCCAGCGCGGTCAGGTCGTAATAGTCGTTCTCGGCATCATCGCCCAGCAGGCCGCTGCTGCCGCGCTGGGTATAGATCGTCAGCATGGAGCAGACTTCGCCCTGCACGGGGGAGCCTTCGCCCTGCACGGGGGAGCCTTCGCCGTTCAGCAGCATGCCGAAACGGCTGTAGTTGGCAATATAATTGCGTCCTTCCAGGCACTCTGGGTCACATGGCCGTTGCTCAGCTGGCCAAAGAATTTATCGTCCGGGTACTGGCGCAGCACAAAGTTCATGTTGTCCATCATGGCAAGGTCGTCGCGGTCCAGCCTGCCCTTATAGGTGGTGTTCACCTGCAGGTTGGCATACAGCTGCTGTACCTGGGCATAGGCATCGCCAAAATAGTCTGCCATCGCATCGGGCTGTTCCTCCATAGCGGTCTTGAACAGCTGCAGGGCAGTCGTCATATCCTCATCCCGCAGGGCCTGCACAAAGTCCGCAATGCTCTCTGCCGGTTCGATCTCCGTATCTGCCAAAGCCAGCAGGCCATACATCGAAACTACGGTATTGCGCTCGGTGCCCAGCCCTGCCACATGGATAGTGCCGCCCTGCTGGCGGTTATACTGGTACAGCCAGCGCCAGTATTCGGCTTCCGCATCCGCACAGCTGCCCTGCAGCTTCAGGTAGTGGTTCAGCCAGTTTTCATCGCCCGTGCGCATGTACTGCTCCAGCACCTGGGTTTCGCCCACGCCGGTTTCCACCAGCTGAACATTCACCCCCTGCTGTTCGTGCAGGTACTGGAACAGCGCCTTGCGCATGGCAGTGTTCTGCGGCTGTCCGCGGGTCTCTCCGGCCAGAAACACGCGGTAATCCGCATTACCAAAATCGGCATCTTCCAGCGGATAATCCCAGTAAATGGGTGTCGTGTTGTCTTTCAGGTAGGTGTGGACGGTGTCATTCTTTTTGCTCTGCACTTTCACGGTTTCGGGCACAGCGGTTTCCTCACCGTCAGCCGTTTCCGGGGTAGCGGTACCGGCGGCAATGGCTTCCTCTGCCGTCATATCAGTATACAAAAAAAGTTCTGCAAAACCGCAATGTTGGCAGCCCAATCAGGATCCATCATGGGGCGGTCATCCATGCCGTTGCGCACGCCATAGGTGCCCTGCACCGGCAGGGTCATCTGGTCTGCTGTCACGCCCAAAAAGCCCGGCAGCTGCACCATCAAGGCAGCGATCTCAGTTTTTGTAAAGTTGGTCTGCACCACCGGCAGGGCGGCGTCCAGCAGGTCGTTCAGCTCGGTGACCGAAGCGCTCTTGATCTGGTCCAGCACCGCCTGGATGACGGTGCGCTGGCGGGCCACGCGGTGCCAGTCATCATCAATGGCGCGCAGGCGGGCATACTGCAATGCGGTATAGCCGTCAAAGTGGTTCCAGCCTGGTTCCACCTTGTTGACGATCAGCATCGAGTTGGAGGGAACCTCCCAGTTCAGCGCCTTGGCTTCGTCCTCAGTCAGGTTCAGGTCGATGCCGCCCACGGCATCCACAATCTGAACAAAGGAGTTAAAATTGAACCGCACATAGTGGTCCACCTGCACGTTGAAGCAGTTTTCCACCGTATCCATCGTCAGGCGGGCACCGCCGTAACGGAAGGTGTGGGTGATCCAGTCGTACTGGCCCTCGTACCCATCCAGCAGAATCGGCACACCGGTGGCGCGCTCAATGGAAACCAGTTTGATGGTATCGTCCTTGATGTTCAGGGAACACAGAATTAAACTGTCCGCGCGGGCATCGGAGCTGAACTCCATGGTGGCTTTTGTTCCGTCCAGCTCGTTCAGATGGGTAAACGCATCCCAGTCGTTCACGGCATCGGTGCGTTCATCAGTGCTGATCAACAAGATGTTCAGCACATCTTCGTCCGCAAAGGGGCTACCCTCCGGCATCTCCATTTCGTCATTTGTGGCCTGGGTCAGGCCGGTGGTATCCAGGTCCTGGTCCTCCTCGGCATCAACGGTGCCAACGCTTTCCACCGTGCCGTCATCGTAATGAATCAGATCCAACTTGCCGTTAATGTACAGCAGCGCCAGCAGCACCAGCACCGCCAGCGCCGCAGCAAACACCGCCAGCAGTTTCAGCCACAGGGGACGTTTCTTTTTGTCCGGCGTTTCCGGTGCTGTGGTTTCTGCCTTGGGTTCGTTTTCAGTTCCCGGCTGGGCCGCATCCGCGGCCGGTTCGCTTTCCGGCTGCGTCTGCTCCGGCTGGGCCTGCTGCTCCGGGGCAGCAGACTGCATCTTGTTTTCTTCGTCCTTCATAACTACTTTCACCCTTGTTGTTTTTTGGCCGCGCAAACGCCGCAGGCCCGCCCGTATCCCACAGGAATAATAGAGAAAAGCCAGCCCCGCAAAAATGCTGACCGTTAAACTGCGCCAGGTAAACCACCCGTGCTGGATGGAATGGGTGCGCAGCAGCGCCAGCCACACCGGTGCCATCAGGCGGTAAGGCCAATGGGCAGCGCGCGCAGCAAAGCTCCTTATTGCGCAGGCAAAGCAAAAACGCCGCAATGCACAAAATAACCACCAGCACCACCGGCCACAACAGCCTGCGCTGGCTTAATGTATCCCCCACAAAGCGGAAGATGTTCCCCCAGCTCAGCTCCATGCCGTGCCAGGTATCCGCCGTGGTGCGCACCCCGGCTGGTGGATGGCATCGCCGATGATATCCTGCCCGGTAATCAGGGTGGCCAGCACCCATTTCAGGCCCCAGCACATGGCATAGCCTGCCCCCCAGCACAAGCTGCCGCCGATGACCGGCAGACACTGCCTGGCACCGGATGCCGCCCGCTGCGGCAGGCAGCACAGCCACACCGCCACCGGCAGCCCCAGCGTGATGATGGGGGTGACCAGCAAATCACAGAACGCCGTACAGGTACCCAGCACCACCAGGGCAATGCTCAGCTGCCCGGCGCGGCGCGGCCTGGCCAGCACCCACGCGCAGCCCGCATACGCAATACAGAAAGTGGTAAAATACTGCACCTGATGCGGCACCCAGAACACGGTAACCGCCAGCTGGCTGACGGCAAACCACACCATGGCCCGCAGCCCACACTGCCGCCGCAGCTGCCACAAAATAACCGCCAGCAGCGCAAACAGCACCAAATACTGCACCACGCGCACACCGGTGATGGACATAACGCAGAGCAGCGGCCGCAGCCAGATCAGGTAGCCGTGCCAGTACCGCGCATAGGAGAACGGCACCAGCTGCACTGCCTTTTGGGCACCGGTGGCCAGCGGAATGGTGCGCTCGCAATAGACAGCAAGGTCACCGGCCATCGTTTCAAAGTTATCCACGTTATAGGCCGTTGCGGTCATCATGGCGTTCAAGGGATCCTGCTCGCCCATGGCGGCCGCTTCAAACAGCATGATGGTATCGGTATAGTTATCCATCTGGAACAGCTTAAAGCCGAAATATTCAGGGTAAAGCCCCTCCTGCTGGATGGTTTGGGCTGAATCATACACATGTTCCAGCACCGGCTGGGCCGGCAGCGCGCACGCCCCCAGCAGCAGCACAAACAGCACTGCCACCGTGGCTGCAAACGCCGCCAGCAGCTGCAGGGGCGTGGTGTGCCGCACCGTTGGGTTTGTTTTGATTTCCTGCATAACATTCCTTTTCTTTTGGGAAGATTGCAAAAAAGTTACAAATCTTTTTTGGTTATTATACCGTATTATTCCGCCAGTTTCAATAGCGCAGAACTGCCGAAAGTTGTGAAATCCCCATCACAAAATTTGCACATTCCCGTTACCGGGCGTCCGCCTGGCGCGAAACGGAGAGCACAATGCCCATTTCGCCCAGCAGCATCATCAAACTGGTACCGCCGGAAGAAAAAAACGGCAGGCTGATGCCGGTGTTGGGGATGGTGTTGGTAACAACGGCAATGTTCAGCACCGCCTGCAGCACCACCTGCACCACAAAGCCAACGGCCAGCAGCGCACCGAATTTATCCCGCGCGCGCACTGCAATAGACATGCCGCGCAAAAACAGCAGCAGGAACAGCACCACCGTCAGAGCCGCGCCCACAAAGCCAAGTTCTTCACACAGAATCGAAAAGATAAAGTCGTTCTGCGGTTCCGGCACATAGAGGTATTTCTGGCGGCTGTTGCCCAGCCCCAGCCCGGCCGCGCCGCCAGATGCAATGGCGTACAGGCTTTGGATGGTCTGGTGGCCTTCGCCCAGCGGATCGGCAAAGGGGTCCCGCCAGGAGGACAGCCGCCCCATGCATAAGGCACCAGCTCCGGCAGCAGCACCACCGCCGCCGCAATGGCCCCGCCCCGGCAATGCCTGCCAGGGCAAACCACTTTAAGCCCGTGCCGCCCACAAACATCAGCACCGCGCCGATGCCCAAAATCAGTAGCGTGCCGGACAGATGCGGCTCCAGCAGCATCAGCACCGTAACCGCCCCCAGGATAACCATAAAGGGCAGCACCCCGGTTGCAAAGGTCTGCATCCTGTCATGGTTGAGGGAGATGATGTGAGCAAACACCAGCACTACCGCAAACTTGGCGATCTCGCTGGGCTGCAAGGTGCCCAGCCCCGGCAGCACGATCCACCGCTTGCAGCCGTTATATTCCGGCATGAACAGCACGATTGCCAGCAACGCCAGCGATACCCCCATGATTGGCCACGCCAGTTTGTGCCAGATGTGGTAATCCACCAGACTGGCCGCGTACATGGCCGCCGCACCAAACGCCGCAAACAACAGCTGGGGGCGGATGTAGGTATAAGCATCCCCGCGCCGGTACAGCGCCACCGCATACCCGGCTGAAAACAGCATCACCAAACCATAGCACACCAGCAGCATCAAAATGATCAAAAAACAGATATCCGGTGCCGG
>ENA-OQAR01000465-OQAR01000465.1-human-gut-metagenome-genome-assembly--contig:-NODE-465-length-12287-cov-2.632401_pt1 | contig 12287 bp, 12 predicted proteins | sample MGYA00242738_ERZ504533 | MGnify/ENA primary metagenome ERZ504533 (study PRJEB26092, sample SAMD00036276) | human gut metagenome | host: Homo sapiens | study: EMG produced TPA metagenomics assembly of... | reverse complement strand
ATGATTCCTGCCAGAAAGCAGATATCGTACCAAAAGAAACGACAGGCGGGCTCGACAGTGTAGCGGTACGTTTTCCAAGTGACCGTATCGCACAGGAACTGATTCTGGCGGCAGGAGGATATGTGGCAGCGCCAAGCGCCAATACTTCCGGAAGACCAAGTCCCACCACAGCAGGACATGTAGTGGAGGACCTGGGAAATGCCATTGATATGATCATTGATGGTGGACAGGTAAATATCGGACTGGAATCTACGATCGTGGATTTTACAGAGGAAGTGCCGGTTGTCCTGCGTCCGGGATATATTTCGCTCGAAATGCTGCGTGAAACGCTGGGAGATGTCCGGATGGATAAGGGTCTGATCAAGCCGGACAGTAAGGTACATCCGAAGGCTCCGGGAATGAAATACCGTCATTATGCCCCAAAAGCAGATCTTGCGATCGTGGAAGGCCCGGACGAGAGAGTGATCGCAGAGATTGAAAAGAGAGCGCTGGAAGCGGAGAAAAAATGGAGATACAGTGGGAATTATCGCAACCGATGAAACAAAAAGACAGATATTCCCATGGAATCATAAAAAAGTATTGGAAGCAGAGAACAGGAAGAAACCATCGCACATCATCTTTATGAGGTGTTGCGTGATTTTGACAGCTGTAATGTAAGTGCCATTTATTCTGAGGCATTTTTTACACCCAAAATGGGACAGGCGATCATGAACCGCTTACTGAAGGCGGCTGGTCATAAAAATTATTAATGTTGAGGAGGAAACAAAATGATAGCACTGGGATGTGATCACGGCGGATACGAGCTGATGCAGGAGGTCAAAAAACATCTGGAAGAGAGAGGACTGGAGTATAAAGATTTCGGATGTAATGGCCCTGAATCTGTAGATTATCCGGTTTACGGAAAAAAAGTTGCCGAGGCTATTGTAAACGGTGAATGTGAGAATGGTATTCTGATCTGTGGTACAGGAATCGGAATTTCCATCACGGCAAACAAGTTTAAGGGAATCCGTGCAGCACTTTGTACGGACTGCTTTACAGCCGAGGCTACCAGACTTCATAATGATGCCAATATCCTTGCTATGGGAGGACGCGTGGTAGGTCCTGGACTTGCTCTGAAGATTGTGGATACATTTCTGGATACCCCGTTTTCCGGCGATGAGCGTCATATCAGAAGGATCAATATGATCGAGGACTAAGCTTATGGATAACAAAGGACAGAAACGGCAGGGATATCTTTCCTGGGATGAATATTTTATGGGTGTTGCCATGCTTTCCGGCATGCGCTCCAAAGATCCTCATTCACAGGTTGGTGCCTGTATTGTAAGTGAAGACAATAAGATCCTGTCAATGGGATATAATGGCTTTCCCAAGGGATGTTCCGATGATGAATTCCCGTGGGGAAGAGAAGGGGAGCCACTGGATACCAAATATCTTTATGTGACTCACAGTGAGCTGAATGCCATCTTGAATTACAGAGGCGGAAGCCTGGAGGGAGCAAAGCTTTATGTATCACTGTTCCCGTGTAATGAATGTGCCAAAGCCATTATCCAGGCAGGAATCAAAACAATCGTGTATGACTGCGACAAATACGCAGATACACCTTCAGTGATCGCATCAAAAAAAAAATGCTGGATGCGGCAGGCGTACGGTATTATAAATATAACCGGACAGATCGGGAGATTACGATCAAGGTGTAAAAAATAACAGAAATAAGAAAAAAATAGCAGCTGGACACCGGATGTATATATCATCAGGGTTTCAGCTGCTTGTTTTTATGTGTATTTTAGAAGAGCGGATCATCTGACCCGGATAAATCTGCGGGAGATATTTTCTGCGGAAACTTCAGGCATACTTAAAGAGATCACCGTCCAGATAAAGCTCAAAAGTTCCACCCTGAAGCTGAGTCAGGCTCTGGGCAATGGACAATCCAAGTCCGCTGCCCTCTGTATTTCTGGCAACATCGCCGCGGATAAAACGTTCGGTCAGTTCTTCGGCAGGGATATTCAGAGGCTGTGCAGAAATATTTTTCAGAGTAAAGATAACCTGATCATGTTTCAGAAGTACTTCGGCATAGACTCTTGTATTTTCCATGGCATATTTCAGGATATTGCCGAAAAGATTTTCAAGAATACGCCACATACGTCTGCCGTCGGCAGAGATCATGGCCGGAGTATCCGGGAAATGCGTCATTAACGTCAGATGCCGGTCTGCCAGACGTTCTTCAAATTCTCCCATCACCTGATAGAGCATTTCCACAAAATTGATATCAGTCATCTCCAGAGTCAGATTTCCGGTGCTTGCTTTGGAAGCTTCCACCACATCTTCTGTAAGACTTTTCAGTCGGTGAGCTTTTGCGTCCAGGACTTCCAGATATTTCAGGACTTCCGGATCTGTAAAATTTTTTTCGTTTCAGAAGATCCACGTAATTGATGATGGAAGTCAGTGGTGTTTTCAGATCATGAGAAACATTGGTAATAAGTTCTGTTTTTTAAGCGCTCATCTTTCAGACTTTTTTTCTACGGCAGCATCCAGGCCGTCACCGATACGGTTGATATACTGGGCCATTGTTTTCTGATCTCCATGAAGCTTTTCTTTCGGGATCTTGTAAGAGAGTTCTCCATCCGTGATCCGCTTCAGACCATCAAGGAGAAGTTCCCGGCCAAGGGCTGTTTTGTAGACGAAAGAAAAAGTGCACCAAGATCCAGAAGAAAGAGAAGCAGAAATATCACAAACCAGCCATCAGATGCAGAAACCAGGATACTGAGGAAAAATTCAAGAAAAAGAAATATGCCAAGTGCTAGCAGCATACGGATCCGGCTGATGGTGTTTCTGGAGAAAAATTCGATCAGTTTACCGGCTTTCTGAAGGCACAGAAAGAGAAAATGCAGGCATTTGCGAAGCAGGCTGTTTTTCCAGAGGGTGTGTGCCTTGACTCTGCGGATCAGGCTTAAGTAACCGGTCCAGAACAGGCAGGAAATCAGAAAGATGATTATTCCAATGATGATCATGGAAGCGATATGGTTACTGGTGTTATACTGCAGATTTAGCCCTGTGGTTAATATGCCAAGTGCCGGGATACATACAAGTACTGTCGCTATTTCGGTATAGATCCGGTCAAAAAAAGTTCAGATCCGGTTGCGTATTGCCTGTATTGGAGTTATCGGAATTCCTTCTTCCTGTATGGACAGTAAGCCAGATAAAATCTGCGATAAAGAGAAGAAAGCTGATCACGGAGATACAGCAGCCGGAATAAATAAAGTACGGTAAGTCTGAAAATACTGTTTCGCAGTCCGGATGGAATCATATGCAGGAAGGCTGGTGTCATCAATCCAGGCAAGGAAGCTGCAGTTTTCATCATATGTGGAGTTTCGAAGGCAATCGATCCAGTTCCCCACAGAGGGGCTTGCAGCTGCGGAAAGGTTCAGATTTGTAAGACCGCCCTGAGTATCTTTTTCATCTCTGGCAGTGTCATTGACATTAAGGAGCACATAAGGCTTTTTGATTGAAAACCGGAAATATGAGTCAGATCGGAAGTATAGCTGGCATCTGTGTTTGTGAAGATTTTTTTTGATATATTATCCGTATAGGCATAACGGATATTGGATTGCGCACTGTTGTATTCATCCAGTGCCTGAGAGGCCACAGTCCAGTTGGAAAAAAGCTCCCGGGCATTAGCAAGCTGCTCAAAGGCATCGGTCAGAGTTCCTTTGAATCTTCTGTTTTTTGATGAAGTGGAATTCATATAATCCAGAAGACTGTCATATCCTTCCGGTGCACAGGGAATTTCAAGGCTTGGAGTGAGCATATCTGCCACATCGGTGTAAACTACATTTCCATTTTTGCCGGTAATGTTTTTCAGAGGTTCCTGTGACTGAATTCCTTCGTCTGTATATTCAGCTTTCAAAGAAGAAAGAATCCGTTTTGTCCAGTCATTGTGGGAAATTCCTTCGGATTTCAGAGCACCTGGAGTGGCGTTTAACTGCAGGGTTCCATTTTCCAGAGCTTTTTTGAAATCAGAATAGTACATATATTTTGTTTCGCCTTCCGGGGTGGTGAGCCCCAGGACGATCCAGTCATCATTGGAAGTGATACTCTGCGAGCTCCATTCCTTAAGATCGTTGAAGGAGTAGGCAAGTCCGGAAGTGTTTTTAAAGGAGAGAGAATCTCCGTTATAAAGTTCTCCGAGATCAATGTATGCGCTTTCGGCTGTTTTATCCAGGATTTCCCTGGCAGAGATTCCGGTCAGGATCGCAGAAGCTTTTGAGTAGAAGTTGTCAGCAAAAGCAGAAGTCTGGAAATAATCTTTTGTTTTCAGATCATCCACAGAGTCCATCTGGATACCCGCCCGAATCACCAGTGTCGCTGAAAAGAACATGATCAGAGGCAGGATCAGAGCAAGGACAAGAGCAGGAATTCCCATGAGCGATCTGCTTTTTCCTACAGGTTTGTTTGTATTCATAATACCCCTTTCTGAAGTGCGAAGACTTCATGTACCGGATGGTTTACCGGCTCAGTTTTTCGATTTTGTAACCCAGTCCCCAGACAACTTTCAGATAACGGGGTTCTCTGGGATTGATCTCGATCTTTTCACGGATATGGCGGACGTGGACAGCTACTGTGTTGTCTGCTGCCAGAGCGTCTTCATTCCAGATACTTTCATAAATCTGTGTTGTGGAAAAAACACGTCCGGGATTTTTCATGAGAAGAAGGAGAATGTTATATTCAATAGGTGTCATACGTACAGGCTCGCCGTCTATCAGAACTTCTTTTTTATCGTCATTTACAGTAAGTCCGCCAGTTGTATAGATATGTTCTGATGTGGCAGATGCGGCTGAACCAAGCTGTGTGTATCGACGCATCTGAGATTTCACTCTTGCGATCAGTTCCAGCGGATTGAAAGGTTTGGTGATGTAGTCATCCGCACCGATGTTAAGTCCGAGGATTTTGTCCGTGTCCTCAGATTTTGCGGACAGGATAATAATAGGCAGCGGATTGCTTTCCCGGATCTTCACGGTTGCCCGGATCCCGTCAAGACGGGGCATCATTACATCAATGATAAGAAGATCCACTTTTTCTGTATGGAGGATATCCAGGGCTTCCTGCCCGTCATAAGCTTTCAGAATGTGATATCCCTCCTGTGTAAGATAGATTTCAATTGCCTCCACGATGTCTTTGTCATCATCGCAAACAAGTATGTTAGCCACTTTTTTTGTACCTCCCTGATGTTCTTAGAATAGCAGCCGGAAATTAAGACGAAAGGGGTAAATTCTTAAGATTCCATGAAATCTATTGTACTATATCACATAGGGAGTGTAAATAAAGCGCATGGATTGTTTGTGAAATGAGAAACTCATAGTATGCACAGCAACTCTCAAAAAAATATGAAAGCGCAGAACAAACATTCGGTTTACCCTGTACTTTTTTTTATATAGGATGATATACTGAAAATATAACCATACTAAAAGAAAACTACCTTAATTTTGGATAAATGAAATTTGATTAAAACAGGAGAAATCACATGGATCATTTCAAATTACACTCCGAATACCAACCCACCGGCGACCAGCTCAGGCAATCGAGAAACTGGTCAGGGGATTTAAAGAAGGCAACCAGTTTGAGACTTTGCTTGGTGTCACCGGCTCCGGTAAGACCTTCACCATGGCGAATGTCATTGCCCAGTTAAACAAGCCAACTCTGGTACTTGCCCATAATAAAACACTGGCGGCACAGCTTTACGGCGAGATGAAAGAATTCTTCCCGGAAAACGCAGTAGAATATTTTGTCTCCTACTACGATTACTATCAGCCGGAGGCTTATGTCCCGTCCACAGATACCTACATCGCTAAGGACGCATCCACTAACGATGAGATCGATAAGCTCCGTCTCTCCGCTACAGCAGCCTTATGTGAGCGCAAGGATGTGATCGTGGTTTCGTCGGTATCCTGTATCTATGGCTTAGGTGCACCTCAGGAGTTTTTTTGATATGATGATCTCTCTTCGCCCTGGAATGGAGAAGGACCGTGATGAGGTTATCAAACAGCTGATCGATATCCAGTACACAAGAAATGAGATGGATTTTCATAGAGGAACTTTTCGGGTGCGTGGCGATGTGCTGGAAATCTTTCCAGCTAACTCGTACAGACCGGGCAGTGCGTGTGGAATTTTTTGGCGATGAGATCGAGCGGATCACAGATATCGATGTGCTTACCGGTGAGATCAAAAGTGTGGAAAGCCATGCGGCGATTTTTCCGGCGTCCCATTATGTTGTGCCTCAGGAGCAGATCCGCCGTGCGGCAGATGCCATCCTGGAAGAGATGAAACATCAGGTGGAATATTTCAAAAGTGAGGACAAGCTGATCGAGGCCCAGCGAATTGCCGAGAGAACCAACTTTGATGTGGAAATGATGAAGGAAACAGGATTCTGTTCCGGAATCGAGAATTATTCCAGACATCTGACCGGGCTTGCACCGGGGCAGCCGCCGTATACACTGATGGATTACTTCGGAGATGATTTTTTACTTATTATAGATGAGTCCCATAAGACAGTTCCCCAGGTTGGCGGTATGTATGCCGGTGATCAGAGCCGTAAACAGACACTGGTGGATTACGGCTTCCGACTTCCGTCTGCCAAGGATAACCGTCCATTGAGCTTTGATGAATTCGAGAACAAGCTTGACCAGGTAATGTTTGTATCTGCGACACCGGGAGAATATGAATATGACCATGAGCTTCTCCGCGCAGAGCAGATCATCCGTCCTACAGGGCTTCTTGATCCGAAGGTGGAGGTGCGTCCGATCAAGGACAGATCGATGATCTTGTAGCAGAGGTAAATAAGGAAAATTTGAAAAAGAAAAAATAAAGTCCTGATCACGACCCTGACCAAACGTATGGCAGAGGACCTTACCGATTATATGAAGGATCTGGGAATCCGTGTCCGATACCTTCATTCAGATATTGACACTCTGGAGCGTGCGGAAATCATCCGCGATATGCGCCTGGATGTGTTTGATGTGCTAGTCGGGATCAATCTTCTGCGAGAAGGACTGGATATTCCGGAGATCACGCTGGTAGCGATCCTGGATGCAGATAAGGAAGGCTTCCTTCGTTCGGAAACATCCCTGGTACAGACTATCGGCCGTGCTGCCCGGAACAGCGAAGGCCATGTGATCATGTATGCAGATAATATGACAGAATCCATGGAAAAAGCAATCTCGGAGACAGAAAGAAGGAGAGCGATACAGGAGGCTTACAACAGGGAGCATGGCATCACTCCAACCACGATCAAGAAGGCGGTCCGTGATCTGATCGCTGTTTCGAAGAAGGTGGCAGAGACAGAAGTGAAGCTTAAAAAAGGATCCGGAATCCATGAACCGAAAAGAACTGACGAAGGTGATCGCTCAAGTAGAGAAGCAGATGCGTGCTGCGGCAGCAGACCTGAATTTCGAGCAGGCTGCTGAGCTGAGAGACAAGATGCTCGAATTAAAAAGAATTTGGAAGAATTAACGGAATAGGCTGCGAAGCAGCTGACAGTACAACACCCCTGGCTGTTACAGCCAGGGGTGTTGTCGGGTATGCTCGATCTGTTTTTGGGAAAAGCTTATTTTGTAGTTGAAAAGCCCAGGGAGCGCAGGGTGATGCCGGAGCCCTTGAGAAGATCAGCCCAATATGGAACAGCCATATCCAGAGTGTCGTTGGCAAGCTCGGAAGCATCTTTTTGTGTCAGGACCTCATAAGGATCTGTAAGCTTCTGGAAGTGGAAGGATAAATTAGAGGATTCATTCCTGATGGCGGAAAGCGGAGCGGAGCTGCTCATAGTGGCGATCAGTGTACCGGATTCATCATCAGGAAGTATGCTCATGTAAAAATAAAAGTTTAAGGAAGCCGCAGTAGAATTCATCGGGAAAGTCAAAGTAATATCACTTTTTAAATCATCATGCTGGAAAACCGGAAATAGAATTTAAAACTGTTGTTTTTTGGAATGTATGTGTATACTTCGATATTCATCTACGGAAACCTGCATAGAAGAAGATGAACCCAAACCGCCTAAATCCATATCGATTTTTTTTGATTCATCGTGTGTGTTAAGCTCGATTTTCACGCTTCCATCACTGGTCTTTTTGCCTTTGCTCAGAATGTGGTTTTTAATTTTATGCCGGGCTTCGGAGCTGCGGTAGGGGTTGGTTTTGCCGGAGCAGCAGTAGGGGCTGGTTTTGCCGGAGCAGCAGTGGGAGCTGGCTTTGCTGGAGCAGCTTTTTTCTGTATCTTAACCTTGCAGACAAAGCGGATTCCGTTTACCTGAGCAGTAATTGTAGCATTTCCTGCAGATCTTGCAGAAAGCCTGCCTGCTTTGTTTACAGTGACGATTTTGGAATTGCTGCTCTTCCAGGTGATCTTCTGATTGGTACCGCTAAGCTTCAGCTGGTATGTCTGACCGACTTTCAGAGTTACTGCGGTTTTGTTCAGCTTCGGGGCTTGTACAGTGACTTTGCAGGTGTATTTCCTTTTGGAAACGGTTCCTGTAATGGTGGCAGAGCCTTTAGCCTTAGCCTGAAGCTTGCCAGCTTTGTTTACAGCGACGATCTTGGAATTGCTGCTCTTCCAGGAGATCTTCTGCCCTTTTTTGAGACCGGTGATCTTCAGTGTTCTGCTCTGCCCCTTGATCATGGTAAGCTTGGAAGAACTGATCCTGGGAGCGGCCTCTGTAACACAGACTGTGCCAGGCAGAATTGCCGATTCTGCCGGAAGCATGGCCAGTACAAAGACTGTTATCAGAGATATCAGGATTTTTTTCCATTTTTTCATAGCGATCCCTCCTTCGAAAAAATATGATGGTTCTCTTTATTGATTGATTATAAGTAAAATTCCGGAGAAGGGCACTGGCATTTGTGCCAGTAACTTTGTTATAAAGAAGAGAGGAAGTTATGTATGCTGTTCCCGATAGGCGGAAGGTGTGATCCCCATTTTCTTTTTGAAACTGGTGCTGAAATAATATTGATTGGCATAACCACATTTCAGGCTGATCTCCTTCAGACTCATAGTAGTCGTAGTCAGGTAACGGGCGGCTGCGGAAATTCGCTGAGATGTGATAAAGTCACTGAGACTGATTCCCTGATTTTTTTGAAAAGAGCACTTAAATAAGCAGGGCTTACATTGGCAGAGGCAGCAATATCATTGAGGCAGAGCGTATTGTCAGTGTAGTGCTCGTTGATATAGGAAATCACCAGTTCACAGAGCTTCTGGTGATAATCATTCATGGAGGAATCAAGCTTCCGACATAAAAGATGGCACAGATCCTTCAGCCATTGACATAGCTCTTCCGTATTATGAAACTCATTTATGTGGTTGTAAACATACAAAATTTTAGCTTCAAGGTCATACGTATCCAGATTTAATTCATAGAAAAATTTCAGGATCCGGCCAAGAAGAGAATAAATCTGTATGAAAGCGAAATTCTTTGTGCGAAATTTCTGAGTGAGCCAGTCGGAAAAATTCTGAAACCAGAGATCTATGGCAGCGGTATCCTTTTTGCAGAGAAGCCGGATCAGTTCATCCTCCTTTGTATCTGAAAAATCTGCAACAGACAGATCGGAACCCAGAGCCTCTCTTCCGTCAAAGATATTCTGATGCGGGAAAAAGAATCTGTATTCCAGTGCATGTACGGCGCTTTTATAAGAATGGTTCAGGTTCCAAAAATCCTGGACAATTGTTCCAATACCTGCGTTGAGAGAAAGTCCCAGTGGCTGGCAGGCATCTGCGATTGAGGAAATAAGTCCGCTGGTAAGCTGGCGGAAGCTGTTGGACTGACAGCCGCTGTGTCCCAGAATGCACAGATAGCCATCCATATCCGGGAGAAGATACACAAAATCAAGAGAAGCGGTTTCCTCAGTTATCAGATCCTGAAGGTTGAAAAGCTCCATCTGAAACTTTTCAATCCCGTAAACAGCTTTTAGATCCGGAGCATTTTCAAGCTCCAGAATAACAACTGTATAAAAATCATAATTCAGCTCCAGGTTCAGATACTTAAGATAAGGCTTCAGTCGGTAGGCTGCTTCAGAAGACGGAAGGTGTGTGATCTCGCGGAAAAATTTTTCCGTAAGAAGAGGCCTGCTTTGTTTCAGAAGCTGGAGATTTTTCTGTTCCTTTTCCATCAGTGCAAAAGCGTTTTTTTACCTTCTGGATAAGATAGGCATAATCCAGAGGCTTTTCGATATAATCCAGAGCACCGAGGAGCAGAGCGCGTCTTGCATATTCAAATTTATCATAGGCACTGATCAGGATGATCTTCACCATAGGATTGATCTCAAGAGCTTGACGGCTCATGGAAATGCCGTCAAGATCAGGCATTTCAATGTCAGAAATGATCAGATCTGCCGGTTCTTTTTTCATGGCTTCGATAGCAGAGGTTCCATTGTAGCAGACATGGATGATCTCTGCATTCAGTGTTTCCCAGTCTATGTTTTTTTCGATACCTTCTGCAGATAAGTAATTATCATCTACGATCATTATTTTTTTCATCGATATCTTCCTCCATCTGTTCGAATTCAATGGTGACGTATGTGCCGTTTCCGGGGTTGCTGCGGATCCTTACGGAACCGTTTCCGTATAATGGGTTGGAAATACGGGAACTTACGTTGGAAATTCCAAAATGCTTCTCATAATCAATAACATTATGCTCAATAGCATGGCGCAGCTGTGCAAGGGTTTCGGAGTCCATGCCGGCACCGTTGTCCTCAATGGAGATCACAACCGTATCATCGCCATAAAGAACATGGATCGAAATGAAAACAGCTGGTGTGCCCGAAGAAATCCCGTGCAGAATGGAATTTTCGAGAAATGGCTGAAGTGTAAACTTGCAGATCAGGAAATTTTCGATTCCATCTTCTGCTTCGATCTCCCAGTCCAGATTATCTTTATGACAGAGCTTTTCCATTTCCAGATAAAGCCGGGCAATTTCCAATTCATCTTTAATAGGAATAAGTTCCTTTGATTTACGCAGGGTAAGACGGTAAAAGGCAGTCAGATTTGCAATCATCTGATCAGCAATGTCAAGCTTTCCAAGGGACTGGCAGGTACGGATCGATCCCAGGATATTGTAAAGAAAATGCGGATTGATCTGTGACTGGAGCAGCTGGTATTTCAGACGTTCTTCGTTTACGGAAAGATTTACAATGGACTTCAGGTTTCCGGCTATTGTGTGCTGCATATCTTCAAAGGTGATGCCCAGTCTGTCAATCTCATCATACCTGGAAGGATCATCCGGGTGGGGAACAGTAACGATAGATAGATGTTCCGGGTCATATCCCAGCTGAAAGGCTTCCATTGCATAGGAAAGTGCAGTGATCTTCCGGGTAAGATTTTCGGAAAACAGGATAACGATGATAACAGTAAGGAGCAAGAAAATAAGGACAGTGATCAGTAAGGCACGGATCAGGATGTGCGTGTTGCCCTGAATATAGCTTTCCGGGATTTCGGTAACATGAAGCCAGCCATTGCTTAAGGTGCAGCAGTTATAATATTTGTCGCCGCTGTGAAAAGAAGAATCTGCATTTCCTTTGAGTTTCTGAAACTGTGCTTTGGAAATTCCGGATAAATTCAGTGAGGATGTATTTTTTTGCTGCAATCTCTCCGTGATCTGTGAGAATGTAGCTGTATATGCGGGAATCCAAAGCAGCAGGCTGCAGATAAGTGGTAAGCTCTGAGGTGTCCAGAGCAATGCCGTAGGCGTATTCCAGAATACCGGTGGCCTGATTTTTCAGTGCCCGGACGCAGAGGATCACATCGGCAGATGATTTTTTTGTGGACAGTATTTTAGGCAGAGGCATATTGGAAACCGGTATCCAGACAGAGGAAAAGCCTGAACCGGAAACAATATTTTTATCCAGACCATATGCAGAAAGCTCATCTGTGGAAAAGAAGTACAGGCTTTCTTTTGAACCGAGCTGATCGGGCTGCAGAAAAACATATATATGGAAGAAATCGAATGTGGATTTATACAGCGAAATATTGTTTTTTACAGTGGTGAATTTTTTCAGTGCATCTACCTTATTAGAGGAAGGCTGATTTAGGGAGTACATTTGAAACTGTATGGTATCTGCTACATTTTCAACCTGACCGAGGCGGTCGTTCAGCTGAGAGACAGCTGCTTGTCAGTCATTACGGCAGAATCGATGATACGATCTCTGGCAATGTTATAGGAAATGTGATAGCTGATGAAGGTCAGGGAAATCAGAGGTACCATAGTTGCGATCAGAAATGCGAGCAGGAGCTTATAGCGAAATGAGGAAAAA
>ENA-OQAR01000464-OQAR01000464.1-human-gut-metagenome-genome-assembly--contig:-NODE-464-length-12288-cov-2.990544_pt1 | contig 12288 bp, 17 predicted proteins | sample MGYA00242738_ERZ504533 | MGnify/ENA primary metagenome ERZ504533 (study PRJEB26092, sample SAMD00036276) | human gut metagenome | host: Homo sapiens | study: EMG produced TPA metagenomics assembly of... | reverse complement strand
GGCTCCCATGACATCCACCGCTCCTACCCCTGGTACACGTGTCAACTGGTCTACCAGATTCAAATTGGCATAATTGGTCAGATAAAGGCCATCATAAATACTGTCACCACTCAGTGTAAGCATCATCACAATATTGGATGACTGCTTCTGCACCGTCACTCCCTGTACCTTCACAGCTTCGGGTAAAGAATTCAATGCTACACTGACACGGTTTTGTACCATCACAGTTGCCATATCGATATCCGTTCCCACTTCGAAAGTCACTGTCAGCGAATAAGCGCCCGATGCAGAGGAATTGGAACTCATATACAACATTCCGTCCACACCGTTTACCTGCTGTTCAATGGGGATACCGACAGTTTGAGCTACAGTTTCAGCATTGGCACCCGGATATACCGCACTGACTTGCACGGTAGGAGGCGTAATATCGGGATATTGCGCCACGGGCAATATATTCAGGGTTACAAGTCCGGCCACCACGAATAACAAAGCCAGCACCGTGGCAAATATAGGCCGTTCTATGAAAAATTTTGAAAACATAAGGCTATTGAAGTTTATTGGTTTGTTCTATCGGTTTAATTTTCATGCCTTGACGCACTTTCAACAATGCCTTGGTGACATAACGTTCGGAAGGTGACAAGCCACTTTTTACAACACGCATATTATGATCCGCCAACTGCCCGACTTCAATATGCCGATAATTCACTATATCACTGTCATTCACTACATACAAATACTTGCCCAACTGATCTGTTCCGATAGAAGCATCATTAACCAACACTGCATTCCGCGCTTCACCGTATGGTAAGGTGACACTGACAAATAATCCGGGACGAAGCATCCCGTCAGGGTTATCCAATTCCGCACGCAAACGGAGAGTACCTGTAGTTAATGTCACATTGGGAGAAAGATAATCCAGTTTCGCTTTCCATGACTGTGCCCCGTCAGTTCCCAAACGCAAGGTTACAAAATGAGTTTCCGCAGGAATCTTGCTGGCAGCCTCCTGGGCCAGCTCGTATGTCAGATATTGGTTATCTGCAATATTAAAATAGGAATACATACGGTTATCCTTATAAACAGTAGCCAATTTAACCGGTTGCAAAGCACCACCAATATACGCCCCGACAGAATAAGCCGAAACATCAACCACTCCGTCACAAGGAGCCTTGACATAGCAATAACTCAAGTTGGTACGCGCAGTTTTCAAAGCTGCTTCAGCATTACTTACGGCAGCCTCACAAGCCGCCACATGACTTTCCGCCTGTAAATATTGTATACGGCTCACCGCATCACTTTTTTATCGCTTCTTTCATACGTTGATAACTACTGACAGCATATTCAAGATTGGCTTTAGCCGTTTTTAATTCAGCTTCCGCTTGTTTCACTGAATTTTCATAAAGTGTCGGTTCTATAACGAACAATACCTGTCCCTGACGTACCCGGGAACCAGGTGCAAAATTCTTGGATTGTAAAGTTCCATTTACTCGTCCCACCAAATCTACAGTAGATTCCGCTTCCAGATAACCGGGATAATCTTTGGTCAGCGTCACATTTTCCACCAAAGGTTTCGCAACATCTACAGGCAATGCCTGCATTTCTGTCTGAGAAGGTTTATTTTTATCGCAGGCGGTCAACACACATACCGTCCATGCGAAAGCTATCATTATTTTTTTCATATCTTGGGTTAGGTTTTTATTATTTCTATAGTTCAACAGCTTTTCCGTCGCAGCCTACCAGCCTCCTCCCAATGCCTGATACATCTGGATCAGACAAAGCAATGAATATCCCTGTGCCTGCACCAATGAATTCTCGTATGACAGTAACGAACGCTGTGCATCCAATACATTTTGGAAAGGGCTCAGCCCCTGTTTGTATAAGTCCAATGAAAGTTTAAATGCCTCTTTCCCCTGATTCAACATCTCACGACATGCTACAATCTGTTTGATGGAATTCTTATAACTACTCATGGCATTATCCACCTCCTGCACCGCTGTAAGAACCGTAGTATTGAACTGATTGATTGTTTCATCCAGTTGTGCACGCTGCAAGCTACATTATTCGCACGCTGGCCACCATTAAAAAATCGTCCAGCTCATAGAGGGAGCGATACTCCATGTCATACTGCTACGTCTAGTAAAATCTTTCATATCATGTGAAGCATAGCCGAAGGAACCGTTCAGAAAAAATGAGGGAAGCCAATCGGTCTTGGAAGCTCCCAACAAGGCTGCTTGTGCATTGACTTGACGTTCGGCAACCCGTACATCGGGACGTCGTAAAAGTAATTGTCCGGGAAGACCGACCCCTACCGGCTCTATATAATCGGGTAACGGTTTTCCCGTTTCCAGTGCAGCCGTCACATCCTGAGGATAAAGCCCGAGCAATACAGCCAACGCATTCATATATTGAATAATACCGGATTCTGTAGCAGGAATAGAAGCCAATGTACTATAATAAACCGATTTAGCCTGAGCCACATCCAGTTTGGAAGCCAGTCCGGTATTATAACGCACTTCAGTTATATCCACCACCGCCTTTTGAGATAAAGCATTGCGCTGTAACACACTAAGTTCCTGTTGGGCCTCACGCAAATTAAAATAGGCTGACGCCACTTCTGCACAAAGACTTACCATCGTCGCATTGTACTCTTCACGACTTGCCGCAAAATTTTTCTTTCTGCGCTTTCACCCGTTGGCGGATGGAACCGAACACATCCACCTGCCAGCTCATATTAACCGTTGCATCATAATACCCCACTCTGGATTGAGGCTGTCCCGTACCGGTATTGCCACTAGTCTGTTGGCGGTTCCACCCGGCATCCAATGACAAAGCCGGATAATAGCCTCCTCTGGCTATCCTCAGATTCGCTTTCGCCATATCTATACGATTCAAGGCTGTAAGGACAGACGGATTCTGCCTGACAGCCACATGAATCAATGAATCCAGTGTGGCATCCTGAAATACAGTCCACCAATGGTCATCCACCGGAAGCAGTTGTTGAAACATCGCATCCTCTTCTTGCCAATGTTCCGGCAAGGGTACATTCAATAATTTTTCGGTCCGCTGCTGGGCATTCAGTGCCAAAGGAATGATTAAAAGGAGCCATACTCCCCATCTACGTATTTTCCTCATAAGTTTATCACATTAAAAAACATTAGGAAAACACAATGAAACAACGTTTTGTTTTAACCCTTTGACTTTCAAAAACAAGACAGCCTCTCCTTCTGAGAAGAAAAGGCTGCACCATACAATATGAAAAAAGAAGTTATTTCCCAAACATATTATTTATTAATGACATAGAACCGGTCAGCATACTTCCCAAGACATCCTGGTTGAATGCAATGGAATAGTTTCCGGGAGATAACTGTATATCATTTGTACGATACCGTTTTTGCCGATTTTCTTCAATTCTTTAGCCTTTATATTATAATAGGCAAAACGGCGGAAACTTTGATACACATCACTCATCTCCACATCTACATGCTGCAATACAGAAGCGCCGCCTGCTACCGTAGGCAGCTCTAATGCCTTTCCATTATCCAACGTCAGGACACACTTACTGTCATTAGGAATTTCCACCTCATGCCCCGACCCGATAGTAACAGCCAGCGAATAACGTATGGTACTTTTATACTGAAATCCAGCGAGTGCCACATATACGTCCATATTATTGGAAACACCCAGATTCATACCCTCGCATACCACTGTACGCACTCCGGTCTGGTTGGTTTCATCATAAATTACCTTTTGTGCCATAGCTCCTACACTCAGAAGCAAAAAGACGAATAAAAAACAATACTTTCTTCATAATTCTTCGGTTATTATTTCATCATACAACAAAAACAAACTCATAACGATGACAATATTAACAAAACTTTCATACAACATATATCACAACGCATCATTTATACGTTTTTTATCCGAACAAGCATAGAACTATAACCTTTCGCATCTCTTATTTCAATCTACTCTACCGATTCGATTCCAACGAAATTGAATTTTGCTCTTCATCTTTTGAATACCAAATCCATTGTACTACACCCACAATGAAATCATCAGGCACCAATCCCCAATGTCTGAATCCAATGAATGGTGTATATTGTCTCCCAGCATAAAAACAGCTCTATCATGAAAAGAGAATTTCTTTTTCGAGTCCATTCTTTCATCAAAAAAAGTCAACTGCTCCTTTTCTATCCTTTTACACGAGAAGAAAACAAAAATACCCCAAAAAGCCAAACAACACATAAAAGCAGGATTTTCATAATTTTGCTTTCAGGATATCATCCATCTCAAATATTTCAACATTACATTCCGATTCACAATTTAACAAGTACAACCGAGGGGTATATTGAGAAAGAAGCACACTCATGCTTTGGTGTTCCAATGCGTACTTGCCTACCAGTTCACCATCGGTGAATCAGCACTCTTTTCCTCCCGTGCATACAACAGGACAGTAGAAGGCAAATTAACAAAATATAAAGTATCGTCCCCCTCTGTTTTTCCAATAAATTCAGCAGCTACAAATTCTCCAGGCCCTTGTCCACTGCTTCCAAAGCTACCCACTCTTTCGCCTGTCTGTTCCTCTAGAATCTGACAAATAAGGTTCACCGGAAAATTTACAACGTTGAACCATAAGAATTCCACAATCAAGAGAAGAGAATGTAACCAACTCATTGGAGATAATTTCTTTATCATAATAAAAGCCATAGATCGGTTTGGTGGGAATAGATAAAAAGTCATTTCCTTTGTTACTGACACAGGAAATAAAAAAAGGATGGCAACAATCGAATAATACAATTTTATTTTAATCATAATTTTAATACTCTTCAAACGGGACAAAACAAATGCTTAATGCCTATTTATTTGTCCCGTATTACATAAATGTCTAATTACTCAGGAATGGTATATCGATTTACCCAATTTGCTTCCTTACTTGTCTCAATAATAACAGGTTTTCCCGGAGGACCTACAACGAGTTCATAACAACGTGAATTACGTTGATACATACAATCCTTCGTACCTAAAGTCAAGGCCTCCACATTTGACAAAGCTAAATCGGACAATTCTTTCTTTGTTTTGAGAACCATACAAAACATAACTTCCACCAACTGCCAATGAGGCAATCAATGCCATTTTTAAGTGTTCTTTTCATAATATATTTTTTTTTAAGTTTAAAAATAGGGATATCTCATGATGATTCAAAAGATGTATGATGAAAAAAGATACCGTCTGTCCCCTATCATCAGAAACAGACAGTCCACGAGGCCATTTAGTTTGATTGCATTTGGAGGTGAATGTTTTCATTGTATCACTTTTTTATAAAGAACATAAAAAACTTTCCACTTAAACAAACATTTTCCGCTTTTATTTTACAATAGAATTATCATAAAAAACATTTTGTATCCTCCTCGATTCATGCTCAAACCTCACCTTTTTGTGCATATTTTCTCCTCATATCCTTTTGTTGCTCAAATTGTTTAAGTAAATTTGTCGCCAGAATATTACTAATACCAAATATATTAAAGTATATGAGTTTAAAAATTGTAGTACTGGCAAAACAAGTTCCCGACACACGCAATGTGGGGAAAGATGCCATGAACGCTGACGGTACTATCAACCGTGCGGCACTTCCGGCCATCTTCAATCCGGAAGACCTGAACGCCTTGGAACAGGCACTCAGACTGAAAGACACACATCCCGGTTCTACGGTAACTATCCTGACCATGGGTCCCGGACGCGCTGCCGAAATTATTCGTGAAGGTTTATACAGAGGAGCAGACAATGGATATTTATTGACCGACCGTGCTTTTGCCGGTGCTGACACGTTGGCCACTTCATACGCCATCGCTACGGCTATCCGCAAAATAGGCGAATGTGACCTGATTATCGGTGGCCGTCAGGCTATCGACGGTGATACCGCACAGGTAGGTCCGCAGGTAGCAGAAAAAGCTGGGATTAAGCCAGATTACTTACACCGAAGAAATTCTAAACGTGGACGAAACTGCCCGCCGCATCACCGTAAAACGCCACATTGACGGAGGGGTAGAAACTGTGGAAGGTCCTCTGCCTATTGTACTGACTGTGAACGGAAGTGCAGCTCCCTGCCGTCCGCGCAATGCCAAATTGTTACAGAAATACAAACGCGCTCTCGGCGCACAGGAAAAAGCAGCCATCACTAAAGACGGTTCTGAACTGCCTTACGCTGAACTATATGAAAAATTCCCTTACCTGAATATCACTGAATGGAGTGTGGCCGATGTAGAAGGCGACACCAAGCAGTGCGGTCTGTCAGGCTCTCCCACCAAAGTGAAGAAGATTGAAAACATCGTCTTCCAGGCAAAAGAAAGCAAGACCATGACAGGAAGCGACCAGGATGTGGAAGGATTGATTGTCGAACTGTTAGCTAACCATACAATAGGATAACGATTATGAATAATGTATTTGTATATTGCGAGATTGAAGGCACAACAGTGCCGATGTGAGTCTCGAACTTTTAACCAAAGGTCGTAAATTAGCTAATCAGTTAGGCTGCCAGCTTGAGGCAATCGCTGCCGGAACCGACCTTGCAGGAATTGAAAAACAAGTATTGCCCTACGGAGTAGACAAACTTCATGTATTCGATGCTCCGGGTCTGTTCCCTTATACTTCACTGCCCCATACTTCCATTTTGGTGAATCTGTTCAAAGAGGAAAAGCCACAAATCTGTCTGATGGGCGCTACTGTTATCGGCCGCGATCTGGGACCGCGTGTATCTTCCGCATTGACCAGCGGACTGACTGCCGACTGTACCCAGTTGGAAATCGGTACCCACGAAGACAAGAAGAACGGCATCACCTATGAAAATCTGTTGTATCAGATTCGTCCCGCCTTCGGTGGTAACATCGTTGCAACCATTGTCAACCCCGAGCACCGCCCACAGATGGCGACCGTTCGTGAGGGAGTGATGAAGAAAGAGATTCTGGATGAAAATTATAAGGGTGAAGTGGTGAACCACGACGTTGCCAAGTTTGTTCCTGAAACAGACTATGTAGTCAAAGTCATTGACCGTCACGTAGAAAAAGCCAAACATAACCTGAAAGGCGCACCTATCGTGATTGCCGGAGGCTATGGCATGGGATCTAAAGAAGGTTTTGACAAATTGTTCGAACTGGCCAAAGAACTTCACGCCGAAGTAGGTGCCAGCCGTGCAGCTGTCGATGCAGGTTATGCAGACCATGACCGCCAGATTGGCCAGACGGGTGTAACCGTCCGTCCCAAACTGTATATTGCTTGCGGTATCTCCGGACAAATCCAGCACATCGCAGGTATGCAGGATGCAGGTATCATCATCTCTGTAAACAGTGACCCGAACGCTCCGATCAACACCATTGCCGATTATGTGATTAACGGCACTGTGGAAGAAGTCGTTCCGAAATTGATTAAGTATTATAAAAAGAATTCAAAGTAGTCAGTAGTAGTCATAAGTAGTCAAAGTAGAAAAAAATGAAAAGTCAATCCTTTGAACAACTGATTGTTTGGCAAAAGGCACATTCGTATGTATTGGCCATTTACAAAATAACCAAGCAATATCCCAAAGAGGAATTATTCTGCTTGGTTAACCAGATGCGCCGTGCAGCAGCCTCTATCACTGCAAATATAGCGGAAGGATATGCTAAAATCAGCTCAAAGGACAAACTGCGTTTCTATAACATTTCACAAGGTTCGTTGGAAGAAACACGCAATTTCATTATCCTGTCGAAAGATTTAGGATACATCACATTGCAAGACAAAGAACAATTAGGCATACAAGCGGCCGAAATCAGCCGCCTGCTAAAACGCCTACTGCATAGCCTTGTTGAAAAATGTATCGCCACCCACTACTTAACTACCCTTAGCTACTATTAACCACTCTAACTACTAAAAATTATGGCAAACTTTTATACCGATATACCGGAACTCAAGTATCACTTGAACAATCCGATGATGGAGCGCATCTGCCAACTGAAAGAGCGCGACTATAGAGATAAAAACGAGTTCGACTATGCACCGCAGGATTATGCCGATGCCATGGACTCTTACGATAAAATTCTGGAAATCACAGGTGAGATTACAGGTGAAACCATCGCTCCCAATGCCGAAGGAGTGGACGAAGAAGGTCCTCACTGCGGAAACGGACGTGTGGAATATGCTTCAGGAACCAAACAAAACCTGGATGCGATGGTCAAAGCCGGACTGAACGGCATGACCATGCCCCGTCGTTTCGGTGGCTTGAACTTCCCCATCACCCCCTACACCATGTGCGCGGAAATTGTTGCCGCCGCCGATGCAGGTTTCGGAAACATCTGGTCTTTGCAAGACTGTATTGAAACGCTGTATGAATTCGGTAACGAAGACCAGCACAGCCGTTTCATTCCCCGTATTTGTGCGGGTGAAACCATGTCTATGGACTTGACCGAACCCGATGCCGGTTCCGACCTTCAGTCAGTAATGCTGAAAGCTACTTTCGATGAAGCCAACAACTGCTGGCGTCTGAACGGTGTGAAACGTTTCATCACTAACGGTGACGCTAATCTTCACCTGGTATTGGCACGTAGCGAAGAAGGAACCAAAGACGGACGTGGTTTGTCCATGTTCATCTATGACAAAAACGAAGGAGGTGTAGATGTACGCCGCATCGAAAATAAATTAGGTATCCACGGCTCTCCTACCTGCGAACTGGTTTACAAGAACGCGAAAGCCGAACTTTGCGGTGACCGTAAGCTCGGTTTGATAAAATACGTTATGGCATTGATGAATGGTGCGCGTCTGGGTATCGCTGCCCAGTCAGTAGGTTTGTCACAAGCTGCTTACAACGAAGGATTGGCATACGCTAAAGAACGTAAGCAGTTCGGAAAAGCCATCATCGATTTCCCGGCAGTATATGACATGCTGTCTATCATGAAAGCCAAACTGGATGCAGGCCGTGCATTGCTTTACCAGACTTCACGCTATGTGGATATTTACAAAGCATTGGATGATATTGCCCGCGAACGCAAACTGACTCCTGAAGAACGTCAGGAACAAAAAAGTCTACGCCAAGCTAGCAGACAGTTTTACTCCGCTTTCCAAGGGTATGAACTCTGAATATGCCAACCAGAATGCATACGATTGTATCCAGATTCACGGTGGTTCAGGTTTCATGATGGAATATGCTTGCCAGCGTATCTATCGCGATGCACGCATCACCAGCATTTACGAAGGAACGACCCAGTTGCAGACTGTAGCCGCTATCCGTTATGTAACCAACGGTTCTTATATCGCAACCTTGCGTAATTATGAAGCTATTCCTTGCAGTGAAGATATGCAACCGCTGATGGACCGCGTGAAAGAAATGGCCAACAAATTTGACGCATGCACCAATGCGGTAAAAGAGGCCCAGAATCAAGAGTTACTCGATTTCGTTGCACGCCGTCTTTATGAAATGGCTGCCGTATGTATCATGTCACATCTTCTTATCCAAGATGCGACAAAAGCACCTGAATTGTTCGCCAAGTCGGCCCATGTATATGTAAACTATGCAGAAGCTGAAATAGAAAAGCATTTCAATTTCATCCGTAAATTCAAAGCAGATGATTTAGCTGACTATCGTTTGTAAACTTCATTCCATTCTATAAAACGACGTTCTATTCTTCACGGAGTAGAACGTCGTTTATAGTATAAGATTTACTTTTAAACACATACTGATGCAAAATCAAAAACGCCCGTTTCACAACGAGCGTTTTCCTTATAAACAAAGCCTCAGCCGACCTTATTTACTAACAAACTTATTATTAACGTATTTATAAACTGCCTCTTCATATCCTTCCTACAACTATATCAATCCCTCTATCCAGACAAACTAATAATCCGTCTACCTTTCTACTACCCGATCTTGATTCTCAAACTTTTTCTTTTTCCAAAAGTAAAATTAAAGCTTTATCATCATTGGAACAAGAGTTATCGACCAATCTCCTTATTTCATCTATTAACACCCGTTTTTGTTCCTTATCACACTATTTCGAACTTTTCTTTCCACCTACTGTTATGAGAGAAACTTATTAAAAAACCTTGACTTATGAAAGAATTAGAATTAACCAGTAACGCCGCTTTGACGGATGCGGTATATGAAACCGCCCTGAACGGCTCATTTCTTGAAGTTAAACTTGTAGCAGGTTCCGTGGGCGATGACGAACCTAGAGGAATGCAACCGGAATATGAATGTTATCACATCAGCTATCCGGACAAAAAAGACACAATTTTGTTCGAGCAACCTTTGGATGCTGCCGATGACAAAGTAACCGTATATGATTTGGGAAAGAAAATCAAATCCATAGAAGGCTGTTGCCACAAGACACTGACAAAAAGGCGAAAGCCGCACAGCCACAGCACGTAAAGTAGTTGCTCATGGTCCTATGTGGATTTATGTGGCTATTGCTGTCGGGATGGATAAAGCAGGCACCGAATCACCTTTTATGATCGTCCAAGGAGCAGGCACTTACGGTTCTGAAGATACGACCGAGAACGAAATGATAGGTTATGCTAACGGACGTATTCATGAAATGACAGCTTTGCTTGTCCGCCGTGCGCGTTTTGGAAAAACTGCATCTGGCAAGCATACGCGCAGGCTACAAATATTTATTCGTAGAACCGGGGAAGAATAGGAAAGGCTAAAGTCAAAGAAGGATAAGCCCTCTTGTCTTCACTGATAACCATCATTTTAAAAAGCCTGTTGCCTTCTTTCAACAACAGGCTTTTATCTATTGTAAATTATTCTAACGCATCTACCGGCAAATCAGACTCTTTACGATACCCCGATGAAGTAAATACAGCTATCAGCTCCCCCTGTCCGTCTGTTATCTTTACTTCAACAAAAGGAATACGATGATGATTAAATACTTCAACAGCCTCAGCATACACGTAACCCAACTTAGCAGGACGGAGAAAAGTAATATTGGCATTCACAGAAAGTGTAAGTTTCTTACGGCTGTTCGCTACAGCTGCAAAAGCCAGATCGGCCAATGTAAACAAGGCGCCGCCTTGACATACTCCTCCACCATTCAAATGCCGGTCGGTCACCTCCATACACGCACGGGCATACCCCGGCTTTATCTCAAGAAGTTCCACTCCCGCACAAGTAGCAAAACGATCCGCTTTCAAAAATTCTTTTAATGTTGCCATATCACAATTTATATGAATAAGAAAGTCTTAATGAATAATCACCATGGTAGCCCCGAAACCATATTCACGGAACGAAGCATCCTGACTTTCATAGTTTTTATATTTATATTTTAACTCCTGCAGGATAGCTTTGCGTAACACACCATCCCCCTTACCATGAATAAAGACAATCTTCTGTCCCTTCTTGTTCTTGCATTCTTCCAAGTCTTACGAAAAAACGTCCATTGATAATTCAATATCTCGCTGTTGCTCATACCGGCAGTCGTATCCAGTAACTCATGAGCATGGAGATCAACCTCCATGATATCGTTCTTCACCTTTTTCTGCTGGGGCTGCTTCGCTACCTGCGGTTCCGGCACTTTTTTTTGCAATAATGCATCTTTTTATATCATCTGCCGAAACAAACACCTGTTTTACCGGAACATCATTTTTCACTATATCGTAAATAAGTGACGGCTCCTCAAAGAAAATACTCTCACGGAAAGTATGCAATTTATAAAACTTCACTGTATCTATGCGCAATTCCACAGACACGGCAGGCTTGAACAGAAAACTCTTGTTATCCTTAAAAGCGATAAGCTGCACGGCCACCCGTTCCAATTCATTCAAAACGCTTTTCTCGAACTCCTCGATATAAAACTTCGTATTCGGTTCCACCATGCCATGCTGCGCACCCGCCAGTTACTACCTTCGGCTGTAAGATAAGTAAAGTATAAGGTGAAATTGCTGTCGTTGATAAGATATGCATCAAATGCCGTTGCAGAAATAGCTTTGAGATCCTGTGGCACAAAAGCCAGCATCACATTCAGAATATCCCCTCCCTTTCGCTCGGCCGGGCGATAAGTGACAGGACGTTCATCCTCCTCTTCATCCGGACGCACCTTGACTGACGCTCCTTTTGCCTTTGCACCGGCAACCTCCTGTTTAGGAGCCGGAGCAACAGGTTTACGCTTCATATTATAATCATCCGTGTCAATCACCACACACTCCTTTATGGGCATCGGAATATCGAAGCCATCGGCATCTTCTACCAAAACCATATCTTTTCCTTGAAATCCGGTCACAACACCGCCCCCTACCTCACTAAGGAAACGGACTTTATCTCCTATTTTCATA
>ENA-OQAR01000463-OQAR01000463.1-human-gut-metagenome-genome-assembly--contig:-NODE-463-length-12304-cov-1.624867_pt1 | contig 12304 bp, 15 predicted proteins | sample MGYA00242738_ERZ504533 | MGnify/ENA primary metagenome ERZ504533 (study PRJEB26092, sample SAMD00036276) | human gut metagenome | host: Homo sapiens | study: EMG produced TPA metagenomics assembly of... | reverse complement strand
TCAGAAGATTCTACAGGAGACAATTCTACATATTATAGGAATAAAGAGATGACAAATTATACGGCTTTGAACATCTATGGAACATATAATAAAGTATTTTCAGAAAAGCATAATTTTACAGTAATGTTGGGATATAATCTGGAGAACAGCTATAAAGAAGGGCTTTCTGTAACGGCTAGTGAAATGATTAACGATGAATTACCCTCTATTTCCCAGTCTGTTGGAGAAAAAAACCGATGATAGTTCAATGAGTTTTCTATTCTTGGTTTTTTTGGACGTCTGAACTATACTTATAAGGAGCGTTATCTTTTAGAACTTAGTGGTCGTGCAGATGCCTCCTCTAAATTTCCGAGAGGAAGCCGTTGGGGGTTCTTTCCTTCAGCATCTGTTGGTTGGAGAATTATGGAAGAACCTTTTATGGAATCATTAAGAGAATATATTCCAGAGTTCAAAATTAGAGCATCCTATGGTGAAGTCGGCAATCAAAATATTAGTGCATATGCATTTATACCCAGTATGGGGTCTTTACAGGTCTTCTTGGTTACATGATAATCAACAACCTATTACACTTTATTCTCCCGATATTGTCAGTAACAGTTTTACTTGGGAGCGTGTACAAAGTTTCAATATAGGATTTGACCTTTCATTGCTGAATAACCGATTAAGTGCTAACTTTGATTATTTCTGTCGATACACTAAAGACATGTTGACTGATGGTGTGGAATTGCCCAATGTTTTAGGTACAGGTGCTCCCCTACAAAATGTGGCAAATTTAAAATCTAAAGGTTTTGAATTGGAAATGAATTGGAGGGATCGTATTGGAGATATTGCTTACAGCATCGGCTTTAATCTTTACGATTACAAGTCATTCATTACCAAATTTGACAATGAGGCAGGGCTGATCAGCAGCCATTATAAGGGTGAACGCTTAGGCTCCATTTGGGGATATGTTACAGACCGTTATTATACAGTTGATGACTTTATTGAAGGTTCGCTTGATGCAGATCTTAAAAACGGCAAGCTAAAAGAGGGGATTCCTCATGTAGAAGGAATTAAACCTAATCCTGGTGATATCTTATATAAAGATCTTGATGGGAATGGTATTATTAATGCCGGGAAGAGTACTTTAGATGATCCTGGAGATCGTACTATAATCGGTAATAATCAGTTGCGTTTACAATATGGAGTGAATGGTAGTATAAATTGGAAAGGAATAGGGTTTTCTTTTATGCTTCAAGGAGTAGGCAAAACCGATAAATATTTATCCCATGATTTAGCCTTTCCCTATTATTATGAATTTGGAACTATCTATAAGCATCAATTGGACTATTGGACACCTCAAAACACAAACTGCGAGTTTCCAAGACTTTATCAAACAGGTACACGTAATTCAAATTATTCTGCAAACATCCGTACGCAGACCAAATATCTGACAAATGGCGCTTATATGAGAGTAAAGAACTTGACATTAGCATATACATTTTCTAACGAGTTAATTAAACATTTTGGAATTAGCAACCTGCGTATTTATGCAACAGGTGAGAATCTATTTACTTTTGATCATTTGCCTAAAGGTTTAGATCCCAGTTTATCCAATAAGGGAGGTGGTATGGGATATCCATTTATGAAATCTTACTCTTTTGGTCTTAGTATAACCTTATAATTTTTAAAGAATTGAGATTATGAAAATTAGTAAACATATTGTATCAGCTTCACTGGTTATCTTGTTTAGCACAACTGGCTGTAATGACTTCCTTGATAAGGCTCCTCTTGATGAGTTGACGGAAAGCACCGCTTTCATTACTTATGACAATTTTAAAACTTATTCTTGGAAACTGTATGAAACCTTTAGCGGCTTTCCAACAGATGGTGGTTACACTCCCTCCAACATTTCCAGCGAATATAATTCGGATAACATGATTAATGCACAAACCGGTGGAGAATCAGATTATGCCTATCAACTGAAATCTGTACCATCCACTAGTAGTTCATGGAATTTCTCTTATATTCGTAATGTTAATATTATGTTGCAGAATATTGATAAATCCTCAATGAATGATACGGAAAAAGGCATTGGCGAAGTGTTGGATATTTTTTTCGTGCTTTAAGATATTTTGATATGATAGTGGCTTATGGGGATGTTCCCTGGATAGATAAAGTTCTTTCTGATACTGATTTGGAAGCTTTACAGGCTCCACGGACTCCACGAGCTCAAGTAGCCCAAAATATGTTGGAAGACTTAAAATATGCAGAAGAAAATATTAAGCCTGATGGTGATGGAAATAATACAATTAATGTACATGTAGTAAGAGCGCTAATTTCACGTTTGGGCTTTATGAAGGAACATGGCGAAAATATCATAATCAAGAAGATGCAGAAACTTATCTTCGTGTTTCTGCGGAAGCTTCAGCCAAGTTAGTGAAAGATTTTCCTACTTTGATCAGCAATTATGATGAAATATTTAATTCGGAAGAACTTGTGGGACAACCCGGTATCATATTAGCCAAACAATATGCAACAGACTTGGTTACTCATAGTATCACTCGTGTTATCCGTTCATCTGCTTGGTATGCTGATGTTACAAAAAGATGCAGTAGACAGTTACTTGTGTACAGACGGACGTCCTATTAGTACAAGCAAAGTATATGAAGGAGATAAAGACATTTTATGCTCAATTCCGTAATCGCGATCGTCGTTTTGTATTATACTGTAACACCTCCTTATAAAGTGAAAATAACCGGAAGTGCCGGTACTTCGTTTACTTGGGATTATACAGACAATTCCAAAGATCGCGAATATATTGATTTGATGAAAACTATATCTTCAGAAAAAGCTAAGTACCTTCCTATATCTAATTATGTAGGCTATACCGTACATGCAATTCCACATTTTCGTAATTACCCTAATGGTCAAGGATTTTGTGTATCGCAATTAGGATTCTATTTTTGGAAGTACTATAACCGTCATGTAGACAATATGGGACTACGCACTTCTACCGTTGATTATCCGCTTTTCCGCATGGGAGAAATACTTGTGAATTATGCTGAAGCTGCATACGAATTAGGAGAATTCAGCCAAAACATAGCGGATGCTACTATCAATAGGCTTCGTAAACGTGCTAACTTACCTGATATGATAGTTGCAGAAATAACCGATAGCTTTGATCCTGCTCGTGATCAATCGGTTCCTGCAATATTATGGGAAATACGGAGAGAGCGTCGAGTAGAATTAATGGGAGATGGTTTTCGTTTCCGAGTCTAAAATCGATGGAAAAAAAGGAGAAATATCTCAATAAAACAGCCTCTTGGAGTATGGGCAAAAAAATAGTGATTAATAAAAATAAAACTTAAAATTCATGGAGGAGGTAACGAAGGTTATGTTGAGTTTTTCAATGAACCTGATGGATGGTTGGAATATTATTATTTGGAACCGCTACCTACTCAAGAGTTGGCTTTGAATCCTAACCTGGTCCAAAAATCCGGGATGGGAAAATAATGGTAAAAATAGATAAACATTAAGAGCCTGTTTAAATTTTCCTCAATAATAATCTTATAGTGGCTAGTTTAACCATTTTCTCTGCCGAATCGAATGTTAGTTCATAGTTTCGGCAGAGTCTTCTATTGTAGGGACATTTACTGGATATCCCTAATGAATATTCCTAATTATACCTATCAATTGAGTACGTTTATTTGCGACTGTTCTTATGGAAGTGGTCTTTTGTCTTTTACGGTTTTATTGAATAGATAAGTTTTGTAGTCCTTTATTAGCCTCCAATTGATATCCTCAAAACTGATTGGCCATTTACCTATATCTTTTAGAAATTCTTGGAAGGACTCCAATTGTCCTATGTATATTTCTTTGGTGGAGGTTCCTTGCAGTTTCCACTATCCTTTATTGTTTTGTCTTTTGCTATGGCATCGCGTAACCCAAATACAGCATTTATTTTTTTACTTTTTTCATATAACGTTCATTATATATACTTCTTTAATAACTTCCAGCAGTTTTCAATCTCGTCAAGATTATCACAAAGATACGATTTAAGCTCCTTAAACTGTTTTCAAGTTCGGATATTTTTTCATTAACTATGGTATTATTCTGATTATCCAGTTCTGTCAGACGACAACTTATATATGCTTTTTGTTTTCTGATGTTCCATTGGTCAGTCGGGATCTACTTTTACTCCGGTAGCCGGTTGTACCTGTTTCTTGTTCATGCGTACCACCATATAAAATGTTAGTTGATTTTTCACTTTGGGGTTGACGAAGGTTAAAACAGGCTTTCATCAATTCATGAATAAACACTTGTTCTTTGGGAGTAAAACATTGTCTATACGCCTTTTGGAAAGCTTTCTATAGATATCTCTAGAAACGTTTGGTATACTGTTGCAAAATCATTAAATTTGCAATTAAAAATGACGAGAATTATGGATGCAGAGACCCGTTTGAAAATAGAAGAAAGAATAATAGCGATGTTGAAGACCGTATACGACCCCGAAATTCCGGTGAATATATACGATTTAGGATTAAATTTTATAAGATTGACCTGCAAGACGATGGAGATGTAAGTATTGATATGACGCTTACCGCTCCCAACTGTCCCGCTGCCGATTTTATTATGGAAGATGTGCGTCAAAAGGTGGATTCGGTAGAAGGGGTAAATTCTTCTGTTATTAATTTGGTATTCGAACCGAATGGGATAAAGACATGATGAGTGAAGAAGCAAAACTTGAATTAGGATTCCTTTAAGATTATGAAGAATATATATTTCCTTTCAGATGCACATTTGGGATCGCGTGCAATAGCGCATGGACGGACACAGGAACGTCGATTGGTGAATTTTTTGGATAGTATCAAGCATAATGCCGCAGCAGTGTATCTATTGGGAGATATGTTCGATTTTTGGTATGAATTTAAGTTAGTAGTACCGAAAGGTTATACTCGCTTCTTGGGAAAAAATTTCCGAACTGACTGATATGGGGGTGGAAGTTCACTTTTTTTATTGGAAATCATGATATCTGGTGTGGCGATTATCTAGAAAAAGAATGTGGTGTGACCATTCATCGTCAGCCGCTTACTTGCGAAATTTATGGTAAAGAGTTTCTTTCTTGCCCATGGTGATGGGTTGGGGGATGGTGACCGTAAGTTTAAGTTGTTACGCTCTATGTTCCATAGCACCACTTTACAACGTTTGTTTTCTACTTTACATCCTCGTTGGAGTGTGGAACTGGGACTGGAGTGGGCGAAACATAGCCGTATGAAACGTGAAGGAGGTAAGGAACCTGAATATATGGGAGAGAACAAAGAGCCTTTAGTGCTTTTACCAAAGAATATCTTAGGAGCCATCCTGATATTAATTATTTATTTATGGTCATCGCCATATCATGTTTGATTTGATGTTGAGTCGCACTTCGCGTATGCTTATCTTAGGAGACTGGATACAGGATTTCTCTTATGCCGTTTTTGACGGTGAAAACATGTTCCTTGAACAGTTTATAGAAGGAGAAAGTCAGTATTCTTGATTTCTGTGGAATATTCTACACAATTATGAATCAAATGTATGAGGAATTTGGGTAGCTTATACTTATCTTTGTACTATCACCATTGAATGTGACCTTGATTTGAATATTATAAAACCTTTTTTAATTTATACCATGAAGAAAATCTTTCTATTACTAATTGTATTCTTTACTTGTTTTCAAGTGAGTGCAGAAGACCGGAAAACAATTCGTGTGTCGACCGATAATACGGATTTAATCTTGAAAGTAGCTCCCAACGGACGTTTTGTATCAGTCTTATTTAGGCAGTAAACTGCTGAATGAACAAGATATTGTCAGTCTTCCGTCTGCTTCTGGCGGGGATGCTTCGGCCAATGGCTGGGAAGTATATGCCGGTTCGGGAGCTGAAGATTATTTTGAACCTGCCGTTGCCATTACTCACAATGACGGAAATCCATGTACTATATTGCGTTATGTTTCTTCCGAAAGTAAGGCAGTAGATGGAGGCACAGAGACAATAATTCGCTTGCGTGATGACCAGTATCCTGTAGATGTAACCTTATATTATATAGCTTACCCTAAGGAAGATGTCATAAAGACTTGGAGTGAGATCAGTCATCAGGAAAAAAAGCCGGTGATGCTTTCACGTTATTCGTCTACTATGTTATATTTCTCGGCGGAAAAGTATTTCTTGACAGAGTTCAGTAGTGATTGGGCCAAAGAGGTACAGATGAGTACACAAGAGTTGCAATTCGGGAAAAAGATTCTGGATACTAAGTTGGGTAGCCGCGCTGCTATGTTTGTTCAGCCTTTCTTTTGAGTTGGGCTTTGACCGACCTGCTAATGAGCATCAGGGAGATGTGCTGTTGGGAACTATCGGTTGGACCGAAATTTCCGCTTTACGTTTGAAGTCGATAACGAAGGTAATTTGAGGGTGATTCCTCTATCAATCCTTATGCTTCTTATTATGAATTGGCTCCGAAGGATGTTTTCAAAACTCCGGAATTCATCTTCACACTGAGCAAGGAAGGAACAGGAAAGGCGAGCCGGAACATTCATGCATGGGCGCGTAATTATCAGTTGAAAGATGGTAAAGGCGATCGTATGACACTGCTCAATAACTGGGAAAATACCGGTTTCAAGTTTGATGAGAAAGTATTGGTGGAACTGATGAAGGAAGCCAAACATTTGGGTGTGGATATGTTCTTGTTGGATGACGGTTGGTTTGCCAATAAGTATCCTCGTAACAATGACCACACCGGTTTGGGAGATTGGGAGGCTACAAAAAGCAAGTTGCCTAATGGAGTGCCTGCATTGGTGGCTGCCGCTAAAGAAGCCGGTGTGAAGTTTGGAATTTGGATTGAGCCGGAAATGATAAGTCCGAAGAGTGAGCTCTTTGAGAAGCATCCCGAATGGGCTATCCATCTGCCTAATCGTGAAACGTACTATTACCGTAATCAACTGGTGCTTGATTTAAGCAATCCGAAAGTGCAGGATTTTGTATTTGGTGTAGTGGATAATATCATGACTGAGAATCCGGATGTGGCTTTCTTTAAGTGGGATTGCAACAGCCCTATTACAAATGTTTATTCTCCTTATTTGAAAGAGAAACAAAGTCAGCTTTATATCAACCATGTGCGTGGCGTTTATAATGTCTTGGAAAGAGTGAAGGCCAAGTATCCTAATGTGCCGATGATGCTGTGCTCGGGTGGTGGTGCACGCTGCGACTATGAGGCACTAAAATATTTCACTGAATTTTGGTGTAGTGATAATACCGACCCTATCGAACGTTTGTATATCCAATGGGGATTCTCACAATTCTTCCCGGCTAAGGCAATGTGTGCTCATGTCACTAGCTGGAATAGTAAAACCAGTGTGAAGTTCCGTACTGATGTGGCTTCTATGTGTAAACTCGGTTTCGATATGGGCTTGAAAGAATTGAGTGAAGATGAACTGGCCTACTGCCAGAATGCAGTTGCCAATTTTAACCGTTTGAAGCCTGTTATTCTGGATGGAGAGCTTTATCGCTTGGTTTCTCCATACGAAGGCAATCACATGTCTGTGATGTATGTGGGTGAAGGGCAGAAAAAAGGCAGTGCTTTATGCTTATGATATTCATCCTCGTTTTTGGCGAGAAACTGTTACCTGTAAAATTGCAAGGATTGGATCCGATGAAGATGTATAAGGTGGAAGAGATTAATTTGATGCCCGGAAAGAAATCAAGACTGGAGGCAAATGGTAAGACTTTCTCAGGAGATTATCTGATGAAGGTCGGACTGAATGTATTCACCGGCGGACAGGCACAAAGTCGTGTAGTTGAGCTTGTTGCTCAATAAAGAATATTGGGAAAAAAGGAAGGCCGTTACGCATCTCGCGCAGCGGCCTCGATATTTATTTAAACCAAACAATAAAAATTACTTATTCAAAATAGCTTGTGTATCGCTGGCAATCATCAATTCCTCATCCGTCGGGATAATTACTACCTTGACTTTTGATTCGGGGGTAGAGATGATAGCTTCGTCACCATGAATCTTGTTGTTCATTTCTTTATCCAATTCTACACCGATGAATTGTAAACCGTCACATACGGCTTCACGGCATTGTGATTGGTTCTCACCTACACCGCCGGTAAATAAGATAACATCTACACCACCCATGGCAGCAGCATAAGCTCCGATATACTTCTTGATGCGATAATAATACATCTTTTCTGCCAGCAGAGCACGCGGATTTCCTTCTTTGCAAGCTGCATCCAATTCACGCATATCGCTGGATACGCCTGATATGCCAAGTACTCCACTCTTCTTGTTCAGTAAATTAGAAACACCTGTCGGAGTCAAACCTTCTTTTTCCATAATGAAAGTAACGGCGCCTGCATCAATGTCACCGCTGCGGGTTCCCATTACAAGACCTTCAAGCGGAGTAAGTCCCATGCTGGTATCTACACATTTACCATCCTTGACAGCTGAGATAGAGCCACCGTTACCAATGTGGCAAGTGATGATTTTAGAACCTTCGGGATTGATTCCCAAGAAATCGCATACGCGCTTTGAAACATAGCGATGAGAGGTTCCGTGGAAGCCGTAACGACGTACACCGTATTTTTCATACAGTTCGTATGGGATGGCATACATATATGCATAGTCAGGCATTGTTTGATGGAATGCTGTATCGAATACACCTACCTGAGGTACATTGGGCAAAATAGCAGAAACAGCATTGACACCTTTCAAGTTAGCCGGGTTATGGAGTGGAGCAAGGTCGTTGCAAGCGGCAAATGCATCCAATACTTCTTTATCCAGTTTTACTGATTCGCTGAAACGTTCCCCACCGTGTACCATGCGGTGACCTACTGCATTGATTTCTTCCAGAGACTTGATTGCGCCATATTCAGGGCTAACCAATGTGTTCAGGATAAATTCGATACCTGCAGTATGTTCAGGGATATCTTTTTCCAGAATCTTCTTTTCGCCATTAGGCAAAGTCAGCTTCAGGAAAGAACCTACTAATCCGATTTTTTCAATACCACCCTGTGCCAGGATTTCTTTGGTAGTCATATCAAATAACTTGTATTTGATGGAAGAACTACCGCAATTAAGCACTAATATTTTCATAATGTTGTTTCTTCTTTATTATATTAATTGTTTGCTTTGGCAGCAATAGCCTGATTAGCAGTAATTGCAATCATTTTATAAACATCATCGATAGAGCATCCGCGAGACAAGTCGTTCACCGGACGGGCGATACCTTGCAGAATCGGACCGATAGCTGTAGCGTGTCCCAGGCGTTCTACCAGTTTATAAGAAATGTTACCTACTTCCAAACAAGGAACTACCAGAACATTGGCTTTTCCCGCAATTTCCGAACCCGGAGCTTTGCTTGCGCCAATATGTGGAACCAGGGCTGCATCAGCTTGCAGTTCACCGTCGATTTTCAAATCGGGGGCCATTTCTTTGGCAATACTCAAGGCTTCAACTACTTTGTCTACTACTTCATGTTTGGCAGAACCTTTGGTTGAGAAACTCAGCAGGGCAACACGCGGATCAATACCTGCAACTGCTTTGGCGGTTTGGGCAGTACAAACAGCAATCTGTGCTAATTGGTTGGCATCCGGCATCGGGGTTACTGCAACGTCACCCATCACCAAAACGCCATTATTTCCGTATTCGGGAGCGTGAGTCAACAGCAGCATGGCACCTGATACACAGGTAATGCCCGGTACAGTCTTGATAATCTGTAATGCAGGGCGAAGTACGTTACCGGTGGTGTTGCGGGCACCTGCCAATTGTCCATCGGCATCTCCGGCTTTAATTATCAAACATCCCAAATACAATGGGTCGACTACCAGTTACGGGCTTCTTCGATAGTCATACCTTTTTTCTTACGAAGTTCGCACAGCAGTTGTGCGTATTCTTCTTTCTTAGGGTGATTTTCGGGGTCGATGATAGTGGCTTTACCGATGTTTCCCAAACCCCATTCTTTAGCCAGGCTCATGATTTCATCGGGATTACCCAATAAAATAAGGTCGGCAACACCGTCTGTCAATATTTGGTTGGCAGCTTTTAATGTACGTTCTTCTGTTCCTTCAGGGAGAACAATGCGCTGTTTGTTTGCTTTCGCGCGCTCTACGATTTCAGATATTAAATCCATGATATATATTAATTATGTACGTTCTAAAGACGAGTGTTGTTTTTCACGGTGCAAAATTAGGTAATTTTGCAATATCTACATTGCAAAATCTATATTATTTTTGGTTTAAAGTATGCAAAAAACGTATGTTTATTGAACACCAAACAGGATGTTTCCTTAACTTTGCGCAGTTTTCAATAAGTTTTCATTAAAATTCATAAGGTATGATACGTCAATGCGCCATTCCTTTTCGGATGTTTGGCTTTTGGGTGAACTGATTGTTTTTCTGACAGGCATTAAGTTGCCTTCCAGTATCATAGGGATGCTGCTTCTCACCCTTTTTTTTGAAGTTGGGTTGGATAAAGCTGCAATGGGTGCAGGGATTGTCCGACTTTTTTAGTTGCTAATCTTGGCTTCTTTTTTGTGCCACCCGGTGTGGCGCTGATGCTTTATTTGATGTGATTGCGGCACAGTTTTGGCCGATTGTGATTGCTACCTTAGTCAGTACAGTTCTGGTGCTTGTAGTCACCGGATGGGTTCACCAACTAACACGTAAAATCAAATGAACTTTTTAGAAAACGAAATTTTTTCCTATTGGCTGTCACCTTCGGGATTTTCTTTCTAGACCAAACTCCTGCAGAAAAAGACCGGCATCATGTTGCTGAACCCCATCCTGCTGACAATCGCCATCCTCATTGTCTTCCTGAAGATGACACATATCAGTTATGAGACCTACAATGAAGGAGGACATCTGATAGAATTCTGGCTAAAGCCCGCTGTTGTAGCTCTGGGCGTCCCCCTATACCTCCAATTGGAAACGATTAAGAAACAACTGCTCCCCATCATGCTGTCACAACTTGCCGGCTGCATTGTGGGAGTTATCTCTGTCGTGCTGATAGCTAAATTGATGGGGGCTTCCGACGAGATTATCTACTCCCTGGCGCCCAAGTCGGTCACTACGCCGATAGCCATGGAAGTAACCAAGTCGCTGGGCGGCATTCCCTCACTTACCGCCGCCGTAGTGGTCTGTGTAGGCTTGCTGGGAGGAATACTGGGCTTCAAGACCATGAAACTGACCCACATCGGCAGTCCTATGGCACAAGGCCTTTCCTTGGGAGCCGCCGCCCACGCGGTAGGAACTTCCACAGCCATGGACATCAGCCGCAAATACGGCGCATTCGCCAGCCTCGGCCTGACCCTGAACGGTATTTTCACTGCATTGCTGACCCCAACTATTCTGCGATTATTAGGGCTACTCTAACAAAATCTTCTTATTTTTGTTATCTATAATCATAACCAACTAAAAACAACGTATGATTTCATTTAAAGATATCGAATTACAAGACAAAGAACTGATTACTTCCTATACACAGAACAGTCCGCGACGGAATTGTGACCTCTCATTCTCCAACCTATGCAGCTGGCGTTTTCTATACAATACAAGTTGCCATCATGGACGGCTTCCTCCTACTGAAATTCTGGGCAAAAGACGACTGGTGTACATGATGCCGATAGGTAACGGAGATTTGACAAAAAGTACTGGACGCACTGGTCGAAGACGCACACCGGGAAGGGGAACCTTTCTGCCTGCTAGGAATATGTTCGGGCATGTGCTCGGAACTGGAAGCCTTCATGCCCGGAAAATTCCAGTTCACAGCAGGACCGGATATGCCGATTACCTCTATCTGCGTACAGAGCTCGCTACGCTTGCCGGAAGAATTCCAGTCCAAACGGAATCATGTCAACAAATTTAAACGCACCTATAATTACGAATATACTCCCATCACTCCCGACCGCATCCAGGAATGTCTGGACCTGGAAGCTGAATGGTGTAAGGCCAACAACTGCGACCAGCATGAAGGAACGGGCAACGAACGTCGCGCACTGGTCTACGCCCTCCACAATTTTGAAGAACTGGGACTGACCGGAGGCATCCTGCATGTAGACGGCAAAATTGCCGCCTTCACTTTCGGAATGCCCATCAACCAAGATACCTTCGGGGTACATGTGGAAAAGGCCGATACCAGCATAGACGGAGCATACGCAATGATTAACTATGAATTTGCCAACCACATCCCCGAACAATATGTCTACCTCAACCGTGAAGAGGATTGGGTATTGAAGGATTGCGCAAGGCCAAACTTTCGTACCAGCCTGCCATTATTCTGGAAAAATACGTGG
>ENA-OQAR01000461-OQAR01000461.1-human-gut-metagenome-genome-assembly--contig:-NODE-461-length-12313-cov-3.187346_pt1 | contig 12313 bp, 14 predicted proteins | sample MGYA00242738_ERZ504533 | MGnify/ENA primary metagenome ERZ504533 (study PRJEB26092, sample SAMD00036276) | human gut metagenome | host: Homo sapiens | study: EMG produced TPA metagenomics assembly of... | reverse complement strand
TCTACGACGCGAAAATCCAATCCGACAAAAATAAACGCGGGACGTTCCAGAAAGGGAAATGGAACGTCCCGCGCTGGGGAGTGGGATAGCCAGTCCCGCTCAGAGCGGTGAAGTGTTACTTCCTGAACGGACGGCCTACGGCCGCGTTGTTCCTGCCTTCGCTCGCCTATCGGCTCGCTCAGGGGGAGCCTATGAACAGACCACTGGGCTGTTCACTTAACGGCTCCCCTCATCACTCCACCGACAACCCACTTCTGGGCGAAGATGTAGACGATGAGGACCGGAGCCATGGCCATCAGATAGGACGCGAAGGCCATCGGATAGTTCGACGTGAACTGGCTTTGGAACACGTACTGTGCGAGCGGAATCGTCTGATTGCTCTGATCAGTCAGCGTGATCAACGGCAGCAGGAAGTCGTTCCAAGCCCACAGTGCGGTCAAAATCGCAATCGTGGCATTAATCGGACCCATCAGCGGGAAAATGATTGTCCAGAAAATACGCCAGGTGGAAGCACCGTCGATACGAGCCGCCTCTTCCAACGAAATCGGAATCGAACGAATAAAACCAATCGCAATAAACAGGTTGGTGCCGATGCCAAGAATCGTGTACAGAATAATCAAACCAAGCTGATTATCAAGATGCAACGTACCCATTTCCTTCGCGACCGGCAGCATGATCACCGTGAACGGCACGAACATCATCGCAAGGAAGAAGTAATACAGGAAGCGGAAGAATCGCTTATCCATATTTCGTGCCACAGCATACGCGACGAACGTGTTCGTCAGCAGCGTCAACACCACCGCGCACACGGTGATGATCGCGGAGTTAAGTGCGGCCTTCGGATAGTTCACCTTATTCCATGCGTCGGCGAAATTATGCCATTCCCACGTGGTCGGCAAGCTGAACGTGCCAGCCTCGCCCGGCGTCTTCAACGCGGTGACCACAGCGAAATACAACGGCACGAGCACGGTAAGGCTCAACACCGTCACAACCGCGGTCAGCCACCAGTTGACCTTATGATCCCTGCGGATTTTCTCCGGCTTTGCTTGCGCTTGAACGCCAGTCTTTGCAGTCTTTGCAACAGTTGCGCTAGTCATGATATTTCCTCTTTACCTTCAGACTTTCAGACCCTTGCTCAGACCTTTTCCTTGCCGCTGAAGAACTTCAGCTGCACGAAGGCCAGGATTGCCAGCACGATGAAGAACGTGACCGCGTTCGCCATCTGGTAGGAGTATTCGCCATTGCCAAGGCCGTTCTGGAAGATCAGATACGAGACGGTTTCGGTCTTGGAATCCGGGCCGCCCTTGGTCAATGCCATGATCTGGTCGAACGCGCCGAGCGAATTCTTGAGGCTCAACACCATGTTGATGGTGAAGAACGGGCCAATCAGCGGGAAGGTGATCTGCCAGAAGTTCTGCCAAGCGTTCACACCGTCGATCGCGGCCGCCTCGTAAATCTCGTTGTCGATGGTCTGTAGGCCAGCCAAGTACAGCAGTGTGGAGTAGGCAACGCCCTGCCAGATCGACAGGAACACAATCGGGAACCATGCCAAATCCGGATTGGAAATCATCGACGTCGACAGCCAATCAATATGCAGCGCCTGGCCGAGCGCCGGCAGCGGCGTCATGAAAATGTACTTGAACACGTAGCCGATCACCAGCACCGACAGGGTGTACGGAATGAAGAAAATCGCACGGAATCCATTTTTTGAATGCGATTTTCGAATTCAGCAGCACCGCCAGGAACATGCCGAGAATATTCGTGCCGAGCGTAATCAAAACTGCGATGAGAATAGTGAACAGGTACGCGTGACCGACGCGAGAATCCTGGAACATCGCAATATAATTCTTCAATCCGATGAATTTAAAATCACCGTAACCCTGCGAATTAGTGAACGAGTATGCCGCGCCCTGCAGGAACGGCCAATACAGGAAGATGGACACCAGAATCGCAGCCGGAACGGTCATCCAATAAAATGCCGGATCGACCTTGCGCTTGGAATATTTCGAAACCTTATTCTTGGAAGTTTTTGCAGATTTCTTCGCAGTATTTGCAGTATGTGCGGTAGTCATGTCCGTTCCTCCTCTCACCTGAAGTTTCTGGCTTCGATCTTGTCGTATTCGGATTGCATGCTGTTCAGGAATTTTTCGGTGTTGCCCGACTGAACCAGCGTCTGCAGGAAGCCTGCGATGTTGATGCTGGCTGGCACGTAATGGTCGCAGAAGTCGGCCAGTTTGCCCGCCTGGTAGAAGTCAAGCACGCCGTTCAGCGCTTCATCGCCCACATACGTGTCTTTGTAGGGGGTAAAGGCGGACTGCTGCTTGGAGTAGTCCTTGATGTTTTCGTCGTTCATCAGGAAGTCGATGAATTCGCGCGCTTCCTTCTCATGCTTGGTGTGTGCGCCCATGGTCAGGATCACGTCATCGCCTGCGGTGAGTTGCTGTTCGCTGGCATCGTCGGTTGCCGGCATTTGCGCAAAACGCAAGTTGGCATCGCTGTTGATGAGTCGGATCTGCGGAATCGCGTAGGTGCCGAGTGGCAGAATCGCGGCTTTGCCTGCGGCCAGATCCTGCGTGGCCTGCTGGTAAGTGACGGCCGGATTCTTCTGCGTGTAGTTCTGGTAGATCTCGACCAGCTGATCGCTGACAGTGCCCCACAGGTCGGAGAATTTCTTCGATCCGTCTTTGAGGGAAAGATATTCGGATTCCGGTACCAGCGTGGAGTTGAGTGACGCCAGCGGCGCCTGGAGTGTCCACGGATCAGCGGTGCTCGCTTCGATCGGTACAATGCCCTTGCTCTTGAAGCGTTGCAGCAGGTCGATGAATTCGCTCCACGTCTGCGGTGGATTGTCGGGATCCTCGCCCGCTTCTTCCCACACGTCAGCGTTGATGATGTAGCCGGACGCGTTGCCCGCATACGGCAGGCCGTACAGGCGCTTCTTGGATTCGTCGTTGGTTTGTACAAGGCTCTTGGCGATGTTCACCATGCCTGGATTGAGTTCGTCGACGATGTCATCGTCGGTGAAATCGTGGAAAACACCCGCTTCGGCGAGCATGCCGAAATTAATGTCGCCATTGATGGTGATGACGTCGGGTTCACGATTTTTCACGAGTCGCGTACGCAAATCAGTGGTTGCGTCGGACGAATTGTTGACGTTGACTTTGATGCTGGGATGGGTTTTCTCAAATTCCTTTGCTTTTGCGGTGAACCAGTCCGCTGCTTCGGCTTTGAATTGGAAGAAATCCAAAGTGACGGTTCCAGCGGTGCTGTTGCCGCAACCTGCAAGGCCGGCCGTCAACGCGATTGCGCATGTGGCCGTGAGAGCGCGGTATACAATCCTCCTGAATTTACCTACACTAGTGGTGGAATCAGGTTTCATTCTCGACTCCCTTGTATTTTTTCTCTATTACGGTGGAGCGGCTTCCTTACCACACCACCCGTTACTGAGAATTATAGAGGGGGGCGGTTTTCATTCCCAACTCAGCGCGCCTGTGCGGGGCGGAAAACAAAAAAAACGACGAGATTTTGTTACTCTGAGAAAGTAATTTGACGCACGATGTGCGCGAACGGGAGCACGAAGGATGGTTCAGATGGCGGTTTCACCTCTGCCACAGTGGTTTGAAGGCTCGGAATATACCCATAAAAGTCGCGGCTTGCATCATGAAATATGGTCCGATTTCACGCATTACGTTGGCGCAGATTTTTAGGACTTTCGCAGGGTGCTGTTTCCCGAATTACCAGCGATCTGATTTATGCGGGCGTGATTGAGGAGACGCCGATGCCGTCCGGCAAGGCCGGCAAACTGCCGAAAGGTTTCGTGCAGAAAGAAAATACGGAACGTCGCGGCCGCCCGCAAACCGGATTGCAGGTGATTGCGAATGCGCGATCTTTCGTTGGCATGAAAATCAACGCGACGCATATTTCGGCAGTTGCGGTCAACGCAATCGGGCAGATCATCACCGGATGCCATGATCTGGAAATCGAAGACGCTTCCCCGCAGACCGTGGTCGCGCTGATCAAACAACTGACGACCGACTGTTCCGACGAGGCGGAGATGGCGGGCTGGCCGAAACCGTGCGCTGTGGGAATCTCGCTTGGCGGGCATATTGTCGACGGTACCGTGGTGACGTTCGCACCGTTCATGCACTGGTCGCAGCCCGTGGAACTTTCCGTCATGGTTCGTGAGGCGACCGGATTGCCTACCGGAATTTACAACGATATCGATTCGTTGGTGGTTGACGCCTGCCTGTTTGGACCGGGCGTTGGATTGGATAGCTTCGCGGTGCTGACGTTCGCGCGGGCGTCGGCTATTCGTTGACGTTCAACGGCGAGCTGGTAAGCTGTCCGGATAAAAGTTACGGTTTGGTCGGGCATATTCTGGTCGATCCGGATGGGCCGCGTTGTGTTTCCGGACACAAGGGATGCGCGCAATGCCTGTCCGACAACTCGATCGCGGCGGAATATTCGCAAATCATCGGACATCCCGCATCATTCGACGATTTCGCACGTGACGCACGCGCGAACAAACCGCAGGCGACGAATCTGGTGAACCGCGTCTGCTTCCGTCTCGGCACCCTGGTGGCGACCATCGCCAATCTTGCCATGCCAGACAAAATCATGATCGCTGGAGAATCGTCGTTCATCGCGAAATTCGGCATTGACGACTTGCGTAACGGCATCAACATGTATCGGCATAGCCAGGCCGCGCCAGTGGATTTTGAAATTCCCGACCACGATTGGGCTTTGTGGGCCAAGGCGGCCGCATCACAGGCAATTCGGCAATATGTTGGCTGATTGATTGCGATTGATTGTCTTGCAATACAAAAAATCCTCCCTTTTGTTCAGGGAGGATTTTTGTTATGCGATTACGGCTTATTCGGCGCTCTCGACGGGCGCAAGCACGGCCTTGAAAAGGACTGCTTGCGCGGGTGCAGTGCCGGCGGGCGGATGCCGTACGTGGCGAGCGCGCGTCCGGTCATCCTCACGCCTCCGGCCTTCCACCAGCCGAGCGGGCTCTGTCCGTTGGCGATGTCTTGCTTGGCGAGGTCGAGGCTCACGTCAAGCGGCGACACCTCATACACCTTGTCAGGGTCGAGTCCGGGCAGGCGTACCGGCGCGGCCGGGTAGGTCTGCGAGGTGGTGAGCTGGGTGAAACGGTAGATGGCGGCCGCTTGGTTAGGCATGACCACACCGTCCAAGCGCACTGCCGGATCGGCTGCGTCGGAATGCACGACTGTGTCGACGGCGAACCATTCGCGATGCTTCTTGAATTCGGCGACCCATTCGGCGAGCTTGTCGATATCTTCCTGCGGTTCCTTGAGCAGGTTCCATTCGATGCCCATGTGTCCGAAGAAGGCCATGGCCATACGCAGTTCCTGCGTGGTGGCGCGGTGCGTGGAGTGCGCCGGGGATGCGCCCACATGTTCGCCGATCATTTCCGGCGGCACGAGCAACGAGGTGTAGCGCTGGATGTCGGCGCGTTCCACCGGGTCGACGCAGTCGGATCCCCAAATGCGGTCGGCCACTTCGAGGATGCCGAGGTCCACGCGGCCACCGCCGGAAGAGCAGCTTTCGATTTCAAGTCCTGGATGCGCGGCCTTCAGATCAGTGAAAATGCGATATACGGCGAGCGTCTGCTGGTGCACTGCCGGGCGTCCGGTGCGTGGGGAGACAGCTTCGGTGACGAGTTTGTTGTGATCCCACTTGATGTAGTCGATGCCGAGTTCGCCGACGAGCTTGTCCATTGCGCCGTAAATGTAGTCGTAGGCGTCCGGATTGGTCAGGTCCACGACCTGCTGGGTACGTCCTTGCATGGGCAGACGGCCTTCGGTGGGCTTCAGCACCCAGTCGGGGTGCGCGCGGAACAGGTCGGAATCAGGGTTGACCATTTCCGGTTCGAACCACAGACCGAATTCGAGTCCCTTGCCGTGCACGTAATCGGCAAGCGCCTTGAGCGACTTGTCGCCGTCGGGCCACACGTCCTGCGAGATCTGCCAATCGCCGAGGCCGGAGGTGTCGTCGCGGCGGGAGCCGAACCAGCCGTCGTCCACCACGAACGTTCCACACCACTTTCCACGGCCTTGTCGGCGAGTGCGGTGAGGGTGTCATAATCGTGGTTGAAGTAGACGGCTTCCCATGTGTTGAGAATGACCGGGCGCGGCTTGGGCGCGATGTTGTGTTCAGCAAGCCAGTCGCGGTGCACTCGGCGAATGTAGCTGTGGAAGCGGGCTGCGACTTCGTTGAGGCCTTCGCCGTAGGAGCCGATGAGCCATGGGGTGGTGTAGGACTCTCCATTGGCGAGGCTGATTTCGCCGCCGAACAGTACTTCGCCGCCGCCGATCACGCCGCTGGTGTAGGGCAGGCGTTCCGCGGAGAGCACGCTGTTGCCGCTCCATGCCACGTGTGCGGAGTAGACGTTGCCGTGCGTGAAGCCGAAGCCTTTTTTCGCCGACGCTGAGCAGCAGGGTGGCATCGAAGTCTGGGCGTCCGGCCATGGATGCTTTGGCGAAGCGGCCGAGGGTGAAGTCCTGGCGCTGCGGGGAGCGTTCGCGCAGATGGTGGCCGGTGGTGGTGAGGATTTCGTTGGCGTCGGCCGGCACGGTGAATGCGAGTTCGATCTTGCCGACTTCGAGCTGGCCTTCGCCGGTGTTCACGACTTCGGCGTTCTGGCGGATGAGGCCGGTTTCGTCGAGTTCGCAGGTCCAGATGAGTTTCACATGCTGTTCCTCGTCTTCGGCGGTGACGGTGACGGTTGGGGTTTGCTTGGGTTCGTCGGCCACGCTCCAGTTCGGGTATCCGTCTTTTTCGCCCATGACGTAGGTTCTGCCAGCCGCCACGGTTTCGGCGGTGATGTTGCTGACTGCGAGCTTGCAGAACAGTTCCACGCCGTCGCGACGCACATCAAAGCGGGTTGCGCCGATCCAGGATTCGGATTGCGTGGCAGCACGCTCGGCCATGAGGTGTAGTCGAGTGCGCCAGAAACACGCTGTGGCATTTTGCGCGTCGAACATGTCGATCACGGTTGCCGGGGCTGCGAGCGGGCGACCCCAATGCACGAGTCGCGGCAGATCATTGCCGGGGGAATACGAGCGCGAACGCCACGTTTGCGGCTGGCTGTTCGGCGTAGACCGCAGTGAGTTCGGTACCGTTGGTAGCGTTGCCATGGAAGGTCTGAATGAGCGTCATTGCAGCATCCTTTACATATTGCGATTGCCTTGTATTGTCACCTTCGATGGTATGACAAGCTTCATTTGTTGACGTCGCCGAGCGTGTTTCTTTCTGTCGGAAAGTATTTCTTGCGACCATAGAGTCGCAAGAAATATTATTACGTAAACATTACCGTTGAAATCGCAATCATCTTTACCAAGATTTACTTGGTATTTCGATATTTCTTACGTTTTTGCGACTGCAAAATCGCAATTATCGTTTTCCAGCGAAAAAATCAGTCATCAATCGTGCGCATTCCGATTCACGAACGCCGCCGATAACTTCCGGAACATGACCGACATGCGGGTCGCGAGGAATGTCCCAAATCGAACCGCATGCACCCAACTTGGCATCCCACGCGCGAACACGATTCGTCCGACATGCGTTTGCAGGCACGCGCCGGCGCACATCGGGCACGGCTCCAAGGTAACAATCAACGTGCAATCGGCAAGATTCCACGTACCAAGCGACCGAGCGGCCTGCGTCATGGCCTTGACCTCGGCGTGCGCCAACGGATCGGCGTGCGCCTCGCGCAGATTACGGCCACTGCCGATCACCGCTCCCCCAGCGTCAAGCACGACGGCACCGACCGGTACCTCGCCTTCCGCGGCGGCCTCGCGGGCCAATTCAATCGCCAGCTCCATGTCGTCACTCCACTGCATACCCGCCACTATACGGTTCCGCTCGCGTGAAGCGAAAGACGAAACACGCCCATAAATACCTCTTGGTAGGCTGGAAGAGATTGAAGAAAACGCGCAAAAAGGAGGCACGTTGGCGGCATTCGAGTTGATTGTATGTATTATCGCCGCGTCGTACTATCTTCATTCCTCAGCCGTTTCATTCCCAAGGTTTCCACACCGCTCGTGCAGATCGCGTTGGGTGCGCTGGCGTCGCAATTGCCGTTTTTCCCGAACGTCACGCTCGATCCGGAACTGTTCATGGTGCTGTTCATCGCGCCGCTGCTGTATTTGGAAGCGCATGAAATCGATAAAAGCGAGCTGCTGAAATCCGTTAAATTGTCGCTTTCATTGGCAATTGGACTAGCGATCGCAACCATGGTGGCCGTTGGTTTCGCACTGCATGCCGTATGGCCCGCAATTCCCCTTGCCGCGGCACTGGCGCTCGGCGCCGCACTTGGACCGACCGACGCGGTCGCCGTATCGTCGCTCGGCAAGGAAGCCGCGCTTACGCAACGTCAAACCAGCGTGCTTAAAGGCGAATCGCTATTCAACGACGCGTCCGGCATCGTCGGCTTCCAGTTCGCGATCGCGGCGGCCGTCAGTGGCGTGTTTACAGTGGGCGATTCGGCCGCACAGTTCGTGTTCTCATTCTTCGGCGGCGCCATTTTCGGCTTGGCAGTAGGCATGGTCGCCGACCTGTTATTTGAATCGTTGCGATCTTTCGGCTGGGAGACGACCACAAGCCGTATTTTGATGGAATTGTTCCTGCCGTTCATTCTGTATTTGGGTGCGGAAGCGGTGCATGTTTCCGGCATTCTTTCGGTGGTGACGGCCGGTTTGATCATCCGTTTCGACCGCACCGGCATCGGCCCGAATGTGGCTCGCACCAACATTGTTTCGTCAAGCGTATGGGGGGGTATTCTCGTTCACGCTCAACGGCACGGTGTTCATTCTGCTTGGCATGTTGCTGCCGAATGCGATGAGCGCAAGCTGGGACGATCCGCAAGTCAGCAATTGGCTGCTACTGGTTGCGATTCTTACGGTTTCCGCAGTGGTAATCATCATGCGATTCCTGTGGATTTCATTGATGCTACGCCTCGCGCGAGATACCGTCACCGGCAAGCGACGCAAGATGACGCGCAACGTTGGCGTTCGGCCGCGGTCATGACGTTCGGCGGGCCGAAAGGCACCATCACCCTGTCATTGATGTTCACGATCCCGTACACCATTACGGGAGGCGCGTGGTTCCCCATGCGTGACGAACTGATCTTCATCGCAGGTGGCGTGATCGTCGTAACCTTGCTGCTCGCCAACTTCCTGCTGCCGCTGCTGGCGCGAATCGCAATAAAGACACTTCCGTGGAAATGACCGAAATCACCATCGAAGTGCTGCGACGGACCGTGGAGGAACTGACGGGACGAGTCACACCCGACAATCGTCGTGCGGTGCTGATGATCATCGACTCGTATACGAAACGTATCACACGACTGAAGCAGCGCATCGGAGAAATCGATCCGCAAGGGTATATGCAACTGCAGATCGACGCGCTCAACTGGGAGAAGGAATACGTCAAGGCGCGACTGGCGAAAGTCAAGGCGACGACGAACGACGACAAGGCAGCGCACGATCTGGAAATCGAAGCATGCGAGCGCCTGCTCGACCAGATCATGAGCTCTCTGCGCCATATCGAAACGGAACATAATTCCGGACGCACCATCTGGCGAGTCAAAGGCCGCTTCAGGGCGTTGCAGAGGCGTTTGGGCACGGTGGTGAGGCGTGTGAACAGCCGCATTCGCCGCACTACCCCGCTGTTCAGCGACGACGAGCTGTTCGCGCACACCCGCGCGGTGCAGGTGGATGCCATCGAACATGTGATCGACCGCCTGTATGAGGAGATGGGCCGCGACACGTACAATACGGAACATTGCTCGGCACTGCTGTTGGATTACCGACGAGGCGAGGCTACGCTGAGGTCGCGCCCGAATGTGGGCACGAGCGCGGAGGCGCAGGCGCAGGCGGAAGAGGTGAAGCGCGAAAGCTACGGTATCGAGCTGGGTGTGATCCAAGACATGTACGAGGCGGGTGACATTACGCGCGCGCAATCCAAGCAGCTGCGACGCAACGTGTATGTGATGAGCGTGGACGCCGACGCGCAGATTTAGCATCCAACTGATCTGATGGGATCAGCAAGCTGGCGTGAGCCGGTGATCCGCAGCGAGTTTGTCTGCGGACGAACTGTGGAAACGTGGGGGACGAGACAACTGTAGGAACGGAACACGGCGTGGAAGGCGGCAAACTGGAGGCCATTCCACAATCTAAAACATGAGGGAATTGAAATTCTCAGATATTTCCCAGAAAACACCAGACATGTACTCAGCATCGTCTGTTTATATAGGAGATGTCAGCAAAAGAGCCGACCAGGAACCCACAGCAGTTCCCGACAATTGAACCCTTTCTTCTTCTCTCTCCTTTCTCTCCCCGGTGGTTTTCTCTCCACCGGGGTTTCTTTTGCCCTCAACGGGTGGATTCCTCCAGCCAGTGGGAGAATCCGCCCGCTGGCAGCTCACTCAAAGTCCAGAAACCGCCACTCACTGGAACAATCACCCCGCTGGCAAGCCGCCCAACGTCCCAATCCTTCCAGTGACTGGGAGGATTGCCCCGCTGGAACGGGTATATTGGAGGCATGAGTGAAATACGCGAGCACGAGACCAGTGATTCCCACGACTCCAGCAACCCAAACACCCCGACCGGTCTGATCGGGCGCGAATCGCAGGTGGTTCCAGGGAGGTTCGGCGAGCCGCTGCAGGTCACGCACGTACAGTATTCGCGCGGGGGCGGCAATGCGGCTCCACGACGCCCGCTGTTCCTCTGCCTGCACGGTTGGGGCTCCAATGAGGCCGATTTGGCCGACATGATGCGTTACGTGGCTCCTTATAACGATTTTGCTTCATTGCGCGCGCCGCTCGTGCTGCAGGAGCTGGTTCCGGTGAATTCGGTTTCGGTCAGGGCGCGTATTCGTGGTTCCATGATTGCGTGCCGTCCGGCGAAGACCTGGATCGAGACGCTTATGCTGCCGCTCAAGCCATTGACGTTGGGTTGCGCGCAATGTTCCCGAAGATCGCGCTGTAGTGCGATCGGTTTTTCGCAGGGCGGTTTGCTGGCGATTCATCTGCTGCGCGTCCATCCGGAACGGTACGCCGCGTCAATCTCGCTTTCCGGCTTCCTTGCGCCGGGAATCGTCGCCGGTAGCGCGCCGGCCGACAGTCATGTCGCGGAATTGAATATTCCTGTGTTCTACGGCTATGGCAAGAACGATACCGTGATTCCGATGCCGGAGCTTTTCGCAACCGCCGCTTGGCTGGACGAGCATACGTTCCTCACGTCGAAAAGCTACCGTGGACTCGATCATGCGGTCAGTCTCAACGAATTCAGCGATTTGCGCGACTGGCTTGCCGCGCACGATATCGCGCCGGGAATCCTGTAAGAAATCCTGCGGAAGAATCCCGTAGAAAAATCCTGCAGAAAAATCCGATGCAACGATTTTGCGTACCAAGCACACGGCAATCGTTACAACCCGATATAAGCCACGATATAGCGATACCGCGTTAGACTAGAGCCAGCTAATAATCATTTCGCAATTGCCGGCATTCGCACGCTCAACCATGCGAACGTTCGAATGTTGGCGAGCGCATACCGGCACATTCGCGTGCCTGGCAATAAGGAGTTTCGATGCTGCTGTCCGATCGCGACATTCTCGCCGCGCAGGCCGAAGGTCATATTCACTCGATCCATGGACCCCGGAAATGGTGCAGCCCGCTTCCATTGACGTGCGTTTGGACCGTTTCTTCCGTCTGTTCAACAATCATGCGTACACGTATGTCGATCCGGCTGAGAATCAGGGCGAGCTGACCGAGCAGTTCGAGGTGGCTCCGGGCGAACCGTGGATTCTGCATCCGGGTGAGTTCGCATTGGGTTCCACGTGGGAGTACGTGAAGCTTGATCCGACGATTGCCGCCCGCCTGGAAGGCAAGAGCTCACTGGGCCGCTTGGGTATTCTCACACATTCCACCGCAGGCTTCATCGACCCTGGTTTCGAGGGTCATATCACGTTGGAATTGTCGAATGTGTCGACATTGCCGGTGAAGTTGTGGCCGGGCATGAAGATCGGCCAGATGTGCTTTTTCCAGCTCAGCTCCCCCGCCGAACATCCGTACGGTTCGCAAGGCACCGGCTCGCATTATCAGGGTCAGCGCGGTCCGACGCCGAGCCGTTCCTACGTGAACTTCTACAAAGCCGACATCACCACTAATCATCAAATATTCTTGATTATCGCAATATATTGTCGATATATGGCGATTGATATTCCCCCCAAATACAAAAAGATTAGGCTATTCACATATCGCATGATAGCCAATCTTTTTTGCAAT
>ENA-OQAR01000460-OQAR01000460.1-human-gut-metagenome-genome-assembly--contig:-NODE-460-length-12317-cov-4.541427_pt1 | contig 12317 bp, 13 predicted proteins | sample MGYA00242738_ERZ504533 | MGnify/ENA primary metagenome ERZ504533 (study PRJEB26092, sample SAMD00036276) | human gut metagenome | host: Homo sapiens | study: EMG produced TPA metagenomics assembly of... | reverse complement strand
CAAGTGGATGGACCACAACGTAATCTGAGGCAACACCGCATAATTCTAAGTGCCGACACGGCAAGCGAGGTGCGGCAGATGCTAAGCCAAAAGCGCAGATAATACTGGATGCTGCAAAGGTGAGCGCCGCCAGTGGCGGAAACAGCGAACCGAAGCAGGGGCAGCGGTCGCAGAGTGCGAGGGGCTTTTGCCCCCAAAGCACGATGCGGGTACCGCAACCCGACATTATCGAGCATTTTGGCAACGCAGATGCCGTGCCGCAGCCGTCGGAGCGGTGCTTAAGCCGCAAGGCGGGAATTGTGCGGTGTTGCCCTGATACTATTTCTGCTTTAAGTTTCCTTAGCTCACATTCTAAATAACATCAAAAAGCGGCGCAGAGCCGGGCGTATCTCCTCCGGTTCTGCGCCGTTTTTTTATTTTCATGTGATAATGAACGATTTACAGGATATCCCACTGCACGGGGGTCAGGAACAGCTTTTCCGCCTCGGCACGGTCGGTGGTCTGGCCCAGTACCCACATCAGTTTGACTGCGGTGGCTTCGGGGGTCATATCGTGCGCTTCCAGCACACCGGGCAGGGCTTTGGCCGCGCGGCCAACTTCGTACACGGCAAGGTCGCTGCCCTCATGCGGTACCTGGGTGGTGAACACAGCCAGGTGCCCCGCGCCGCACCAGTCCCGCACGGCGGCAAACATGGCACCATCATCCCCGCCGGGCAGGCCGCCCACGCCAAAGCTTTCCAGCACCAGGCGCGGTAACGGCCCTCCAACATGGGGATGATATCCGCCCGCATGCCCGGCACCAGCCGCAGCACAAACACATTGGGGTCCAGCGCGGTACTGAACACCGCATGGGTATACTCCGCCGGGCGCTGCAGGAACTGGATCAGGCGGCGGTCCCGGAACATGGCGGTTTCGGGGTAATCAATGCTGGAAACGCGTTAAAACTCTTGGTTCGGGTTTTGCGGGCGCGGGTGCCCAAAATCACCTGATTGTCAAACACGATCTGCACACCCCAGGCATCCGGGTGGCAGGCATAGGCCACGGCGCGCCACAGGTTGTTGCGGGCATCCGTATCGCGGTTATAAATCGATTTCTGGCTGCCGGTCAGCACCACCGGCTTGAGGCTTTTCTGGATCATGTAGCTGAGCGCTGCGGCGGTATAGCCCATCGTGTCCGTGCCATGGGTGATGACAAAACCATCATAGCGGTCATAGTTTTCCTGCACAGCGGCGGCAATGCCCTGCCACTGTTCGGGGCCCATGTTGGTGGAATCCAGGTTATACAGCTGGATGGCATCAATGCGGCAGAATTCCGCCAGTTCCGGCACGCAGGAAAGCAGCTCTTGCGAGGTGATGGCCGGGGCAAGCCCGCCCGCCGCCGTTGGGCGCGAAGCAATGGTGCCGCCGGTTGCAATCAGCAGGATCGTTCTCATAAATTAGAGTTCTCCTTTTATTTTTCACTGCACGGTGCCTTGGCGCAGGGGCGGGGCACCCTTGTGCATAATATTCATAAGTGCGCTTATTATACCATCTGTGTGCGCGCAAGGCAAACATTTTTTACAGGGGGTTGACAAGCTTGGTCTATTGTTATAGACTAGGTTTATAGCAATAGACCAAATGAGAGAAGGAGCACCCCGAAATGGAACAGGATTACCGCCTTGCGGAAGGCGAATACCGCTTTGCCTGCCTGGTGTGGGCCAACGAGCCGCTGGGCAGCGGCCAACTGGTAGCGCTGGCAAATGAAGCCCTTGGCTGGAAGAAAAGCACCACCTATACCGTGCTGAAAAAGCTGTGTGCGCGCGGTATATTACACAATGCAAACGGCACCGTAACGGCACTGGTCAAACAGGCCCAGGTTCAACAGGAAGAAAGCGCCGCCGTCGTGCAGAAAAGCTTTGGCGGCAGCCTGCCCCGCTTTGTGGCCGCTTTTTTGAACACCAGCTCCATCAGCGAGGAAGAAGCCGCCGCCATCCGCGCCATGCTGGATGATGCCCGCCGCCAGGACAGCGACGCCTGAATGCTGCTTGCTTACTGCTTAACGGAAAGGAAAAAAAAAACGCCATGATGTTCAGCATCCGTTCTTTTGTGCTGTATGCCGTTGACACCAGTATGTGCGGCGGCCTGCTGGTACTGCTCTGCCTACCGTTGTGCGCGCTGCTGCGCAGGCTGCGGGCACCCAGCAAACTGTTGTGCCTGCTTTGGCTGGCGGTCGGGCTGCGGTTTCTGCTGCCGGGCGGCATCCCGGTATCCATCCGGCAGCCGGGCAGCGCGGCCCCCATTCAACAGGCTGGTGCCGTGGTTCAGGCGCTCACCGTGCCCGCGGAACTCCCGGCGCAGGCTTTGCCGGGCGCGGCAGGCAGTGCTCCCCTGCCCGGCAGCATGTTTAACATCTGGGTGGTACTGGCAGCGATCTGGGCTGCCGGGGTAGTGGTTTTACTGGTGCGTGCGGCGGCTGGCTATTGCCGCCTGCGCCGCATGGTGACCCTTGCCTGCAAAACGCCGGATGCTGCTACACCTGCGCCGCGGTTGCCACGCCGTTCACACTTGGCGTGCTGCGCCCCCGCATTTATATGCCGCAAAGCCTGCAGGTTCCCCACGCGTGCGGTACTGCTGCATGAACGCACCCACATCCGCCGGGGTGACCCCATTACCAAGCCGCTGTACTATCTGGCCGCCTGCCTGCACTGGTGGAACCCGCTGGCGTGGCTGGCGTTCCGCCAATTTGAGCAATACATGGAACTTGCCTGTGACGAAGCCGCCATCGGCACCGCTCCCGCTGCCGAACGCGCTGATTACTGCGAAAACATTCTGCGCTTTGCCACGGTGCGCCAGATGCCCGGTGCCCTCGCCTTTGGGCAGGGCCAGGTGGCCAAGCGGGTGGCCCACTTGCTGAAATACCGCAAACCTGCCCCGCTGCTGTTAGCCCTTGGCTGTGTGCTGGTTGCGCTGGGCTGCGGTGCCTGCGCCCTGCGGCCCCAGGCGGAAACTACCGCGCCGCAGGCCGAACCCGTTTCCGCTGCGGCAGACCCCACGCCGGAACCTGCCACTCCTGCTGATGATACGCTGACCAACAGCGCCGCGGAACCCACCGCACAGCCGGAGCAGCCCCAGGCCACGGCAGAGCCGCTGGTTTTTGGCTGGCCGGTGGCGGATTTCCATTACATTGCCCACTTTGTATCAGACTATCACCGCGGAGCGGATTACAGCGCCACCAAAGGTACGCCGGTGCTGGCAGTGTATAACGGCACGGTGGCGGTTGCCAACAACCACCCCAGTTACGGCAATTATGTGGTGATCGACCACGGCACCCTGCCGGACGGCCACAGTTACCGCACGCTGTATGCCCACCTGGATACCCTGAGCGTGGCAGCTGGCGATACAGTGACCCAGGGCCAGCAGCTTGGCACGGTGGGTTCCACCGGCAAATCAACCGGCAACCACCTGCACCTGGAGCTGTTTGTGGATGGAGCCTTGACCGATACCCGCACGATGATTCCTTACGATAACACCACCTCCCCAGACCTGCATTTGACCACCACGCTGGATTTTATCTGCCCGTTGGAAAGCTACACGGCAATTTCTGCCCCCTTCCGCACCGATGATTCCGATACACCGCCCCACCTTGGCGTGGATTTTGCCGCTGCGGGCGGCACACCGGTCCAGGCTGCGCAGAGCGGCGTTATAACCCAGGCAGGCTGGGATGATGACCACGTTACTTTGTAACCATCTACACGGTGCGGACGCTGCTGCCAACGATGACGGCGTTTACCCTGCCAACTATGCCACCAGCTATGCTCACCTGCAAAGCAAGCCCGCCGTGCAGGTGGGGCAGCGGGTCGCGCAGGGGGATGTGATCGGCTATGTGGGCAGCACGGGCAGTTCCACCGGCAACCACCTGCACTTCCAGCTGCTGGTAAATGGCACCCCCGTTGACCCGCTGGCCATGCTGCCGCAATAAGAGAAACCAAATGAAACTGAAAACATTCTATGTACGGGCTGCTGCAGCTGCGGCGGCAGCCCTGCTTTTTTTGTACCCATTCCCCGCCCATGCAGCGGATTCCGCTGCCTTGCAGGGCCAGGTGAGCGCGGCGCAGCGCGAATATGAAAGCGCCGCCAGCACACTGGACAGCATGCAGCAGCAAGCCAGTGACACCCGCCAGCAGGTCAACAACTTGCAAAGCCAAACCGACGCACTGCGCGGCCAACTGGGCAGCATTGTGGCCCAGCTAGAGCAAAGCCGCACCGAGCTGGCCGAAGCCCAGAACCAAGCAACCGCTGCGGCCAAGGCGCTGGAAGAAAAGCAGGCTGCGTTCAGCGCCCGATATGACAGTTGCAAGCAGCAGCTGACCGCCATGCAGCTGCTGAACGAAGGCGGGGAAATCAGCCTGCTGATGCAGGCGGATGATTTGTACGAACTGCTGACCTTTTGGCAGGTGCTGAACGATTTGACCGAGCACAATAAACAGCTGCTGGACGAGTTGGATGCGGAAGCTCAGGCTCTGGACACCCAACGCCAGCAGGCCGAAGCCGCTGCAACGCAGGCCGAACAGGCCGCCCAAGCCCTGCAGGCGCGCCAGGATGAACTGACCCAGACGCAGATCCAGCTGGAACAGGCCTTGCAGCAGGCCAGCACGGAACTGGACAGCCAGCAGGCAGCCGCCAAAGCCCAGGCCGCCGTGACCGAAGAAAAACGCAAGGCCTATGAACAGGCCACCGCCGCGCTGGATGCCTACTTAAAAGTGCAGAGCCAGAAATACCAGGATCCCGCCCGCCATTGCAGTTTGGATTTCACCTGTCCCCTGCCCAGCGTGGGGCGCATCAGCACCTACTTTGGGGAGCCGGATGCTGTATACAACAAGCCGCACACAGGGGCCGACATGCCCGCCGCCAGCGGCACCCTTATTTACGCCGTGGCGGATGGCGTGGTCAGCGCGGCATCCGCCCGGCCCAGTTATGGCAACTGTGTGCAGATCGACCACGGCACCGCGGATGACGGTAGCAGCTATGCCACCCTGTATGCGCACATGTCCAGCTTTTGCGTCAGCGCGGGGCAGACGGTGCATAAGGGCGATGTGATCGGCTATGTGGGCAACACCGGGGATGTGCGCGGTGCCAACGGCGGCTACCACCTGCATTTGGAGCTGCGCATCAACGCACCCGCACCGACCCGCTGCAATACATCCCACACTGAACGGTGAATGTCGATTGACCGGCTAACGTACAAAACAAACACACTATGGCTGAACTGCAACACAAAACACCGCGCAAACCCCGCCGCACCAACCTGCGCCGGCTGCCCGGCTGGCACAGAACTGGCGAGATTTTTTATGCCGTCGGCTTTTTAACAGAATATTGGCTCATCTGCCTGGGCCGCAAAGCTGCCGCCGCGGCGCACGCTGCGCGGGATGCTGCGCTTTATCTTATCCGGCTGCTGCTTGCCCCGGTGTTGGAGCTGGGGCAGGCATTCTGCACCGCGCTGGCCGGGCCGCACCCGCTGCGGCAGCTGGTGCCATGGCTTGCCCCCTGCGCCGCCGGGGTGATACTTTGGGCTGTGGTTGCCATGGGCTGAACCTGCACTTTACCCTGCAGGTGGAAGTAAACGGCACCGTGGTTGGCAGCGTTGCCACCGAGCAGAACTTTGATACCGCCCGCGCAGACCTCCAGGCCCGCCTTGCCGCCGCACGGCAGCTGGCGGATTCCGATACCGCCGCCCTGCCGGTGCTGGAGCCAACCTATACCCTGCACATCGGCGGTACCCCCATGACGGAATTGCAGCTGACGGATGCTATTCTGCGCGCCAGCGGCAGCTCCATTGTGGAAGGCACCGCAGTGTATCTGGATGGCAGCCTTGCTTTTGTTACGGTAGAGGGCGACCACCTGCGCTGCTTTTTCAACCAGCTGCAGCGGCCCTGGCGCGCCCCCAGGCAAAGCAATGTGCGCACCGCATTTCTGCACGAGCTCCGGCTGGTGGATGGCATCTATCTGGCGGGTTCGGTGCAGCCTTATGGCGAGATCGTTCAGCAGCTGCAAAGCCGCGATCTGCTGCAGGTCAAAACTGTGTACACCCGCGTGTATCAGGAGGCGATCCCCTATGACCAGCAGACGGTGGAACGCAGCGACCTTGGCTTTGGCGTGGTGGAAACCATCCAGCAGGGTGTTGACGGCACCCAGCAGCTGACCGAGGAGATCACCTATGTGAACGGTGTGCAAACTGCCGCCGAGGTGGTACATATTGATATATTGACCCCTGCAGTGCCGGAGATCACTGCCCGCGGCACTCATCTTGCGCCGGGCATGACAGCGGAGCTGGACGGGCACACCTTCATCTGGCCGGTGCCGCAGTACAAGCATGTAAGCCGCTGGATGGGCGGCAGTGACAACCACAAGGGCGCGGATATTGCCGCGCCGCGCGGCACCCCCATCATTGCCTCAGCAAGCGGCACGGTGGTAACGGCCACCTACCACAACAGCGTTTTCAGCTATGGCAACTATGTCATTCTGGACCACGGGGATGGCTACCGAACCTTGTATGCCCACATGAGCGCTTTTGCCGTCAAGCAGGGCGATGTGGTGCAGCAGGGCCAAATCATTGGCTATGTGGGGGATACCGGGTATTCTTTCGGCTGCCACTGCCACTTTGAAATGTTTGGTCCCGGCGGGCGGTTCAGCGCGCAGCTGCTGTTCCCTACTTTATAGCACTGCTTTACATTCTTATAAAAATTTTGCAATCCACTTTACCTTTTCCGTTTTTTGTGTTAGAATTTTTAAGTAATTTATGGGGACAATGTCGTCCGCCCTTGTTGGCGGCTGCATTGTCCCTTTTACTTATAATGGAGGTGGATGGTATGGACCGCATTGACCGCAAAATCATTGATATTCTGCAAACAAACGCACGCGCCCCGCTGAAAGAAATTGCCGACCGGGTGTTCCTGTCCTCCCCTGCGGTTTCGGCCCGCATTGCCAAACTGGAAAAAGACGGCGTACTGACCGGCTATCAGGCGCAGGTTGCCCCGCTCAAGCTGGGGCAGCTGGTCAAGGCGTTCATCAACCTGGATATGGACCCCAAGCTCAAGCCGGAGTTTTACCCCTACATCCAAAGCTGCGGCAATGTTGTGGAGTGCAACTGCGTGACTGGCGATTACAGCATGCTGATTGAAGTGCTGTTTGGCACCACGCAGGAGTTGGATACCTTTATCAACCATCTGCAACAGTTTGGCCGTACCCGCACGCAGATCGTGTTTTCCACCCCGGTGGAGCACCGCGGCCTGCCGGTGAGCGAACCGGAGGAAGAACCGGCGGCGGAAACCTGACTGCCTGTTCCCCGCCTTTTTCCCATCCTGTCCTGAATATGGGCGGGGATTTTTTTATTTGATCCTTGTTGACAGCTGTGTATATTGCGTATATACTGTATATATAGCATATGAACAGTTCAGATTGCAAGGAGGAACACGGCATGGAGCTGTATATCTCCAATTCCGGCCAGGAACCCATTTACGCGCAGATCACCCGGCAGATCAAAGCCAAAATTTTGAACGGCGAATTGCAGCAGGGCGATGCACTGCCCAGCATCCGCCTGTTGGCGAAGGAGCTGCGCATCAGCGTGATCACCACCAAGCGCGCGTATGAGGACCTGGAGGCCGATGGTTTTATTACCACCATGCCGGGGCGCGGCAGCTTTGTTGCGCCGCAAAACCCGGCCCTGCACCGGGAGGAAAGCTTAAAACAGATGGAAGAGCACCTGCAGCACGCCATTGATGCCGCGCGGCGCGGCGGCATTACCAAAGACGAAGTGCGCGAAACCCTTGACCTTTTGTGGGAGGAATCATGATGGCTGAACCTTTGGCCGCCGCACTGCATGGTGTGGCAAAACATTACCACGGTTTTACCCTTGGCCCGCTGAACCTGGAAATTCCCGCCGGGAGCATTGTTGGCCTGATTGGTGAAAACGGCGCGGGCAAAACCACCCTGCTCAAACTGCTGACCGGTGTAAACCGCCCGGATGCCGGCACCGTGGAGCTGCTGAGCGCCACCCCAGATGATGCCGCCGTACGCGCGAAAATTGGCGTTGTGTTTGAGGATGCCTATTTTTATGAATCGCTGACCCCCGCACAGGTTGGTGCCAGCCTGCGCGGCATATTTGGCCCAGCGTGGGATGCCGGTTATTTCGCCGCTCTGCTGGAGCAGTTCCACCTACCGCCGAAAAAGAGCATCAAAGAACTCAGCCGCGGCATGCGGATGAAGCTGAACCTTGCCAGCGCTTTGGCCCACCGGCCGGGGCTGCTGGTGCTGGACGAAGCCACCTCCGGGCTGGACCCCGCCGCCCGCAGCGAGATTTTGGATATCCTGCTTGATTTTATCCAGGATGAGCGCCACAGCGTGCTGTTGAGCAGCCACATTACCACCGACCTGGAACAGATCGCCGATACCATTGCCTACCTGCACCACGGGCAGCTGCTGTTTGCCAAAAACAAGGATGACCTGATGGAAGAATACGGCATTCTGCGGTGCAGCCAGCAGGACCTTGACCGCCTGCCGCCGGAGTGGATCGCCGCCACCTGCCGCACCGCCGCCGGCTGCGAAAGCCTGGTACACCCGCGGGTCAGCGTCCTGCGCGCATTGCCCGGTGTGGTATGCGATGCCGCCAGCATTGATGACATCATGCGCCTGACCAGCAAGGAGGGTTAACAATGAAAGGTCTTTTGTGCAAAGACTGGGCCATTTTGGTGAACAGCTACAAGAAAAATTTCCTTATTATGGTTGTGCTTTATCTTGGCATGGCGGTCTGCCTGCATATGGATTACCTGTGTTATGCGCTGGTTGCCGTGTGCGGCGTTTACGCATCCAGCACCATGAATTTTGATGATTACGCCCACTGGGATACCTATGCCCGCACCCTGCCGGTCACACCGGGGCAGGTTGTTGGCTGCAAGTACCTGCTGGGGCTACTGTTCACCCTGTTTGGCAGCGTTTGCGCCGCGGTGGGGATTTTCCTTACCAGCCAATACACAGATGTGTTGGAAGCGGCATTCTCGATTCTGCTCATTGCCGCGTTTTCCCTGCTGCTGTTTGCCGTCAACATGCCGTTTTCCTACAAATTCGGCGCGGTGCGTGCCCGCACCTGGGTGTACCTGGTCGCATTCTTTGGTGTTTTCCTCATAATTTTTGCCATGGAGCATCTGCCCTATCTGCAGCGTTCTTCCGTCATTTCCCAGCTGGACGCTTTGGGCAATGCCCTCACCGCGCAGCCGGTGCTTTTGTTGCTGCCCTGCGCGGCCGTGCTGCTGCTCTACCTTGGCAGCTGGGCCTTGAGCGTACAAATTTATCAGCGCAAAGAGTTTTGAGGGAATTCCTGGTTCTTTTGCTCGGAGGTAAAAACGCTGAGTGAAAACACGCCGGATCAGGCCGGAGCAGCTAAAAACCGGCAATCCGCTATTGACAAACCGGCACCCGTGCGGTAAAATAAACAAGTATTCAATGCGGGTGTCGTACAACGGCTAGTACATCAGCCTTCCAAGCTGGGGACGAGGGTTCGACTCCCTTCACCCGCTCCATATAAAAACAGCGCAGAAGCGAACGTTTCTGCGCTGTTTTCTGCTTAAGTACCCACTTTCTTTTTTACCCAATACCAAAACAGGCAGTGTCCTTCTCCCCTTTCCGGGAGCGGCACTGCCTGTTTTTATTCTATTAAAGTTTCTTCGGTTCCCTTCTTTTCAAAGAAGGAACAAAACTCCCGTAACTTTACTGCTGCTGTTCCGCGCGCTTTTTGGCGATGGCGGCCAGGGCATCCTTGCGGGACAAGTTGATGCGACCCTGCTGGTCGATGTCGGTTACCATAACGATGATGGGATCGCCCACGGCAACAACATCTTCCACATGCTCTACACGGTGGTCGTCCAGCTTGGAGATGTGAACCAGACCTTCCTTGCCCGGAGCAATCTCAACAAATGCGCCAAAGTTCATCAGGCGGGTCACGCGGCCCTTGTAGATAGCGCCCACTTCGGGATCTTCCACAATGGTCTTGATGGTGGAAATCGCGCGCTTGGCGTCGTCCTGATCCACAGCGGAGATAAAGACGTGGCCGTCCTCCTCAATGTCGATCTTGCAGTTGAAGTTGGCGCACATTTCCTGAATGACCTTGCCGCCCTTACCGATGACGTCCTTGATCTTGTCAACGGGGATTTGCATGCTGAACATCTTGGGTGCATACTTGGAAAGCTCTGCGCGCGGCTCGGCAATGCAGGGCTTGATGATCTCGTCCAGGATGAACAGGCGGCCCTTGCGGCACTTTTCCAGTGCTTCGGCCACAATATCATAGGTCAGGCCGTCCACCTTAATATCCATCTGGATAGCGGTAATACCGCGGCGGGTGCCGCCAACCTTAAAGTCCATATCGCCGTGGAAGTCCTCCACGCCCTGGATATCCAGCATGGTCATCCAGCGGCCGCCGTGCAGCGGGTCGCCATCGGTGATCAGGCCGCAGGAGATACCGGCAACCGGTGCCTTGATGGGCACACCAGCATCCATCAGGGCCAGGGTGGAAGCGCAAATAGAAGCCTGAGAGGTGGAGCCGTTGGAGCTCATGATTTCAGAAACGGTACGGATGGTGTACGGGAACTCTTCCATGCTGGGCAGCACGGGGATCAGGGCACGCTCCGCCAGGTTGCCGTGGCCGATCTCGCGGCGGCCGGGGCTGCGGGGTGCGCGGGCTTCGCCGGTGGAGTACGGCGGCATGTTATAGTGATGGATGTAGCGCTTGAGCGGGGTGTCGGACAAGTCGTCCATCATCTGGGCATCTTTGGTGGAGCCCAAGGTGCAGATGGTCAGGGCCTGGGTCTGGCCGCGGGTGAACAGGCCGGAGCCGTGCACACGGGGCAGCACACCGACTTCGGCGGCCAGCGGGCGGATCTCATTGATGCCGCGGCCGTCAACACGCTTGCCTTCTTCCAGCAGCCAGGTGCGTACAACCTTCTTCTGCAGCTTATAGCTGATCAGATCCAGGTCGGCGGCGTTCAGTTCGGGGGTGTTCCTCGGCAATAGCATCCATGATGGGCAGCATGGCGGCATCGCGGACGTTTTTGTCGTCGGTGTTCATGGCAGCCTTGACATCTTCCAGGTGCTTGGCGTACACATCCGCCAACAGGGCGTGGTCCAGTTCCACCGGGGTAAAGCTCTTCTTCGGCTTGCCGATCTCTGCAACAATGCCGTTCATAAAAGTGAGCAGCTTTTTGATTTCCTCATGGCCAGCCTTGATGGCGTCCATCATGACCTCTTCGGTCACTTCGTTGGCGCCGGCTTCAATCATGACGATCTTTTCCATGCTGGCAGCCAGGGTCAGGGCCAGGTCAGAGCGCTCGCGCTGCTCCTTGGTGGGGTTCAGCACGATCTCGCCGTCCACATAGCCGACTGCCACGCCGCCGATGGGGCCATTCCAGGGGATATCCGACATGGCAATGGCGAGAGATGCGCCGTTCATACCGGCAATCTCCGGGGAGCAGTCCGGGTCAAGGCTCATCACAGTCATGGTCACGCAGACATCGTTGCGCATATCCTTGGGGAACAGCGGGCGGATGGGGCGGTCAACCACGCGGGAGGACAGGATGGCGTGTTCACCGGGGCGGCCTTCGCGGCGCATAAAGGAGCCGGGAATGCGGCCGGCGGCGTACAGCTTTTCTTCAAATTCCACGCTCAGGGGGAAGAAATCCACCCCTTCACGCGGCTTTTCGCTCATGGTAACATTGCACAGCACGCAGGTTTCGCCATAGCGGATCATTGCGCTGCCATTGGCAAGGCCGCAGAGCTTGCCGGTTTCACCACAAACGGGCGGCCGGCAAAAGTTGTTTCAAACTTGCGGTAGTTGGGGAAGGTTGCCTTACGGGATGCAAATTCCAGTGCCATAGTAATTCTCCTTCTGATATAATTTTTGATACCTGGTGGGAATATGCGTTTCAGGCAGCCCCATGCTTTGAGCAATAAATCCAGCGGCGGAACGGTTGTTTTGTTCCGGCGTTCGATTTACTGCACAAACCATGCGGGCGGCCAAAACATAAGTAGGAGGTAGGAGGTAGGAGGGAGGAGTAGGAGTTACAGCACTGACCAAGGTACCGCACATTACATTGTAAAAGGCAGTGGAATATAATGGACTGGCAACGGTGGCCGGAGTGCAAAAGTACCGTTCTTCTCCCTCGGGGTCCTTAGGCAACACCGCACAATTCCCGCCTTGCGGCTTAAGCACCGCTCCGGCAGCTGCGGCACGGCATCTGCGTTGCCAAAATGCTCGATAATGTCGGGTTGCGGTACCCGCATCGTGCTTCGGGGGCA